>Ga0209780_1001288_pt1 | contig 16179 bp, 9 predicted proteins | sample WorMetexBAHAMAS2_FD_187384 | JGI IMG/M metagenome (GOLD analysis project Ga0209780, IMG submission 187384) | Marine gutless worms symbiont microbial communities from Max Planck institute for Marine Microbiology, Germany - Inanidrilus exumae... | ecosystem: Host-associated > Annelida > Digestive...
GTATAATTCGTGTAAGATTTCATATTTACAAATTATAACTGGTCATATAAGTTGACTTTTTAAATAACATTCAGTACATTTTGGCTGGGTGTATGATTGAAGATGTTTGTAATGTCAGTAAACGAATGGTATTGATGTCGTGTTTGACCATAAAAAGTACATTTTGTTAGTGTGTGTTTGTCAGAGAGAAGTTGATTGGCTGTCGATCAATGCAGAGTCAACAGCACAGACCACAAACCACACAGTTAACGTGTGTCCACTAGCAGAGTAAGAAGAAGGCAGCTTGCAATCACTGCAAAAGGCAAGAGACACAGCAACTCAGCCACTCACAAAATAACTGAATGCAGCATTCTGACTAATGCAACTAATCTGAATGAGATCGCAGAAAAAACTTTTAAATACTGTTCTACTACTGTCAGAACGATGAACAAAAACATTTAATATAATAAGAGAATTTACTTCTTTTTGAAATACTCAGATATAGCAGTAGAATGCTGGATTTGTTTTACATGTTAAAAATCATTAACAGCTATCAGGTCTCAGTGAACACAAAATCCACCATCGGTTGAGGTTTCTGTCACATGTTAAATTATGGCATATCTCAACCACAATTAACTGCAGCAGCTCAAATGGTACACATTCTAAAAGAAAATATATACAAATATATTAACATAAATGGCAGACGAAAATAAACAGCAGATAGGTTTTAAAACGGAGAAATGGATATATGCCACAGTTGTTCTTCCACTGTGACAACAGCAAGATTCAACAACAAATAACATTCAGCAAGCACCTGAAAACGTAAAATAGCAATATCTAACCTTTGTGTGAGTGTACATATACAATAAATTACAAGTGACTATGATATCTGATCACAACGACAGACGACAAAAATACCATTTCGTGTCTGCAACAAAGTACCGCGCTAACAATCAAAATATCTCATACCATGACTCATCGATATAAACGTCATGCACAAACGGTAGTCGAACGTAGGCAATATATTTTTCTAAAGCAGCTGTTATATATGCAGACTTTTTGGCAGCAATTTTTCGACGCGCCCGCCGTGCGCCGTCACACTGTACTGTGTCGTTCGGCATGAACAACTGTATTCTGAACGTAGTGATTCTCATCGAAGTCGCCCGACAGCCTTCTCGGCGTCCGGCTGCACCGCGGCACCTCCGACTTCTTATACATGTCCAGAGCATTGACTCTTCCTCTGTGCCTCTCACAAAGCGTATCACTGGCAGCTTCTGAGCAAACTTCAGACACGGACGAAGCATCAGAGCTTGGTCTTTCTTCGTTGTTCTCTTTAAGTCGTTCTTTGCCGCGGACTGCCATCTCGGCATAACTCGGCTTTGTCAGTGCCGTGTCGGCAGTCTCCTTGCAGTACCACAGCGTCGACAAAACATCACAAACAACCGGCTCAGATCAACGAGTTTATGTATTAAAATAAGTTCGCAAATTCCTGGACAGTGCCGTTGCACACGTGCACACATATTGGATTAACAGCCATGTTCCAACAAGTCAGTGTGGCAGTTGCCCCAAAAGCGAGGGGTGACTGTTCAAAATTACTGTGTGGTCTGATCCCTACTGATGCTAACTGGACATCACCCACCGATCCATCATCTCTGAAATGATATACTAAAAGTCTTGTAGTCAAGAGCAGCAGTGAAAAAGACCAATACCAAAACCAGCTTCTTCAAGACCAAAACCAAGACCAGTCCAGTCCTTCAAGATGAAGACCAAGACCAAGATCGGCAAGCAAAACATAAAACAAATGCACATTGCTCACAATAACAGTAAACGTTTCATGAACGTCATAAAACAACCATCACAAGTCTGTTATGCAGTTTGGCATTAAATTTTTAGTGAAGTTTATAAAAAATTGCAGTCTTTGAGCAGAAAGGGTTCTAATTATGCGATGCACACATGCTGATAAATTGTTGATCGGTCTCGAAAACAGCCGAGACTGATCCTTCAAGACCAAGACCTAGACCACAAGTGCCAAGACCAAGAACACAAAATTCCGGTCTTGAGACCAAGACAGCTGTCTTGAGAACTACATCTCTGTCTACTATGTGACAAATGAAAAACGTAAATAATGCTTAATACATGGCACAGTCAAAAACAGAAATAATATAAGTATCAATCTCTTGTTACGAAGTAAAGCATGCACATATTAATAATGATAATAATACTTGCACTGATATGATGGACAATATTTATGGTGCTGTTGTCATGCGCAGCCACTGTAAGTTTATCTGGGTCAATTCATGAATGTATATTCAGCACAGACCAAGCCAACCACGTTGGTCTGTCAGCTCGCCTGCATGCTGCTACTATCCACATTAATCGTTACCATTACTCACTACACTACGGTCACTACACAGCCTAAAAGCTCACGTACTTGTTTTACCATCCTAAGGACGAGGGAAAGTTGAGTTCATGCTAACCATCAAAGGTGTGCAGCTCGTTCCAAAGGTAAAGGTACTGCGTAGACCATCATGATAATAATAATAATAATAATATACACATTTGTATAGCGCCATATGGTCGTAACTTCAGAGGCGCTAAATACAACCGCCCACAGTGGGATTTGATCCTTGGATCAAATGCACTGCAATTAGACCACTGCAACCGAACAGATGATAGCTGGACGTCAATTCAGTTTCGTGACCCACGTGCTGAGCATTCCTTTCTGCTGAAATGAAAAGTGAAAGAAGATGCAAAAGGCCTGTTAGACTGCATTAACATGCACGCATATACTAAACCATATGGCTCTAAGTAGAGCAAATACACCAGATTTACACTGGTACTGTTTTGTTACATAAAAGAAGCAGCTGTATCAGCCTAACCTCTCCCGCACTGTGCCATAACTGGTTTTCCCAAAATCACTTTCAGTTTTCATATCAGTTTACTTCTGAACTATATGTAAATATGATACAACAGGCAGAATTACTTCCAGATCACTTCAAAATTTAACCAAGGCAACCCTTCCCCAGTCCATAATCTACCTAATAATGAAACTACATGAAACTCCTCCTATAAACTTTTCTCCCGGACTGCTTTCATGGACTATTGCTTGGACCATTTCTTCTGAGCTACTCAGTTTTTGTTTTTATTTTTTTCTAATTTTTTTCGTTTCTGTGCCGTGCGCTAGATTAAGCTGCCTAGCTCGTCAGCTTTTGAGTGCACGTTAATCTACTCTATGATATAGATGCATGGCAAAGCCAGCTTGAGCCTGCCCCGCATTGTTGTTCTAGACTGTAAGCTCGTGCCAAAGTTTACCTGCTGTTATATAATGTCCATGCAGTACGGCTGGCAGTGTCTCACTCGCTCAATGCGAAAATTAAGGGGGTGGGCAAAAACTCGCCAACCGTTCTAAGCCATTTCTGGACCAAAGTTCACCAAATTAAAATGGCATGTAGGGGAGTCCCTGTGGATTGACCAGTTTCTTTCCGATTGTTGACATCATGTTCCACGGCAGAGATATGTTTGGTCAAAGTTCAAAGTCAGTCCACAAAAGCATTTTCCCCCGTGCTCAGAGGGGGGGGAGTTCGGACAAAATTTGTCAAGTGGCAGTTGTAAGTGAATATGTGGTTGAGATCCGTCCAGTGACGTCAGAGATTAGGCGTCAAAAAAAAGAAAGAAGAAAGAAGAAAAAACACAGCAGTAAAATATACCCAGCCAACACACCGGCGCGCGTCCCGTGTGGAAACTGTCCGGGCTCGCGGGATGGGTTCCATACGGTATTTTGCAACGGGAGCGAGACGGGACCCGTCAGTCCACACCCGCGAGCTTGCAGCGACATCTACCGTAACGCCAGTTCATGCATCGGTGATCGGAGCTGTCGCTTCGCTATATAGCGTAGGCCGCTGCTAATGCAAAGAACCACGGTAAAGCGGCTGACGCATTTTGAGATGTACGTGTCTGAAATCTTTTAGAGGTCTATCCGGATATCCCAGTACCTAGAGAAATATAAAAGGGTGAAAACGACGTAATTTAGACATTTCTATATATACCAGCTGTTCTGGCCGACATGATGCAGGGCAAGGAAATGTAAACATTTTGCAGCACTTAACAGCTCGCCTATATCTGGCGCTAACACTCAGCTTTCCTTAAACCTACGAATTCACTGTTATTTAAATAACGTGACAAATCTTCACCAGTTAACTTCGCACAGACCGTATCGTGACAATAGATTACTATGACGTCACTTCAACCTATGTGTATAGCACGTAGTAGCTGGGATAGGTTTAATTGGAAAGCCTATGTGGTCTATAATTTGACTATCGAATCAAGCCAACATACCGAAACGGTTCCCACTTGGGTCCCGTATGTCACAGCTCACGGGGCCCTTGCGGTATTCCCGGCAGGTACCCGGCGGTTTTGGTCCGCGGGATGCAGATGGGTCCCAGACGAGTCCCGGATAATTTTCTAATAAGAAAAAAATATGAAAATCAGCCAGGATCCGTACGGGTACCGTGCAGTATCATTATCCCTTCTGGGACCCGCATGCATCCCGCTTAGGCCTATATTTTATCGGCCTAACTGCTATGTTAAGCGACGTTAAACTCTGTAACCAGCCTAATTCACTTAGCCTGCACGGCATCGCGATGCAGAGGGGCTTATATTTTACCCCTGTGGTTTTTCCTCTTTTTTGACGCCTAATCTCTGAGGTCACTGAATTGAACGGATCTCCACCAAACTTGGACACATATTTACGTACGACTGTTATTAGAAAAATTTGGTCCGAACTCCCCCGGGCATTTACCCCCACGGGCAGGGGCATAAACGTTGTTGGGACCGACTTTGAACTTTGACAGAACATGTCTCTGCAACGGAACATGGCATCAACAATCGGAAAGAAACTTTTCAATCTAGAGGGACTCCCCTACATGTCCCCAAAATGTGTTAAACTTTGGTCCATAAACGGCTGAGAACGGTTGGCAAGTTTTTGGCCATCTTATACATTGTCACATTCTGAGATGTCCCCTTACCGCATGCACATTATATAACAGACAGCAGGCAAACTTTGGCACGTGCTATGAAGAGGTGTCGAAAAAAGAAAAAACCACAGCGGTAAAATAATTAGAAGCCCTTCGGCATCGCGATGCTGTGCTGGCTAAAAACGATCATGCAGTTATTCGTAACAATGCGGGTGGACGAGCGACGGTGACAAGGCATGAAGAGCGAATGCTGCGAGCACTCACAACCACCCAATCTCCATATCTTATAACCTGTCTCTGTTCGACCTCGTCGCAGCACTCACTTCTCATCTCGCCACCAACATCATCTTCGCTAAGAATAACTGATTAATTCTTCGATATATGCTTCATGCAGATGTCACTTCTTCCTATATTAACTTACCACTCTACTCACTCTCGACTTAAAACCTATAACTGTTTCACAAATCAATAATATTCCCAGTCTGCCGCCGACCGCCGTGGACTATTACCCGGACCGTTTCTTCTGTCTGTTCGACTCGATTTTGTGTTTAGTTTTTCTCATTTTTTTTCGTTTTTGGTATCGTGTGCTAGATGATTCACTAGATTACCAATTCATCATGTCTTTGAAAAATCTTGCTGACAGAAAAAAAACGAATAACATATTAGCCTACATGCATCTTGTAACCTCTTGCTACAGCGCTCCCTCACACCCAGAGCTCATTTAAGCGGTAAAGAAAACAAGATGGGGATAATAAAGCAAACACAGGAGAAAGAAAATGGGACAGAAAATGAGGTTTGGAAAATATAACAGTTCTTTTTGCTTGAGTCCCATATGCCATAGGCCTACCTCACGGGTCCCTTACGGTATTCCCGGCGGGTACCCGGCGGTTTTTGTCCGCGGGATGCAGACGGGTCCCAGACGGGATAACCCGTGCGCCGGGTTCCGCATGGTAGCCGTACGGGTCCCGGCTAATTTTCATTAGCCGGGACTCGTACGGGTACCATGCGGGACCCGGATGGGTTATCCCGTCTGGGACCCGTCTGCATCCCGCGGACAAAAACCGCCGGGAATACCGTACGGGCCCCGTGAAGTATGACATACGGGACCCGAGCGGGAACCGTTTGGGTGTGTTGGCTGGGTAAGCCCTTCGGCATCGCAATGCCGTGCGGGCTGACAAACAATCATATCAGCATGAGTCATCATTGTAATACACAGCAGTCAGAAAATGACTACAAAAATACATACTGTGGTTGGAACGGGAGAAGAAACTGAATCGGACGACGCCACAGTAATGGTAATCTTTCTGCCACTGTTTGACACACACGAAAGCTAAAGTGAATTTCTTCAACAGTAATATAAACACGAAACGGTCAAGAAAATTACAAACATTAGTTTCATTGCAATGAAAATGCACATAAACAGCAGCTCTGCAAACACGCCACTACATGTTCCAGCTGAACCTCGTTACCCAGTTGCCCTTTGATATTCTTAGCCTGTGAGAATAACTGGTGCATGTTTTTAAAGACGAGATGATAACGCCCGTCTGTCATCCCAACCGACAATGTCAAGCACTGAACAGAACTCTACAGCACTGACTACAACCATGGATAAAACATGAAACAGTTTACCACCCAACACTGATTTTGGTTCATTGCCAGCTTTTAAACGTACGATAAAGCTTGCAGGTTTTTCCGAGTTCTTATCTTTCACTTTTAAGTAGATTTCATGTATTTTATGTTACGTATTCCTCATTTTTGTGTTTATATTTGTATCGTTCCTATTATCATTATGTGTAATGTTAGGCTTAGAAGTTTGCGTGAATTGAACTATGATCTTTTATAAGGGCACCTGTAAGTGCATATTTTGCCTTGGTGCTCCTGCTTGTTTGAATGGGTTTTTGTTCTTTCAAGTAAATAAATTATGATGACCATCAATCACCCACTGTTGCCAGCCTTCCTTGACCTACTCATCAACTTGTCACTCCCACAACACTGGTTCAGTCACGTCATTTTATTACTGGCCCGCCTACACACAGTGTAAGGGGGCCAGTATTATTTTGCTCTTTAGCGTCTGTCGTCATCTGTCGTCGTCGTCTGTAACACTCCACAGCGGTGCATATGCAACGTAACTCACCAAATGCAGCACGCGACGGCGGGCCAGTAGTGTTACGTCCCGTTAGAGCGACACCTTGTTACATATTATATACCTTTCAAACTGCAATATAAATGTAAAAATATTAAACAAATAAAGTAGATGTGCTGCATGTCTGATTAACAGAGTTGAATACAGCACACCAAAACCTACACCCAGCTATTCGCGCCCTCCGTGCAAAATGAACAAAATCTGACAATTGTGGTTCGTACATATAATGTACATATAACGTGTCATCGGGGCCAAATTTCATAAAAATCGCTTGAACCGCGGCCGAAATACGGAGATTTTTATATTTTTCAAGATGATGGTGGCAACTGCCATCTTGGATTTTCAAAATTTCAATTTTTTAACAGTCCAAACGATCAAGAGGGTGGAACTGCATCACTATGCCAAATTTTGTCGAAATCGCTTCAACCATGGCTGAGATATCGTGCTTTTTGATATTTCAAGATGGCGGCTGCCGCCATATTGGATTTTTGAAATTTAAAATTTTAGAGGGTCAAACAGCATCCCTGTGCCAAATTTCTTCAAAATCGTTTGAACCACGGCCGAGATATGGCCATTTTTCGATTTTTCAAGATGGCGGCCGCCGCCATCTTGGATTTTAAAAATTTCAATTTTTTAACGGTCGGAACGGGCAAGAAGATGGAACTACATCAGTGTGCCAAATTTCATCGAAATCGCTCGAACCGCAGCCGAGATATGTGAGTTTCAATACTATGCTACATTGGCTTGAAAATGCCTATTCACACCCCTTTTTGGGGGATTTTGGAGCATATTTCCCCCAAATGGTGTCACTCATCATCCTAACGCCAAAATGGACCATCCTTGGGCTAAACCACATCATTTGAGCCATAAACCGCGAACATTTTCCTATTGATTTTTGAATGGGCCTTACAAGAGTCCTCTATTTCCCATTGGTTTAACATTATGGGGCCCCAGAAATGGTTTTTTGGGGGGGTTTTAAATATGGTGGGGGTAAATATTTCAAATCTAAGTAGCCTATAACAATCAGCGTAAGGTGCTCTATTTGCTGGTATAATTTTTATGAATATCGGTTCAGTGGTTTGGGAGAAGTAGTTACACACACATACAATCAGCTCAGAAACATTCAGTTTTTACAGCCAGTTTTCAGGTTCGCCTGGGTTAGCAGGAGGTTCTCCAATCACAACTTTGGACGGTGTTGTAGAAATTATATACAGGCCAGGTGCTATTACTGACAACCAACCGACAATGTCAGACAACTGAAAGCATCTTGTTAATGTATCTTGTTGACGTATTGATGTATTGTAAACTCTACCAAAATCAACAGCAAATGCATTAGATTGGAATGACTGGACTAAACTAAAAGAAGCCAGCACTCACAAGAGAGCGAAGACCCACGCCCGGAATGTTTTCGTAACTCGTGATCTTGACCTTTGACCTTTTGACCCCAAAATAAATGAGTTTTCTAGACTCATCGTGGAACATTTTATGTCAAGTTTGGTGATCCTAGCTGCATTGCTTTTTCAGATATTGTGTGGATAAAAAGAGACACGCGTAGACAAATGCCGGTGAAATAATACCACCCCCGCGACTGTCTTTGGCACGGGTGATCATAGGGTCAAAACACTAACGCTGCAGAATGCTGTAACTGTTGCACTGGTTTCAGTGGTGATGACGTTGAAACAGGCGTAGAACAGCAGAGTGGCGGACAATCATCGGAGACCGCGCGTGTCCTATGTTTTCCACGAACAACGTCAGAAATCTTACTGTCAAAGACATCCGTTGTAGCAGGCACTTTCTGCCAATACAAACAGATAAAGCACACGTACCGAGGTAATCAAATGGTTTACTTTAACACAGAAACATGTAATTGTACGAGTGATAAAATGTGAACACTGCTGTGCTAAGAGTAAAGTTCACGAAAATCAGACATTTTATTTTATCATGGCACCAGTCGTTGGTGTCTGTCGTCGTCTTTAACACTGCTGGCGTCCGGCAGGCGTGCGGGCCGGCCGCCGGGCGCGTGGGCGGTCGGCCGCCGGGCCGGGCGTGTGGGCGGCCGACACTGCACGGCGGGCCAGTAGGGTTACGTCCGGTTAGGGCGACACCTTGTTTTATCACGGCACTAAATGAGACGCTAGCAGAATCAATAAGTGGTGACATAACTCAACCAGAATGTAACACTCATCCAAGGTCACATCGACCACCAAGCAACATATTTCCTCCTGTGACCTTGACCCAAGACAACGACCTTCAAACGTGACCCAGATACTATCAAGCTGAATCAGCATGCTAACTATCCAGGTCAAAGGTCATTAAGTACAAAAGTTACCGTCCGCACACACCAGACCATTATGGCGGTCAGTAAGAATACTCAATAATGACACAGAGGCGACGATTACCACAGATCCAGGAAGCGGAGGAAAATATTTCTCTTCAAATTCAAACACGACCGACGATGAGTTAGCTTGAGAACCGACCTTGTCCCTGGAGCTACCTGACGGATTCTACCAAAAATCAAAATGCAAAAGCTGCACCAATGCCAACGATAATTCTCAACGGCAAATTGCTACCAAACGTGTCAGTTTTTCAGATATTTAATCACCACCACCACAGTATGATACCAGAACTCTGTCAGCATGGATTCCAACCTGCCAAGTCTCAGTCTGTTACCTCATGTCTCATATCAACCATCTAATCAGCGACATTCCCTCACAGTTTAATTATAGGATGTTACTGACCTTTTGCCATCAGAAACATTTTTTCTGACTGAAAATGCACAAATATAAATTTCGACTGCTGCTTTGCCCCAGACCCAAACGAGGAAGGTTACAGGTGGTTTTCAAAGAGACTGCATCGCCACAGGAAAGAGGAAGGAGGGAAAGGGAAGTGCAGTACTTTGGTTTAAGTACACATAATTTAACCACAGCTAGCAATGTCACACGTCAAACCAACCAACAGAGAAGCTAATCACGTTCTGTGTGATATGGTCTGACTTGGCAAAAACGAAGACCAGACTGCCTGCCAGGTCTCTTTCCGTTACCTCACGTCTCACATCAACCATCTCATCCGTGACATCTCTCAGTTTAATTACAGACAATACTGACCGTTAGCCATCATGGCAGCGTGGCGTAGTGGTAACAGCGTTGGTCGTATCAACGAAGTTACTCTACATCGAGCCAGGTTAGTATTGGGATGGGTGACGTGTCCAGGTTCAACTCCCGGAGGCGGCACTTTATTTCGGTATGTAACCAGCCACGTAGGTCGACTCAGCCTTTCATCCTTTCGAGGTCGCTAAATTGAGTAGTAAGCTCTAATCGAATGTTTGCTTCCTCGCACGAGTGGCGACGTCTGGTGAATGCTTACGGGGTGAAGGCCTGGTGAGGTTGATTGGAGCAGTGGTGTGTTTGCTAGCTGCATAACGCGGGTCCAATTGTATGTTAACGCGTACAATTGGATGGCCGCAGCTTTGCGCTGCGGCACCATTGGCTATTGCCAATCAACTGCCACTTCCGAGATTGTACAGCGCGCTGGTCCGGTCATCGCGTAAGCTGCGCTACATAAGAATCCGACCTTTACTTTTTACCTTTTAGAAGTGTTTTTTCTTTCATTTCTGTCATTCAGTGAGCAGCTTTAAGCAGGCACTGATGCATTGGATGGGAAGTTCGTATGGCTAATGAAATTAAAAGGCTAAAACAATGTGATATGATTAAAACTATTGATAGTTCTATAAAATGTCATGAAGCTGAGCAATTTTAAACTATTATTAACTATTATTGAAATATGTGAGTTTGTTGTACGTGCCATCCCACGACGACTACGACTACGATAGTGACTACTACTACTGCTGCTGCTACTGCTACTACTGCTACTACGTGAATTCATGCCCGCTATTCTAAAGGGGCACTATTCTGAAGGTGCGTTATTCTGATGGTGCGGTCTGCGACCCTAACTCTAAACCTGAGCCTAAACTGTAACCCTAACTCTACTAACCCTAATAACCCTAACCCTTTGGGACCATCTGTACCCTAACACTGAACCCTAACCCTACTACCCTTACTAACCCTAACCCTTTGGGACCTTGGAATAGTGGACCTACGAAATAGCGGCCCTTTGGAAAAGTGGGCCGGCACCTTTTTTTGGCGTCACCTCCCAAAAGCGAGCCTTCGGGATTTCTCTAGCAACTTGTTACAAGACAGATGTTGTCCTGTTGCCCCATCAAACAGTGTCAGAGCAGTGAACACTGAATGTCTTCTATATAATACTACAGTGACAAATGTTTACCTTCGTTCCATCGCCAAAACTAGATCGATTTCTGCGTCGAGACCGATAACCACCAACACCCCTATGAAACATTATCAAAACGTCGGATTATTACACATAAAACAACACAAAGCAAGCTGATAAACTGATCACCAACTAAACATAATAACTAAAAATCCTCATGAGGTCACACTGACTAGTTTATCAACATTTTTCTCCTGTGACCATTAACTTCAAATCAAATCAAATTTCTTTGCCACAACTGACAACACATTACATTTGGCTGGACAGACAGGTGGTAACTCCAAACTTATACCTGCCCATAAAAACTAAACCTAAAAGAAAAAATAAAAACCACCTTGAACTATGACCTTGACCTTTAAACTTGACCCCAGAGAGTGTCAAGGTGAATCAGCATGTCAAAGAGTCATTTAGCTCAAAATCATTGTTCAAACATACTCACTCACGGGACTGATTGGTCTACCAGGACCACTGAAATGATCAGTTGGAAATAATGTGAAAAAGGTAACGGCTTCCCATACTCGTTACAGAGCGTTGTGCCTGGAGCTGATCCCAGTGTAAAGGCAGCCAGCACGCAGGTGACTATAAGTCATCCATCCGACAGTAGGTTACCATCAATTTCCGCCAGGCCTGCGGTTACCTTCCCAGCCGCAGAGCATCACCGCCCCTTGGCCGGTACCAAGTTACACTGCTGTTTGTCTGTTTTTCCAGACGACATCTAAAAAAACCGCTGTAGCTAGGATCAACAAACTTGACATAGATATGTTCTACCATAAGTCCTGGAAACCTATTTAGTTTAGGGTTGAAAGGTCAAAGGTAATGGTCACGAGGCACAAAAGCAGAGCCGGCATGGGATTTTGCACTCTTGTGAGTGCTGGCTTCTGGCTAATGGCTAAGTGGTTGGTTACATAAGCACTTGTAAACGTGAGCTCAATGGCTGGTCACCTGGACGAAAGCCCATGTTCTCGAGCAGTGCTTGCCGACTGGCTAGTACCGACTTGCTCCAGAGTCCGTTTTGACTGTGAGTCAGCAGCCGAACTGGCTACCGCAGACGACTGATGCGTGGTGTCACTGCTACTGCTGCACCGCGGCGTGTTGCCAAAACGTCCACCGCGAACTCCCGTGCCACGAACGCAGTCGGCCACTGGCGGGAATGTACCAGTGGAATTGAAACGTGGCCCGCGCCGAGACGTGCGCTCTAAAAGTCCAGTCTCATCAGCCGTCGGCCGGTTGCTGTAGCGAGCGGATGTGAAGCTCCTGCCGCCACGACCGAAATGCCCATCACTTGTGTCGCCAATGTCCAGACGATGACCTCTGATAACACACAGTATCACCTCCAATGCAGTCTCATCATCTACCATTACTTTGGGCTGTAAATCTTAGAACCGCAATAGATAGTCATTTAATCACCAAGCGTTCAAATCAAACAAGAATCCATTAATTTTAGCGGACTGTGGTAACAGGTTGGTTTATCTTGTGAGTTGTGTATCTGCATTGTGGCTAAGTGGACTGAGCTAGTGTTTGGTGAGAGGATTAACACACAGGACAGCTGCATTGTATGAGATGACGTCTATATCCGCACACATAAAGGAAGATCTCCCCAGACGTGAGGTGCTGGATGATGAAAATATTTGGCTCTTGTTATATTATGGTCAGACAACTCAGTAGTTCCTGAGCTCTTCTTTGATTATCTTCACCACACGATGCATTTGATGCATGCCCAGCATATTCTATGAACCACAAGCACCTGTTAACCTGTCGCTCTTGTCAACTGTGTCAGAACGGCCACAATCTTCAAACCAGATCACTGCAAATGATCACGATCGGCTTTTAAAGGTAATAACAAGTAGAGAAAACCAAACGCTGTTATCGTAACATGATCATATCTAAACTACGTGCCAAGTCAAATGCACAAATCAAGAGAAACATCGACTATAGTACCTTTGACGTGAATTCAACAGTGCAGTTTGCGGATGTAATGGTGTAAATGTTAGAGTCGGAACATATCCGTTAGCAGCAAACGCCTACAGTGCATAACAGTTTAGTAAATCAGCAGGGTTTAATGTCCCGCTCAACATAAAATATGTCATTTATGGGGCGTATCTTTCGATGAAACTGATTTTACTGGTACTAATAAATACATAACGAGCAGGTACTGGCGTTGGAGTCAGCAACGTCCCTTCGACCAGCAGCCCAGCTGCGGATAAAGCAGAGACGATGATGTCAGGCCAGGCGACTGGTCAGATTAGTGCTTTGTTCTCGTCAGTGCTAAGACAATGGATACCCGACCCATAAAAACCACTCCAATAATCCCCAGAGATTCTCTTCCAGAAATGGTGGAGGCGGACCAACGGGAACCATCTGACCCAAGTCCACCCGGAAAAATGGCGGATAAATGAAAGTAGTAAAGGAAAGGAAAAGAAAGGAAAGGGTATTTTTATAGCACCATTTCTACTATGCATAGTCTCAAGGCGCTCAGATATGGATCACACAGTTTTACCTGCAAATTACACCATGCCTGCCTTTCCTTCACCAGAAGGCGTCACCCCTAATTGCGTTAGCAGACATCCAACTGATGCTTACTACTCATTTATCAACCCCTAAAGGATGAAAGGATGAGTTGGCCAGGTTGATTGACCTATAGCGGACGGTTTACCCACATAAGTGGTCACCCGTCAGCTACAGGTCAAGCGCAGGACAGGGAAAGTTTGCCAGCCAAAGGCCTACATTCTACCGCTGAGCCATGCAACCAACAGTAGTACATTACATTACATTAGAGTTATTTAGAGTGGCCTATGTACAAGACTGCTAAACCACTACAATACAGGGCGTACAGAACTAGAAATAACAGTAAACAAATAGTAGTAACAGTAGTAATAAACACATAAACAATGCAGCCAACTGTCTCAGAAATGACCTTTTCATTATCAGCAGCATTTCATTTCATTCTATACCATAAAGTGTTCTGAATCAATTGCAGCCAGAAAACATTTTGACTAAATGGTTTCAACATTAAACAATAAGCGTATCCGTACTGCCTGCATGCAAATGCATTCCTAGAACTAGACGGCACTCTGTAGAATATGTATCTCTGCACGTCTCACTGAAATTGGCACAGTGTTGTTACCGTCAAGCAGCTAGTGATGTATTGACTGCCGCATACATGCACAATGGCCCAGCAGTCACAGTCTCATTTGATTTGCGTTTCTACAGTTTAGTTGTATTTGTGTTTTTATTTGTATGTGTTCGAACTTTGACTGTATGTCCTATGTTTAGCTTTCGATATCTAGCATTGTTTTTTATGCTACAATTTCAATAAACTTACTTACTTACTTAATTAATTACATATGATCGACTGGTATCCACGGAATATGTTCTTGATCACTTCCAAAATGTAATAAAAACTATTTTCTGGTGCAAAATATACCGACTATCTACTTTTTTCCAAATGCCACAAATCCACCATAACTTAAGAGTTATTCGCAAACAAAATACACAGGTAAAAACATTACTTCTGCCAGCCTGTGACAGTGCCATAAACAACTCGCAACATTGGGAAAAGAGAAACAGAACAAGCAACTGAAAAACGTTTGTGTGTGTCAGTATTGCTCCATTAAAGACGACATCATATAAAAGGCTAACAGAACAACGGCTGAAACTAACCATGCCTGGATCACAATAACTGATGCTACTTGACCAAAACGGAGCAATTGTAGAAGTCTGTGGAAAAAACGGCAGACTCTGCAATTTAACACAAGCGACTTGCATTAGTCAAGTCAGTATTCACAAATAACACATCAAACACACACAACAACACTGGGATCGGCAATAGAAAACAGACTCAAGTACCGTACAACGGTTACAGCAGTCACCGGATTAGAATCAAATGATAAATATTCTAGGTTCACTCATCGTGTATCTTGGCAAAATTTAAACCACATAATCCACACGGGAATCTAAATAAGGTGCAGCATAAAAGTTAACAATATTCATAAAAACTCCAGATACGACACAAAACAGTTCCTTTGAAATACTGATAGGAAATCATAAACTACTCACCACAGTGTGTCCTTTGAGTGACCCCGGAACGTCATTTCAACTAATGCAATATCTTTAAACTAGAAAACGAACTTTGACAAGCCAGCGTCAACGTGGCTGCCTTTACTAGACCCTGCTGTGACCTTGACCTTTGACATCCAAAATCTAACCAGGTCATCAGTACGGGCGAGTGATTATTCCCTGGTAGTTAAATCAACATTTCTCAATTAGTTCATAAGATATGGTGTCCACAAGATTTGACCTCGACAGCCTGCTGTGATTTGACCTTTGACCTCCAGAATCTAATCAGGTCATCAGTAGAAACTATTGAATATTCCCTGTCAGTTTTATCAAAATTATTCAAGCCATTCATGAGATCATGATAACGAAATCTGACTGGATGAATGGACAAACGGACAGATAAATGGACGGGACAACAGGACAGCCTAAAAGACATCACGCCTTTGCCGACACTGTGGGTGGCAAAAGCATAAAAATGACGTTTATGTCGTACATGTCGTAGGCCTAACGGTAGCATGCCTGACTGCGGTGTGAGAGGACCCAGGTTCGAATCTCACCGCGGGCAGTTGTGTTTATCTCGACAGCCACTGCGATATACAGCCTTGGGCACGGGCGGCACACCCTTACTGCAGTGCCTAGGTCGACTCAGCCTTCCACCCTCCGCGGGACGGTAAAATGAGTATCAGCTCTCGGGCTGAGTAATAATAAAATGGCGATGGTGGATGCGGACGGTAGCTGCCATTT
>Ga0209780_1001289_pt1 | contig 16174 bp, 11 predicted proteins | sample WorMetexBAHAMAS2_FD_187384 | JGI IMG/M metagenome (GOLD analysis project Ga0209780, IMG submission 187384) | Marine gutless worms symbiont microbial communities from Max Planck institute for Marine Microbiology, Germany - Inanidrilus exumae... | ecosystem: Host-associated > Annelida > Digestive...
GTCACTTTGAACGCAAATTTCAGGGGGAAAGGGGCGTCCCCCACCAACGATTTTTGGCACCAGAAAAGTAGAGTCCCTGGGCTATCGTATGGTGAAAAGAAATTGCCGAAAAGTTCAACCGCCTGAGTAGGGTGCACCAACGTCACAGACAGACAGACAGACAGCCGACAGACGGACGGCCGATACCATATAGCAAACGTAACGTAATACGTTGACGTTTGCTAAAAACGGCTAAATGTAGAATTAAGCAAACAACGGCGTACAACGTCATACGATAGATCAGGAACTCTACTTCTCTGTTGTCAAAAATCTAGACGAAATTCCAACGGGGTCATCCCCAACGGGGGCGCCAAATAGAGGTGGGGTAGGTTCAATCGGCGACTTTCGACCATTATCTCGCTACATCTCACAAACGGTGTAAGATAGGGACATAGTTACTATAGAACGCTAACACGGCTAACAGGAACTCGTATCGAATATGTGCTCTATCGAGTATCGATTGCATTGTGCTATTTCCAGTGACCTTGATTGACTCTTCTACCCCAAACCACTACATTCTCGACATTTTGTATCGCCTTTCATATCTACGTAGTGAGTAGAGTTAGAGACTTCAAATTTGGTAGGTAGGTTGACGGTAGCAAGTGCTAGCCATGCAACGGATGGCAATGGCAAACCACCCTCGAAAAGGGCGTGGTTAGGTCACATAAACCATTTAAATTTTGGTGGACACTGGGCACCAACCATATCTCTGGAACGGCTGATCGTCTCTGTCGTTGTCAACTTAGTTCGCCAGTGAGTGTCATAAACTTCTGATGGTCGTCGAACAGCTGTTGATCACATCCACCGTCGAGATCTGTATTCAGCAGCTAGGCCGCGTAGAAGAAATGGTTCGATTACCATATGATGCGATACGGAAAATTTACCATGCGCTGAGCCTCTGCGTCAAGCGGGTCTGTCAGTGGCAACGGAGACTTGTAAATTTTTGGGGCCCATTATATGTTTATAAAGTGGTCTGGTGGTCAGATCGAGTATTGGACTCGCAACTAGATGGTCGCGATTCAATTCTCAACCGCGATTTTCCCCAAATTTTTGTGCATGTTGTCTATACGACATGCACAAAAAATTTGGAAAACATCGCGTGGTTCCGGAGATATCCTCGCGGACAGATAGACAGACACACACAGACGTGCTCATCACAATACTTCGCAACTGCTCCTGCGGGCGAAGTAATAAATAATAATAGATTATTTTGGCGAAGCTGCAACCTGCAATAGTAATAAGGTAAGGTTGATTGTCTCGCGTGCCTGCTGCGTCGAGACATTGCCCTACTGAAATATGAAGAACTTGATCTGACATACAAGTATGGTCAACTCAAACCACTGTATAACGCGCAGCAAGTTACGATGGCCTATGTTTCACTGACTGAATGTCTAGGATCGACATATCAAACTGGCGTAATTAAATAGTCCAGTTTTAACACGCCGACTGAATGACTGTATGAAGTTCTGAACGTTGATTGTATGCGAAGGCGTTTTTTCTTCATGGTTGCTGTAGGTCAGCGCTGTAGAATTGGGTTTTTAAAAACATAGGTTTTTTAACAAAACATAAAAACCCAATTTAGGTTTTTAATTTTATTTTTTTTTAATTTTAAAAACATATGAAATCTGCATCCTATAGGACTCATACAGTAGTGCACAGTAGTGCAGTAAGTAATGCTGCCATTTTATCTTTTGAATGCTGTAATCCATGAAAAGGAAACGAGCATATCACGTGCACTACTGTATGAGTCGTATGGGATGCAGATTTCAGATGTTTTGGGTCACACTATCTTGTTTGGCGACATCGGTCTTAGTAGAAAAAAAACTTAAAATACCTAAAAAATTAAAACCTAGTTTTTCCAGCCCTGCTGCAGGTGCATGTGCACGGTCATTTTGTGCGGCCATTCTGAATACCGCAGGGCTATTCGCACTGTTTCGACAGTGAACCACGGGATGATAACATCACTGGAGGGGCAGATCGACTGGTGCCACGGGCAAGCGCGGAGCGTGAGCCTATAACGGGGATCTGGGGTAAAGCCCCCAGCATCCAAGGGCAGAGAGCCAGAGACCCTGGTCAGGGCCCAGGGGGCTAAGCCCGTTGAAGCTGAAAGCTTTGAAAAATTTGTACACCTAAGGGAAGACCCAAAACTGCCGTGAATACGCCAAGACCGTCTAAATATGAGTTCGGGCAGCAGTCCATTGAAAGGCGACTGCCTCTCGGTTTTCCAGCCTCTAGAGGGGGCAAGTGATCCCGCCTTGCCCATGCCTATGGGCGCCCATGACGTGTTGTACAGCGTATGTATGATATGGTCAAGAGTGTATCCATGATTTCGGTTTGGGAGTCTTGCCATCGTGCACCCTGTTTTCCTTCTGGTTACGCCACTTTATGCTGCGTGGCGAACAGTGTTCGTTCAGTCATGGCAGCCGGCTGTTCTGGTCTGTAAAAATGTCGCTGCAACTATCCTAAAGGTTTCCTGGGGCAGTCGGACATACCCATGAAATAACAGACGGTTTACACGAAAGCGGAGTCGGTGTGTATGTGTGGCGATATGACATGATTGTGCAGACGGCCGAGGAGGAACTGTTGGCGGCGTGCAAAGAGACACAGTTCGACGATGTTCTGTACTTAGCGGCAGTAGACTGCGACCAGTCGTACGTCGTATGTCAGTCGGGCTCAGTCGTCTACTCTCGCGTCTGTCCTCCAGGCACTCGCTTCCACCTAGACCGACGCACCTGCATCGATGAGCAAGTCTGCCTCGGCGATCAGCGCTGGGTGCATCGCGATACGCGCCAGATCAAATTCAGTTTAGAAGATGATGCCTTGAAAGACGACGACGCTTGGAATGCACGCAGCGTTGCCGGAAGGCGGATCAGATTCAGATCTCTCCAACCGCTGGATTCTTACACATCTGGGTACGACACTGCTCCGGGAGGTCTGGTTCGACGACACGTCGAGATGCGATCGCTGGCGGGAGAGATGAACTCCGAATCCGCCATTCCAGACGATCCATCGACGCCATACGACGACGACCGACGACGGCCGCGCCAGATCAAGTTTCGTTCATTGCCGGAACGAGCTGTCGAGCGCAAGAAACACGAAGATCGTCGCCAAGTCAAGTTCGACGCTCTAAGCCACTCGGTTGATGATGAACCGCTGATGACTTTCGGAACAGACCCAATGAATGCCCTTTACTACAGACGCCGTTAGTAGCGGCCTGCCACTAACAGCAGTGCAGTTATAGGGTTAATCTTCTACATTATATGTTGTCACTTGTCAGTTAACGTTTCTGTAATGAATGGTCGGTGCTGAACTTTTTATAATTCGCGGAGCGTCGAAAATAATGTGGGTCAGAAAGCATGAGCGGGGATGGGGGAAGGTGTGGAAGGAAGCTTACCCCTCCCGCCGCGGGGGTAGCACCCCGGAAAATATTTGCTCATAATCCTGCATTTTCAATTTTGGTTCGTTTTAGGTAAAAGAAAATGTGTTCCTCAATGTGCCGGACAGAAACATCAGCAACACATCACCGTCACATTATTGGAGTCAATAGCCTTGACCCCCACCTGACATTGGGGGTCAACTGACCCCCCTGATCCCGCCGCCATTGGGGGACATCTATACATAGTGACTAGCATATAGGGCTTTAACTATTCTCACAAAAAGTAGATACTGACAGTGCTCATTTGCTGCACAACTGCAAGAAAAATGGCATTTGAAAACGTCTGTAGGCAGTCATAGAAGTCTGCTTGTCTCGTTTCGAGACAACAGTACTTTCACTGTCTTGGTCCTGGTGACTTGAGACCAAGACATTTCATGACTGACGAGACGCATCAATGGTGACTCATTTCACTTCCAGTTGGTTGATGGACAGCGACTTGCTCCACAGACAGGGCCTAAACGAGTATTTCTTCAACAAGTGCTTTGAGCGGCTAGGTCACTCAGTCCTTCAGCATCACAATTTTTAACACAGATATTACTCAAGGGTGTAGAAACGAATTTTCAATACTGACGGTACTAAACATTTGCCATCCAGTCTGCAGGTGAAATAATTTTGAAAATCGCTCAGCATTTGACGAAGTTACGGGCAAGAGTGTTTCATTTTTGGTAACCCTCTCTTTGCAATACTCAATCGACATTTTCTATTTCACTGTGACATCAAATGACCAACAGTGTGCTGCTACTAAAACAATATACAACAAGCAGCGACATAAGGATATAGTATTAAAATACAAAAACAAATAACATGTTTACACCACCAGTATGACTATTAAAACTGCATCTAATAGGCCTAAAAGTGACACAGTTCTGTCTGATGATGCCAAAGATAACGAACTATAACTAGTAACAGAATGTGGTGGCATCAGTGGGGACTGGGAATGTTGCACAGCTGAAAACTCTGATCCCACAGTTTGTCCGCTGTATCATCATCAAGTGCGACGGCTTCCAACTCCATCTCTTTGCAGTCTCTGAACAAACAGCACGTCAGCCAAAGAATTACGTCAGCAGACACTACACTTGCCCAAGGAACCGGACATGAATTAAAGATTGACAGAATGAAAACTAGATGGACTTTGACAACCCAGCATCGATGTGGAAGCCTTTGCCACCTCAATGGCCTACTGTGACCTTGACCTTTGACATTCGGAATTTAATCAGGACATCAATAGGGGGCTAACAATATTCCCTGTAAGTTTCATCGAGACTGCTCAAGACGTTCATGAGACATCGTGGTAACAAGACCCATCGGGACGACAGAAAGGACGAGGCGGACGGACAGCCCAAACACACTGTCAGGCGGCGAAAGCACAGTGAACACAATCGCCGTGTTTTTCCCGTTTTCCCGCGCAATATCTCAAAAACCGATGTTGCTAGGATCATCAGACTTGACACAGAAATGTTTCATGGTAAGTCCTGGAAGCCCATTTATTTTAACCATAACTATTACACTTTTTGATAGTGTAATCGTTACTGTCAACAACAACAATAATCTGTTCACTTACGCGAAGCATTTTCCCGACACGCCATCAAGTTCCACTGCGGTCGCGCAGTAGATGACTGTTTGTGCACCGTCAGAGGCCGTCTTCATCAGAAACCACATGAACGGTGCAAACGTCAGACTGACGAGAGCACTCTGTTTGAACGGCATGTGTCGGTGAATATCAGTACGAACCACGCCCGGGCTAACTGCATTCACCGTCACCTTGGTCTCTTCACAACAACAACAACAACAACTACTACTACTACTACTAGAAAGCACTCCCAGAGTTCAAACCTTTGCAAAGAACAACGTAATTAGACAGACTAAGACTGGTGGCAACATAACCTTCTTAATCTCAGACATAACAAATTATTAGTAACATCAAACAAACGTAATGGCCTTTAGTCCACGCTGATCATGCAGGCATGTACCACATACTAATACACAAGTAATAGTTTTGTTTTTTGTCCAACTAGCCTGTTGTCCTAGGATACTCCAGGTCAAACAGGGTGTCACAAAAAACTGAACCCATGGGACTCTTTCATAGGCTGGGAGGCCTTTCTGTCATGCAAGCAACAATATCAACACACTGAAGAAATTAAGCACCAAGGGCCCGATTTACAAAAAAAACCTGAGGAAAAAAGATTTTCCTAAGTCACACTTTATCTTAAGTTTTTCCTAAGTTTGTCCTAAGATTTTATTTTGTAAATCGGGCCCAGATACATACAACTGCAGTCATAAAATAACGACAGTTGCAGCATTTACCAACAAACTTAAGTAATCAATCAATTAATAAAACAAGAAGATGGGACTTGGATAACAAGTGCTGACATGGATGCCTTCGCTGCCATATACGTGAGCCTGTTGTGACCTTGACCTTTGATCTCCAGAATCAAACCAGGTCATCAACAGGGGGCTAGTGAATATTCCCTGTCAGTTGTATAAAAACAAGCCACGATCGCACTCCGCACGATTGTGGCTTGGGCCGTCTGCCCATCTGTAGGCCCGTCACGCCCGTCCGTCAGCCATAAGCCACGCCCCTGGCCAAACAAATTCACCGACATGACAAATTCACCGACAGATCTTAAAATATAGATTGTTCAAGCCATTTATGAGATATCTTGGTAATAATATCTGACCAGAGGAACAGACAAACAAATGGACGGATGAACGGGACAGCATGAAAACATAACGCCTTCACAGACAATGTCGGGGTGACAAAGGCATAGAAATTTTCAATGATCCAAATTATGTTCACTGTTAATCATAAATCACCAATGTTTCCTCGCATTCAAGGCCATATACATGAGCATTCTGCATTCAAATATAGTTTTGATGCTAACGGAAGTATCTTCAATATTTCCAGCAGTTCATAATGTTTACTGCAACAAAACTTCTGCTGAAGTCAAGTAAGCAAATGACAAATTATGATTAGTTTTCTCAAGTTTGTAACATGCACGTGTAATCGAAAATAGCTTTTACCTAACTAGTTTATTTCGAAAAGTTATTGCTAACAGTCTTAACCTGATGCCACCAGCGCCTCTGTATCTTCAGACTTTACGGCGCTATACAAATGCTATTTTATTATTATTATTAAAAAAAGAAATAACTGCAAATTTTAAGGACAACAGGCAAGTCTGCTGAAAACGACAGTCATTTTTGTCAGATATTTTGGACTATCTTATTATACAGCATCTGAGCAATTAAAATCTCTTAGACAAGTCGGTAAAAGTGAACGTTATGCAGTGTTCATCCAGCCCGTATGACTCCTAGTTGAATGCAGATGTGCAATAACAATTAAATGGAACAGATGCAGCAGATGGAAGACATACTCTCCAGATGGCGAGAGAGTTTTCTTGAGAACAGGAGGACGGCGAGTTTACTCTGTGCATACGCCTCTCCCGGCTTATACTCTCGCTGCTGAAACTGCAAGTCATCCAGCACAATCTCGCCAAGCCGATATGCATTTGCCATCACGTTGATAATGCGGCCGCCGCTTGGCGCAGCCTTCAGCTTGCCAAGCAGCAGGTGCGTTAAAAGAAAGTGACCTGTACAAACAACTCCTCATTACTGTCATCATCATCATCATCATCATCATCATCATCATCATCATCATCAGTTGCACTGCAGTCACGAATGGTACACAGAGTTTGGCAGTCAGCACCGAAATGGAAACATACAACACTGAGTTAAGGTTTTACGTCCCACCCGACACAAAATAGGTCATTTCAGAGACATATTTTGTGACGGGTGCGATGTAAAACCTGAACTTCATCTTGGAAGTTTGCATTTCTGTGCTGACAGCCAAACTCTGTACCATTCGTGACCAGATTGCAACTGATGATGTCCCTCCTGACATCAGCTGTATTTCATGCTCCACTAACTAATAGCCGAGGCAAGCAACACTACTGCATTACATCGGCTCTCCACCACTAGTACTGGCACTTTGTGAGATAGCGGCTGGAGTGCCGAACGCCTGTTGATGCTCGGAATGCCGAATAGGCTTAACCCTAACCCTAACGCACACCCTAACCGTACTAACCCTATCCTACTACCTAAACCCTAACACTAACCCCATGCCTGTTCTACATTCTGGGAAACAGACATGTTCAGCATTCCACTGTTCAGCACTTGTGACTGTTCCCACTTTGTCTGCAAGGACAAGGACCAGAATACTTGAATGACGTCATTGTCCAGTTCTCACGTTTGGTCAATACTGGTCAACTGACCATTGCAATGTCCAGTATTTCTCTCTTCTCAATGACGCACTGCATCACCGGTCACTTAATGTGTAAGTAGCACAAAAGAAATAACGATTTCTTTCTGTATTTTTGTAATGAATGTTGTGTTGTGTGATGCACAGATTCAATTTCCAGTGCTTATGGGCGATACCAGTAAGCCTTCAAGTTCTTAATTTGGTCAATTTCACTTAACAAGTAAAATGCTACGAGTTTTACCTCGGTGGGTGCATATCCCAAAATTTTCAGAGGCGCCTAGTGGAAAAGCTATAAATCGGAACCATGAAGTTAGGGAGGTGCAAAAATGGCATGGACTTCCTCTATACAATGGCAAGCAATATTTTGCATTTGAACTGACAGATCCATTTGCGAACTGTCTACATTGGGCTCGAGTGAACAAGTACGTTTTAAGCATAAAACGACAAAAGCGACAAAAGTCGTAAAGTAACAAATACGGTGGTGCTGTGCACAGGCTCAACACTTACGGCCGTCGGGCCTCTTCAGGTGCCGGCCCCAAAGTTTGGAACTCCCAGATTTCATCCGGGACCCAACCATCAGTGCAGACTCTTTCAGACGTTTGATTAAAACATACCTGTTCGCTCGATACTAGTCGTGCACTCAGTGCGTTAGAGCTTCTTGACGATAACCGCGCTCTATAAATTTACTTACTTACTTACTTACTTCAAATCCAGCTTAAGACATGGCTTTTTTCACAATTCACAGTTGTAGCAGGAAGCTCTGAAAACGCTGCTGAAGAGGTACTCGTGGTAATCTGTAGACTGACATTATGAATGATCAAAAATTAGCGAACAAAATAAACCAAACTAACCCAGATAGTTTGTCTGGAAATGCATTTCATAGCCGTCGCTTGTTGTAGCCTGCGGATGACACATGACTCCAGCATTATTAATCAGCACATCACAGTGAAGGTATTCTGTCCATGACACAATATGGTATTCAGCTGTTCAGTTATGCACGCACGACATCAATAAACAGCGCCAATCTGTAAAGAGTTTATCTTCTGGAACAGGTAAAGGAAGAGGACCAAGGCAGAGTTAGTTAGTTGGAGTTTAACGTTCCTTTTCAGCACAAATATGGCTATATCAGAGACAAAAAGTCAGGGGTGGAGAGCTATACCTACCCAGTGAAGAAAGGCCAGCGATATATTAACCAGAACCGAGGCCGCTTTTTTGTTCAGCAGCCACCCAAAAAGGGAAAGGGATTGAGAGGCTCATTTAAATTATTATGCTAGTGCCTACAACAGGGGGAGACAACTATCACACTGCAAGACAAAACTAAATCAAATATGACAAAAACAAACAAGCATCCTTAACTAAAAAAATACATACAACATAAAATCAACACACAAAAACTAAAGCCAGGTTTAGTCGCCTCTTATGACATCCGGCCTAGAAACGGAGTGGGACTATTCTGGTAGAATGGGAAGAAATGGAAAAGCAAGAAAATAGATGAATCGAATAAGAAAGGGAAATAGGGAAAAGTAAAGATACTAAAGGATAAGAGTAGAAGGTTGGGAAGTGAAGGGATAAGCGGGAGATTGCCCCATTTCTCCAAAGCGCGGATTCCAGCCAGCCATTTGCTATGCAGATAACACATTCACCATCAGCAAATGTGTGTCCTTTCATGAATTCCTTCAGTTTAGGAAATAAAATTTAAAAAATTCATATCAACCCTACATTTATATGTGCTGATTATAAATTGTCTGTTGTAATTACAAGCAGTATAACTTTGTACCGGGTGTAATCTTGTACCAGCCAAGGAGCATTGATGCTCTGTGGCTGCAAAGGTAACCGCAGGCCTGGTGGAAAGTAATGGCAGCCTACCACTGGGTGGATGACTATAGTCACCTGTGGGCTGACTGCCTGTACACTGGATCAGCTCTGGGCCCAATGCTCGGTAATGAGTATGGGAAGCCTTTACTTTTTTTACTTAATTAGTATTAGCTTTCATTACATGATAATCAATTATTACGGGTATATCAATGTCTCCCCAACTATTACGCTCATTTGCTGTTATGCATGCCAGTGGGTTAAAACTGTAAAATGATAAAAATGAAAACACAAAACTTATTAAACTAACTTGCATTAAACACGGCAGCAAAGTCACAGACTGACTGTAGAGAGCTGAGATCTAACTTCATGAAAGAAACTTTACTCGCTGAACCAGGCGACTTCTTAATATCATCAATAACGTGGACTGCTTTTGTTTCATCACGGCATGCCATAATCACCTCAGCACCTTCAGCATATACACTATAAAGTAAACAATGCTGATACTCCACTGACGTTACAAAATTGAACATATAGAATCATGTGTAAACTAAATGAATTAGCCCTGTGCGAGACTGACGGTCGATTCTTCACAAATGACGTTTCTGACAACTTCAAAGTCACGTGACACAAAAACTAGGGTAAATAAAAAAATCCGGCCTGAACAAATTTAGATATTGTGCCGTAGTTTAAGAATCAGTCGTCAGTTGCCATCTCTCATTGGCGGAGAAGATAGCTTTTGAAAATGGCCGTATTTCCAACTTTGAAGGGCTCGTGACCTTGACTTAACCTTGGATCGGGTCATACCGTCGTACATCACTCATCGACCTCTACCTACATGCCAAATTTCCACGAAATCGAAGAAAGTTTCTGGGAACAGACGGACGTACGGATGGACATCTGAAACCGGTTTTATTAGGTCAACTCTGTTAAGAGTCGACCTAAAATAGACAGACAGAATGTCTGAAAGAAGGTGTCGCCCTAATGGGACGTTACCGTACTGCCCGCCATGCAGTGTCGGCCGCCAGACCGCCCAAGCGGCGGCTGACCGCACATGCGCCTGGCGGCCAGCCTGCCTGCCGGCAGCGTTACAGACGACGACAGACAACGACAACAGAGGCCAGCCAGCAAAACAATACTGGAAGGGCCAGTAATAACAGTGGCATTTGCATAATAACAGAAGTACGGTACCGCTAAACTTCTGAATAAAGCAAACAATTAATCATTCGGCAACAGGTGTACACCACTGTCTGCTATTGCTACTGCTACTACTACTATAACAACTACTTCCGTTTAAAGACCGTTTTCCAAGCGAAGCTGGTTCCACCTTACGTCCTCCTCATCCACCTTTTCCCAAATCGAACCTCTGCAGATGAAAACAACTGGACTTTATACACACCGGATATCATTCTTGCCACCCAACCATCAGTGTTAAAGCACTGAAAGGAACAAACCATTAGCCATAACCAGTCGCCTGGCCTTGTACTTTCTTCGTCCACAACCGGAATGGGCGTTTCTGTACAGCTGAGGATCTCCATAGACAGCAAGCACGATCAGGCTAACATCTCGCTTTACAGCTAACATTAAATGCAACTTTTCTCTTCAGTGCTTTCACGCTGTTGTTTGGGTAACAGTAAGCACATATGGCATGTAATAATCCCCTCCAATCATCTGCTCCAATTATCCCCCAACATTCTCTTCTGGGGATCCATTCCAATTCCAAATTTCCAATGCATGGTAAGTCCAGAAAGAAAGGCTGTTCAAACAAAACGTGAGTTTGTGTGTGTGTGTCAAATGCTAGTTACACAATACATTTAGCACAGTACAAAAACACGTGCCCGTTTCCATAATCCATATCTAATATAATCTTACCTTAAAGGCGCGATATGACCTACATTGTGTTGAAAGCGCCGTTAAACTCCAACCAACCATCCATAATCCATATACTTTCTTGTACAGCAACACAGAGGCTAACTACAGATGACAGACTGTTTCAAATTTAATCAGAAATTTTCAACTCTCAATTTAGATGGATTCTTAATCAAATAAGTAGTATCATGAATTCACGGACTGATTATTGCAACATAATTCTTCCTGGGGCATCAAGGACAGTAATGGACAAGTTACAGCATGTGTTGTGTAGACACTTCCTTTAACATAATCTGCAAACAGACTGTTTAATGTGCTGCACTGCTTACCTCTAAGTACTAAATTTTTAGCAGTTTCCAATCCGATGCCAGTGTTTGCTCCAGTAATAATCACAATTTTGTTGTTCATTTGCGTCTGACTTGGACATTTTGGGCCACGCATATAGTTTCTAACAAAACCAGCAACAGTCAAATCATCAATATTGATTCATACAGTTAAGTGAAAAGTTAAGTACCCGGTACCATGATGTAATGTTACAAAAAAATGTTAAAATATGACTGCAATTATTGCGGCACTTCAAAACCGTCAAGTTGACTGGCAAACGTCACTGCTCTGAAGCAGTAAGGGACAGCAGATAATAGTGCAAAATGCATTCAATTTCACATCAATTATTCTTCCATTGCCAACATGACAGTGCTCACAGAATGCAGCGATGCTAATACCAGGGTGAATAGTCTCCAGGTACTACGAAACACCCCGACTATTTGCAGTAGAGGTCTGCACGGGCCGAAATTATTACGCCTGGCCCGGCCTGCTATTCTATTACCAATAGGTGCCTATGCAATATACACCAAACTAAATGTCAGCTAGGGAGATGCAATGCAGGGGAACAGGGATGGGATGCGACTGCATGCAGTATTTATAGTACAATTACAAAAATAATGTAGATTGTAGAAAGAGTGATGTGAATGATGATTATTTGCAATTATAAGCCTATTCCTTTAAACTAATAGCATACATTAGCACATCAACTGCATGGGCGGTATGAAACTTCGAGCCCAGCTCAGCCCATCAAACATTTGGCCCAGCCCAGCCCGTTGTGATCAGCAAAATAGTAGGCCCAGCCCGGACTGAGGCCTGCCAGGACTGTACAGACTGCAGACCTCTAATTAGCAGCACTCTTAGCCACGTTGCATTACCCATGTCAATCATATATTGACATATTATTCAGTGCTATGAGTACACTATAAATGTCGAAATTAAAATGTTCACAATGATCTAAAAGCGGCTAATAAAGAACTACTTTAGCGACCATTACAGTTCCTTCCTTCAAAATAGGAAATTACCGAGAGTGGCTATAATAATATCTATAGTATTATATATATGTGTCCGCAATTAACTTATGCAATATGTATCTTTGCATTTTACCGATGACCCTTAACGTGAAGACCAATGCTATATACACAGATGGCTGTGTGTATAGACAAAGCTGTGTGGTTGTCACACGGCTGGCCATTTTCTGCAACAATCTTCTATGTGGCACAGTGTCAAAAGCTTTTTTATAGTCCAAGTAGATAACATCAACACCATATCCTGAGTCGATATCAAGTACTCGAATCCATGCTTCGAGAACGTAGTAAGTTTGTCAGACAGGATCGTCCACTCACAAATCCGTGATGATGCTCATTAGTTCATTACTTTCTACATAAAATACCCGGTACTTACTGCATCCTTGATAACTGATTCCTTTATTTTACTTGGTAAGAAAATAAGAGACACAGATCAGCATGCGACCTACTACCTTTCTTAAAGATGGGTCCAATATTTGCTTTCTTCCAATCTACTGGTAAAACTCCTTGTGAGTATGATTCCTGGAATATTTGTGCCAGTGGGTCTCTAACAACTTCGGCATTGTTCTGCATTACCATAGGATGTACCGTATTTCTTATTTTAAGCACCTTGTGACTCTTTTGAATTTATAGGTGCTATATAAATAACCCCTATTGTCTGTCTGTCTATCTATCCATTTCGTCTGGTCCTGACGATTTATCTGGTTTCAGTCTCTTCAATTTCTTCATGACAGCGAAGGCATTAAACTGGATACTTGGGATGGGCTTGATGCTATTATGTAATGTTGGTTTATCCGGTTCTCATGTGAAAACTTCTTGAAACTGTCTATACAGCAGTTCAGCTGACTCACTGTCAGACTTCGTCGTTGAACCATCTTCTTTAAGAAGACAAGATACAGTTGCTTTCACACTCTGCTTGCTTCTCGCGTATCCATAAAACCTGGGTTTAAAGGATCTCACTAGCCGTAGTCGGATTTTCTCTTTGTAGTTCCACATGGCTATTGTTACCTTGTTTCTTATTCTTTTATAAACCGCATAGTTATCCGTACTGCACACTGTTTGATATTGAGGCCATGCTTCTTCACGCTTTTTAATTAGTTTATTGTTGCTTTGGTTATCCAGTTTTACCCGTGCGACACTAGCAAGGGCGGGTATTAGTCGTCATCAAATGTGTCCGTCTGTCCATCCGTCAGTCTGCCCATGCGTCACATGCCGGTATTGTAACAAAACGGCTAAATGTAGGATCGCACAAACAAATAACAATGACATGTGATAGCCCAGGAATTCTAATTTGTGCACAAAGTGACCCACCCCTTCAGAAAATGCTGATTTCAACAGATTTCGCTTAATAGTGCCTCAAGTTAGTTACTATGGAACACTACTGGAAAACCCTACTCTGGGAATCCAACGTTACTATAGGCCTATTTGCAAGCTTAGAATTTAGGGCAATTAATCTGCTACCTATTTCCTATACTGTTTACCATAACATCAAGACAATTTATAAGTCACTGAATCTGCAGAAGATGCGAAAATCTGTCTAAAAGCTTAAGTATGTTACATGCTATAAGTCTACAACTAAGCAGTTGGAAGCTAATTCATAGGTCTTAGTAGTTAATTATTCGCCCAAAGGCGAATATTGGAAGTACTCTGAGCCAAAAGAACGGCCTTCATGCATTCAGCTATAACTACACCGAAAGTGAAGCGATTTGGATAAAATCTGGAACATTCCGTACAGAATTTTGAAAATTTTACCATAAGGGGTCATTTTCAAAAAACGCAAAATTGGTATAAAAAATCCAAATCTCGTGACTTCGGGCCGTCATAACTCTGCAATGATTACAAATGCCGAAAAGTCGCAGCCAAATGGTCCCCCTACAAGATGTCTAGTCTCCATTTTACCATCAGAATCAATTCAAAGTCTTTCCCCTGGGCTGTACGCTGCACACCGGAAGTCCACCCCCAAACGTTTTCGCGATTTCGGCTACTACGTAATACGTATGGTATCGATAACGCATAAATCAGTCACCCGCACGCAGCCAATCACCATCGACTATTGAGTCACGTAACATGAATGCATTAAGTAAAACAGCTTATTTCACATGTGCGGACGCGGAAACAAAACTCAAATAATAACACATTTTTGTCGGAGTAGCTGTTGACTGAAATTGTGTTTCACTTTTATATCAGTAAAATTTCACTTAAAGGTAAAAAGTAAAGGTCGGATTCATCTATAGCGCTACTTATGCGGCGATGCTGCGACCAGCCGCACTGTACAATCACAGGAAGTGGCAGTTGATTGGCAAGAGCCAATGGTGCGGGAGCGCAATGCTGCAGCTACAACACACACCACCGCCCCAATCAACCACACCAGGCCTTCACCCCGTTAGCATTCACCAGATAGTGCCGCCCGTGCGAGTAAGCAAACATCCAATTACAGCTAACTACAACTCAGTTTGTTGACCTCGAAAGGATGAAAGGCTGAGTCAAACTGGGTGGCTGGTTACATACCGAAATAAAGTGCCGCCTCTGGGAGTCGAACCCGGACACGTCACTCATCCCAGTACTAACCGGGCTGAATGATGGACACTTCACCTATGGGACACTTCGCCTACTGAACAGTTCGCCTACTGTTTGGTCATTTCGCCTACTGGACACTTCGCCTACTGGTCATTTCGCCTACGAGACATTTCGCCTATTGGACAGTTCACCTACTAGACATTTCGCCTACTACCTGCACAGTTCGCCTACAGATTGCTCTTCATTCTATCAACAAGACTACCAAAATAAAATAAAATCAGGTGTAATATAATATTTGCTTTACATTGCAGTCACACGAACATTGAATCATATGGGCACAGTTTGTTAGTAAGAACATTAAGGCTTAAGCGGCATACTTCACACATCATCGGTAGTTAGGCCTACTTACTGGAATTTGATGTCCGTCGTCTACACATCTGATTTTATTCCGGCAGTTTTGTAGGCAAAATGGGCAATCTGTAGGTGAACTGTCCAGGCAGTAGACGAAATGTCTAGTAGGCGAACTGTCCAATAGGCGAACAATCCAGTAGGCGAAATGTCCCGTATGCGAAGTGTCCAGTTACCACCGGGCTCGACGTACGGTAACTTCGTTAATACGACAATGCCGTTACCACTACGCCACATCGACAACTTGAACTGTAATAAATTGCTATAGCTATATGTACAACAAGACTGACTGTGTAACACATGCTAAAAGCCACTGAGTGCGGTGTTAGCGTAGTTAGCGTCTTTTAGCATGACCCTGATCAGCTACGCATGACCCTGATATGCTCCGGCGTCATCATCATCATCATCATCATCATCATTTTATTCGTTCAGTAGCAGTAGCAGACAATAGAACAATACAAAAGAAGACCAGGAAGCTGAACAAGACAC
>Ga0209780_1001290_pt1 | contig 16167 bp, 11 predicted proteins | sample WorMetexBAHAMAS2_FD_187384 | JGI IMG/M metagenome (GOLD analysis project Ga0209780, IMG submission 187384) | Marine gutless worms symbiont microbial communities from Max Planck institute for Marine Microbiology, Germany - Inanidrilus exumae... | ecosystem: Host-associated > Annelida > Digestive...
TCACACACGAAGCACATCTCCGTGTCGCAGTGAATGTCGTTCCAGCAAGTTACGTTGAAATCCTTGTGCACGAACATGTTGGCGCACGATTCCTGTCCACGCCAGAAGTCCGGCTGTCCGGGACACCACTGGCTGTAGCTCATCTCAGCCACCGAACACTCAGAGGTTTTCCAGACGAACAGCGAGTTGCAGGATTGTGAATCCGGATTGCGAAAGCGTTGACCGGCAGTCCAAAATCCGATATATCCGATCCCGTCATACATGTACTTCCAGCATTCATCGAGCGTATCATCTACAACCGTATGCCACCACCAGAGCAGGCAATGGGTCACTGGCATTGACCCATGACCCAGTGACCCATGCAGACAGTGACCCATGACCCATTATGCATGACCCATGACCCACCAGTAAAGCCATAATCACATAGTGTCATAAAGCTGTAAACGGCAATTTAATAACATGATATGATTATGCTCAATATGATAACTGCAATGCTAACTTGTCAACACACAATAGTTAGGCCTACTGAATTAGTTTGTTGTTATAACCCTCTAGTACTATAGACAGTGCCTCGACAGTTTCAGGAGACATCATGTTCCGCTGAGAGCCTGAGATGTGATGATGTTCCCAGGCCTATCTATATTCGATTCATACGATTATTTTGTTGCGACCCACTGAGTTCATCTGAGGTTTATGGGTCATGGGTAACCATGACGTGACCCGTGACCCATGTGACCCATCGAAAAAAGTGACCCATTTGACCCATTGACCCATTGACCCATTGCCTGCTCTGGCCACCACATCGCAAACAACAACAACATCATCAGCAGCAGCAGCCACGAATCAATCGCCAACTGTCTCCAAGCCACGAATAAATAAGCCTCTTTTTCCATTCCCTTGCCTAACCATTAATCTGCATACCTGACATTGTCGTTTTTATTTATTTGTTGTTGTTGTTAAAGTCGAAGTTTTTTAGGCTGCTGAGTACTCTGGTAATAACGTAGTAGTAGTAACTAGACGGGTTGCAGTGTATCTAGAGACACACTGTAATATAGTTTCGAAGAGAGCGTTTCCCACCGGCGTGACATAACTGTTTACTTATTTACTGACACACAACCTGTCTAGTACCTGCATTCGACGATACCTAGTGTCACGTGCCTGCGACTGAGTGATGTGTCACCTGTCGAGTACGCCGGTGGGAATTAAACGCTCTCTTTGAGCCTATATTGCACTGACCAATAGTACGCTGCAGTGCTGGTGCTGGGGAGGATATCGACCCCGGCCCATCTAATACATGGATCCGTGGGCTCGCCCGAGTCAGCCCACCAAACGGCATCTCGATCGGTTCTGCCATTTTTGCAGGTCATATCCGTGTGACCAACACACAGACAGTCAGACCACGCTACGTGCGACATTTGTAGCAATAGGCCGCCTCTATGCAATACATGCGATGCGGCCTAATAATTGACTCGTTACTTCGTCTTTGTCATAGTTGTTTTCCCCTCCCCTGCTGTAGGCGCTAGTGTAATAATTTAAATGAGCCTCTCGATCCTTTTTCCCTTTTTGGGTGAAAAAGGCGGCCAGGGTTGAGGTTAATATAGCGCTGCCCTTCTTTCACTGGGTAGGGATGGCTCTCCACCCCTGACCTTTTGTCTCTGATATAACCATATTTGTGCTGAAAGGGGACGTTAAACTTCAACTAAATAACTTTGTCACTGATTTTAAAAGGTTCATCTGCTTGCATCATGTATACATTTAGTAAAACTTGGTTCAGTAACTCCAGAGTTTAACATGGTGAAAGGTGTATACCCCTCGTCGATCAGCAGTTCGGCTACGTTCGCTTCACTGCTAGACCTCGCGGGGATCAGTACTGAGTTTTCTGGGCGATCACTACTCAGTTTTGTTTCACCTATACGCTGGAGGGCGTCACTGCTATGCCGCACGGGCTACACGCTAGGCTCTGCCACGCATTTCTAGTTTATTACTGTTTTAGTCTTAACGTTTTAATCATCGAGCACTGCTACATCTTCGGAGTTTACAGCACGTATTGTAGTCTGCATGTCTGTGTTAGACACAAATCCGGTGAACTGTGAAAAACGGCTGAACCGATCGAGACACCGTTGAAAAAAGAGTGACTCATGCCAAGAACCATATATTAGACGGGTCCAGATCCCTACGGGAAGGTGTACTTTCGAGGGGGCCTGTCTCAGCCCATGGTAATATACGAACCGCAGGCGAATGTGCCTGCCAGCGCACGCAGCGAACGAATACATTCTGTAACAAAACGGCGATGCGGTTCTTGCCAAATCACTTTGGAAACTGTTTACCTAGCCAGCTACCGGTGTTCAGTGTCCTATTATTTGTATAGTAATTTTCTAACGCATTCGCCAGGTGTCGCCACCTGCGAAGCATCGTCAGCAGTCAGCGCGTGTCGCGTAAGGACGAAGTTGTATAGTTGGACCGAGTTCAGACTTGGCTCATCACGCCTGCAACATCATCTACCAATTTCCAAAGCTTACCTCTCACTAAAATTCCAGTACAATTCGTCTATGACGTTTTAGCGATCTTGTTAAAACAAACCAACCACAACCAACATTGCGAGGCAAATTAATACCCCACCCTTTGAGAACGTATCTTATAAGGTCTATATAACCGAATCTGTGTCTGTCTGGCAGACTGTTTCTTTGTTCCGTATACACGTCCACATTTTTGCGCGGATCAGGACAAAATTTGGCATATGACATCCTTATACCATCCAGGTGGTCATAGGCGTTTAGCGAGCGCCACTCGAGCCCGCAGGCTCGCGCTCCGCGCGCCGTCTATATACGCCGCTGCAAATGGGTGGCGAGTTTCTTCGGGGAATTCGGAACTAGCAGGCGGCATGCGCAACAGACCGAGCGACGCAGGCGCGAGGAGTAATCGACCGCCGTAATCGGGAGGGTGCACCGTTAGTAAATCATCTTACTGTCGAGATGGTCAATGATGTCATCGACGTTACGTTGTTCGTCTTCGTTGCCAATGGCAACCAGGTGGGCGTCAGGATGCAGAGTCTGACAACGCAGTGAGGCTATCGACCAAGGTAAGTTGCTATTGACGACGCGGTAGCAACTATCACTTGTGTCAATGAAGCCTGACGGACATTCTAGACACACAAGTAGATACATAAGTAGCAACATAGTTTCACTTGCCTTAAAAAGCATAGACATACTATTGTTTATTACACGCAGTACGCCACAAACTGAGTCATGCGTAATTTCACGTAGGTAAACTTGTTCCTTTCCGGTTGCTGCAGCTCAAGTTTGGAACAGCCTGCCAGAGGCCGTCATCTCATCGTCATCACTGCAGTCTTTCCAGCGTCAATTAAAGACTCATCTTTTTCAACTATCGTATCCACACCTGATTCTCTGACTGCTTATCAGGCATCGTTACAGTGGTCCTTGTAGTAACATTGTTATTTATGCCACTTTAAAATTTTTTGTTTACTTACTAAGGCGTAAATAGTATGTCGGTCGTACTTATTGTCGGGCCAAAATGTACGCTGGCCGCGTCGAATGTTGCGCCCTGGTGAGTCACGCTGAGTTTGCCGACGGGACAGACAGATGGACAGACGGACGGACGTTATGCCCGCGCTTTTCGCTATGGACTCGGCCAGAGTAACAAAATGATTATGAATCCTGGATCCATTTCCACTTGACCTTTCGTTAACTTCCGGTGCAGTTGATATAATACAATAGGCCCACAGAAGTTACAGAACTGTCGATAAAACGAGCGAAGATGGTATTGAATAACGTTTTTGGTTATAAACGCACACGTTTATGCGAATAATGCAAGCTATTCAGTTTCCTAAATAAATAAATCTCTGCAAACCAACGATCCAATTAGCCGCTGGCTGCTAGATATTCATTCCGCAGCCCACATTAGGTAAGTTAGCCTAAAGATGGCGAGAAATGCATATCTATGGTTACTTGAACACAGTGATGTATAGGTATAACGGCGGTCGCATGCTGCCTCCTGGTGAGTCACGATATGTATCCCAATGGGACAGACAAACAGACAGACGGACGGACGCTAGACCGTTACAGTATGCTTTTCGCTAAACGCGGTCAGCGTAAAAATGGGCCAACTGAACAGAACTCACCGTATGAAAAATGTACGCGAACAGTGAGACTTGTTGTAGCACAGTCAACGCCACACAGAGACTATTGAAATTTTACTTCCTTAAGCGCGAACCGTGTATCTACGACCTCAACCTTACTGCTGAACCGTGGTCCCTCGAAACATGTCCTTACGCTACTTCGTAAGCGTTAATTCTATTTTAGGTATTTGCGCTGGTAGCCTAAGACCGACGTCACATCTGCGATTTTATTGCACGATTTTGTCGCGCAACTTTATCGCGCAACAAAATCGCAATGTGCAACTGCGCATGTTGCAACCGCAACAAATAGCATAAACAAACATGGATTCTGTATGACTTCCTATTTTACCACTATTCTTTACAAACCAAATGTGCTAATGTAAAATTGTTCCATTTTTTTCTTTTTGGAGCTCTTTGATTGAATTTACGTTCGTGATTTGCAATAGAGTTTACCGAAACTAAACTACTTGTAAGAATATCATAATCAGAGTCACTACAAAAAGCCATGTTAATTATGCGATAACGTTGCGCGATAAAATCATGCGTGTGACATCGGTCTAAGTATTGTAGCTGTCATAATATCGACTTGTATTTACCTTTGTGAAAGTAACATTATTTTGTCCAGGCCTACGCATACACGGAAATAACTTAACTGCAGAAAGAGATCTACCGGCGGCATGACTAATGGCACAACTGCAGTTTTGTCGGCACAACATACCTCCTGAGATGGTTTTCGTTGATGAACTGACGCCGATTCTGTCAACGGACGACTGCAGTATTTCCAGCTGCAGCTCGAGTTCCGTCAGTTTCTCATTGAGATTATCATACTGCTCCGGAGTGATGCTGCACTGAACAACTGCATCTTCTGCCTTGTTCGGCGGCTGAACCTCAGCATCAGTTGAAGGCACAATGACATCATCAGTGTCGTTACTGGCGTCGGTGCTGTTGATGACATCCGTGTCATTCTGCGACGTCGGTTCAACGGATAGCTGCTCATTCACTGCTGTGACGTCATTCGTCACCATGACAACCAGCAGAATGAAGACAAACACAACCGAAGGCATCGCTGATCGTCAAAATAGCTACAAATCATCCCGCATATTTGTCAGTAGCCCTACTGTCACAAACCGTAAATTATGCAGTAAAATTTTGTCATTCGTTATCTGTATGTTCGATCAAATTATAATTACTTTTTAACTTTTCTTCTACAATAAGCCTAGGCTTACCGGTTATTGTCATCTCCGTAAAAGACGACATAGTTGTTGAAAACTAAGCCAAGAATTAAAGTGTAAAATAATAAGTTTTCTTTCAGATTACACACATGCAAAAATCTCCAGTCGTAAAATAGAAAGACATAAAATAAAGCCAAAAATTTAAGTACCATTTATGCTGGAATTGGATAATGAAAGCAAAATCATGAAAAATACTATTAGTGATTAAAGAAATATGTTCTTGGCCGCCTCCTGGGTTGGATGGACGAAAAGTTGGCAAAAACGTTGGAAAAATAAATAAACGTTTAAAAGGTAAAAATTATGACAAATAAAAATGTGCAAAACGTTATTAACATTTACGATTTGAGATATCATGAATACAATTCGTGCAAAGCAAAAATTATATTGTCAAATCGCCAAGTTACCTGTATAACGTATTCGCTGTTTTAACAAAGCAGCCGTCGGCAAACGTAGCTTTCCGAAGTAACCACTGTATGCGACCAGCTTCTTAGGAACGTTTAAGAACGTATTCGACTAATTGCAGTGAATCAGACAGCATCTCTCAGGCGTGAAAGCTCGTCAATAATGCAATTACACCGTGATATTCGCCTATTTATTTAACGTGCGTGCGTACGCTTAATTTCTTCCTGAACTTAGGCAGCGGCAACAACTGCAGCTGAAAGTGACGTATCACGTAACCCCAAATCAATCTGTGGTTTCTTGTAATTATTTTAATATTAATACACGAAAAACAATGCTGCATCCCAGTCAATTGCTATCTCCTTTCATTACCGACCGCGTTATCCGGGAAGATAAAGCAGTTGCTAGCGTGCGTGCGTCTGTTCGTCCGTCCGTCAGTTTGTTTCCATTCTATATTTGGAACCGACTGACCTTTTAACTTGAGTTTGTGTGTGTGTTATGACCATAGCTCGCCTGGGATGGAAAGTCAAGGTCATAGGTCAAGGTCAAAGGTCAATGTCCAGCGCATATGGGCGTGGTAATGCAGTAACGCGGTCGGTCTGAAATCGATCGTCGACCGAGAACAGGTTTTCTAGTTTTATTGTTACGGGAATTCACAAAAATAATGTTGAATATTGCACACGTAATCTTGAAGTTTTTGCTTTTCGTTGGCGTCTCAACAGCAAATATTGCGCAAGTCCACAAGCGCGAGTTCTTGACGTCATTCTAAGTAGCGATATTATTTTCGATATCCGTTGAGTCCGTTGAGAGCATAACGCGGAAGCAGTCTGTACCAAAGCTTTCGAAAATGTGCGAGGCAGCATTATACAGCAAATGTACAAAATCTGTCCCATAGCGCAAGAATGTTGGTTCTTAGGCTCTTGTGAGAAATGCTATCCATCCACTATTTTGTTTGTTTTCCCGCAAGATATCTCAAAAAGCCGATGCAGCTAGAATCACCGAACTTGACATGTCAAGAAATGCTGCACCAATGAGTCCTCGAAACCCATTTATTTTGAGGTCATGAAGGTCAAAGGTTAGGTCACTAATCACAGAAATATTGCTGGCGTGAGTTGCACTTTTGTGTTTGCTGTGCTGACTTCTAGTTATGTGGCGTTAATATTACTAGCCTTTAATTAATTATCCCTCACGGTCTTGAGACGTTGTTCTGCAGTTCCTCTGCATTTCGTAAGCGAGAAGTTTCTGTAGTTTAAGGCGTTCATTCGTGGTAGCCATCATATCTCAGCACAACCGCAGATCTGCTGCTGCTGCTGCTGCTGCAATAGCTTCTGCTGCCGTTCTTTGCATAGCGTTTTGCACAGTCGGTTTCAGCATCTCGCGGGACGAGTTGCAGTCGACACTCGGTGAGCGAGATAAAGTCGATAATTCACGTGTGAAGTTCGCTTCACTGATCACACGACCGTGATGTCGGAAGAGTCAGTCAAGATGTCATCGTCGCAGACTGACTCGAAAGTTCGTCTTGTCGACTGTGAAAAGCGACCGTCGTTGACATCGCTATCCTCTTCCGTCTCATCGTCAAAACCGTCATCTCCGTCCGATAAAAGGACAGAGCGCGGCCGAGTCTCTGTGATCGCGGCGTGGACTGTGTGTGGACTGGCGTGTCTACTCACAGCCTGGACTGCCGTGCTCTATTGGACACAACTGTCTCATCTCCGTGCCGACTTGGATTCGCTGAGACGAGACTTGCATGACGCCAATAAACTGACGGCTGATCATATCGACTCCGTCATTCAACAGGTAACTTTCCTTCCCGCTCGATTATTTTGTCTACATTAAAAATGTACAATTTTACTAGGTCAAAGTATTGGTCAAAAATTGGCTATGTTAACATACCCCACGTCCCACCTCTATTTGGCGCCCCATTGCTGACCCCAATACCCCCAATGGAATTTCGCCAAGATTTTTGTCACCAGAAATTAGAGTCCTGATCCATATTTTGCGCGTTGTTTTCGTGATCCTAAGTTTGGTCGTTTTGATAGAACCCTTATTTGTGACGAACTGACGGACTGACAGACAGACACAGGGCAGAGCATTTACCACGCTAGCATAGCGTCGCGCGGTAAAATCGATTTCGTAAGTATTACCAGCATATTTGAATTTTATAACGTTTATAATGATGCTGTATAGTTATTAATTAGTGATTAATTCTAAATTGTGAACCTCTGTAGAATGATTTTATTACATCATTAGGCTATAATGGAGGAATAAATTAACTATATATTAACTTTTTTAACTATAAAAAATTCACTGCACTGCACATAAGCTATTAAGAATTGTGATGATGCTTAATGATGTTTGCTTTGTTATACATGTCACCCCTTTGTACCCAACATTTTTGTTTTTCCCCTTCTCTTGTCGTTCGTACTAATTGTAGTAATTAATTATATAACAAGATAGGTGGCCAGTTCAATGAGCGTTTGCTTCTCTGGCAGCCTTCTGGCATATTCTTGTATTCAACTGTTATTATTCTTATTAGTTTTATGTTGTGCTGGAGAATAAAATATGATGATGATGATTTAGTTAAGAATTTCTGGTAGTTTGATGATAAACAAAGCTAATCGTACTGTGCTAACTTTTAAGTTCACATCGTTGGTCATTCATCGAAAGATAGGAAGAAACACCGATAAGGGCAAGTATACATACATGCCATGGTGAACGTTCTCATTTCAAAAATGGCGCACAAGTCGTACTTCGTGGTGCAGTTTCTGGCGTAATTTCGTGGATGATCCATACTTCTGTAAACAATAAATAACTCCATTGCTATTTTTGCCGCTCGACACTGCGCTAGCGCCGTGGCCGTCTGTCTGTCTGTCTGTCCGTCCGTCACAAGCAAGTGTTCTATCAAAACGGCTAACCGATGTCACACCTGCTATTTTATCGCTCGATTTTGTCGCGCAGTTTTATCGCGCGACAAAGTTGCAGCATGCAAATTTCATGTCGCACACTGCGACTTTGTCGCATAAACAAGAAATGACCAATCAGTTTGGTCATTTCTTGTTTATGCGACAAAGTCGCAGTGTGCGACATGCACAGTTGCATGCAGCAACTTTGTCGCGCGATAAAACTGCTCGACAAAATCGCGCGATAAAATAGCAGGTGTGACATCGGTCTAAACATATCATCATCACGCAACCACGTTCCAGCTGTAGGCGCTGTAGCGCTTCGGTCGTGGTATGATGTTGTAGAAGTTTGAGTCGTACTTGGTGGCCAAGGTGCGACAACCACGTGACATCAGTGACAAACAGTGTATCTGCCCGCCAGGTAAGACACGTCTATTTTACAGATTCGAATGTAATTGCTTTTAAATAGGTAATCTCACTTTTACACAATAACACCACAGTACAGACTCTCTAAATTCAGCCGCAATGCAATGTACGTGTCATCAATAATGTAGAATATTATTGAAAATCCAATCACCGGCGTCGATTTATCATTATTAGACCACATCACGGCAATAGTCAGATTCGACTTATTGCTACAAACGGAATAGTGTAGTATGTTTGGGTGTCTGTCTGTTGGTCACTCACGTTTGGATAATTGACTCGGAAGGAACCACCCATTATATAGAGGTCCAGTTCCCCCTCCCCGATAAAAGATACAATTTTTGGGGGTGGTCCCGCTCATTGAAAAACACTGTGAGTCACTGCTGCGGTGCACGCAGCAAAAAATCAATAGCAGCATCAACGCGAATGCTGCATCCGACTGCATTGCTCTCGACTAGACGGTGTCACTTTAACTTTCCCGCGTGAAAAATGCGCCGCCATGCGGCATCTCGTCAAAATTCTTGTTCCTGTATGCTTTCACCAAGTCTGATGAGGTTGAAAGAAACTGACGGAGAATTACGCGATAGTTTGCGAAAGGACCGGCTTGTCTGCAACGCGGACGCCGCGCCGTCGCCGACTCGCTGCTCAGGTTACTCCACGGGCTTCCATTGAGGCGGCGGGTCACACACAAGATGGCACTGACAGCCAACAAGGTGCGTGCCACAGCAACGCCGACGTACCTCAGCGACCTGGTACACACTCGTCTCGTGCGCCGGCACGGGCACTGTGGTCATCCGACGCTCCACGGGTCGTCCCTCGAACCAACACTGCCCAGGCACGACGTGCTTTCAGTGTCGCGTCTCCCTCCATCTGGAACTCTCTACCCGCTGAAGTTGACTGGGTCACAGCATTGCTGCATTCAAGCAATATTTAAAGACATGCATGTACTTGTTCATTAACTGGTCACTGCACACAGCCACTGCAGCACATCTGCGCTCTAAAATGCTTCTGTCGTTGTTATTATTATTAAAAGGAATGAAGAGTAGAGCGATTGCTGCTTGCTGCCAACACGCAACACGATGATACCCCTATAACTCGCTTGCTCTGCGTGTAAAACGTTTATCTAAGCTATTCAAGCTATCGTATTGCCACGAAAGGCCATCTGGCGTCAGTAATGTCCGTATTACAACTGAGATAAAATGTTTTTACTAAAACATTTCAGCTAAAATGTTTTAGCTAAAGCATTTTATCTCAGTTGTAATACGGGCATAAAATGCAAGAAAACACCCGGTAAAGGGCTCCGCCCATGATCCTACTGCTGCTAGCCTGCTATCGGCTTTTTAGGACGTACATGTTGACCTAGCTGGTCTAGCAACTGATCACCCATTTACCATGGACTTAAGCTCCCAAAGCACCTTAATACAAAGAACTCGACAAACAACCAAAAACACATCACGTTTAAACGTGCATTTGTAGCCGAAGAAGGAACATTTTTATCTGACTGATTTTTGACCTGCGTCCTTACACACGTTTGAATTTTGTCACGGTAAACAGCGAGCCAAATGTCTGGCTCAAAAAGTCCATTTAGATCAAAAGTTATTATTGCACACACAGACAGACACACGGACCGATTGTTCTATCTAGGTCACTAAAATGATATGCAAAAAATGGTGGCAGTGTCCTTGCATAGAAGCCACTAAGGTTGTATCCGCTGCAGATAACGATGAAGATATCGACGCCGATAGCGTGGATGTAGTGATAACCTATCTGCGATGTAGTGAACGGCGTACATTGTGACGTGCTGCGAATGGCACAGCAGCAGCAGAGGCAGCAGCAGCTACAATCTGTTTGTGTCAGCATCACCGACTGACATCAAAACCATCAAACACTGACAGACTTGCCGGCATCGCCTCAGACGATGCAACACAGCACGGTATGGCTGCGTGGCGCCTACTCCACACCAGTGATGGGCAATTCGCCAGAAACGAAAACGATTCGATTCGATTCCGGTGCCTTACAACTAACCCACAGTGTTGTTAGCCCGTCCGGCTATGCTCGGCGGACTTATGTTTCGCTGATGTTACTTTCTTTTTTAATGTCGCCCCTCTCATTCGACAACGGGTGAACGGATCGCAACGCGGATTGTTGCGTTAACACCGTCGATGAAAAAAAATTACGACGGCTACAAATTTAATGAACTATGGTCCAGTAACCCTGAGATCTTGTGGCTCATTTGCGTGGGTGGTGACTGCAGGAAGGCTAATATATGCACTGTGCTGGTTAAAGGTCATTCACTAGGTAGCAGTAGCATAGTAGCCAGTTTGTAGATAAGTAAGAAATGCACAGTCGCCATTGCGTATACCGGGCGGACTACACGTTGGGCTCTGCCCCGCTTTCTAGTTAACAGTGGTCTGCGATTGAGTTCATTTCCGTTGTAAAGCCCGTAATCTCGCAACAGCTGTATTAATTCTCTACAGTACTGCGGGTATATATGATCTGGTACGTCTAGTTGTTTTGCCAGGAAGCAGAAAATGCATATGAAACTGCGAAAATAAAAGCGGGATAAGAAACCGAACCGATTCGGCAGGTTAACCAAGTTTCGATATTCGCCCTACTCGCCGATGATCTGTAACCGCCAAATCGATTAATCATCCATTCGATTCGGCGATGCAAATCGATTCTAATCGACGTTCCCATCTCCACTCCAAACGGCGTTACCTCACTCATACCTCTACGCTTCTTTCTGCCTCCTGTGTCTTCCCACCTGCCCTGCTTGCTCGACACCAAGTCCGCCCTCGTCCGCAGTGGATAGCCGGCGCTTCGCCGATGTCGTCGCCGCCCGCTCCGCTCACTTATTTTCGCCCATCTGTTTTCCAGTGCTTCGCATCTTCGTTCGTCGTCAACACCAACTACCGACCGCAGCCGCCGCAGCTGCGATGCTCGCTCGCTCGCTCGCCCACACGTTGCACTGATGCTGCTGCAGTTGCCAGGAGGACGATGTGCGATGAGGAATAATGATGACCTTTATTCACCATAAAATGGCAGCAAAGGAACAATAAAAAAAACAAACAAATGAATGAAAAACTTAATTAAACCTTAACTATATTACATTACATACATAAGGCTACGATTACAAGAGGCTGTTAAACTCCTCAGTGGCCTTAGTGACAAAAATTCCGCAAATAATATTACGTGAATTAATATATTTACTCAAGAAGTTATCCTTCCTTGTAGACAGGCTCTCAGCCAGAGCCCAGAGGCTGGCAGTTGAATACAGTCTTGCCGTTATCTATGATATCCTGTAACTTTGTACTGAATATTTTACTAAAGGCACTGTTTATTGCAAAGTCAAGAGATTCTAAGATTCTAGACCATAAAATATTACGAGCCTGTTATTCCGCTACAATAGACTACAGACTGGCTGTCTAATACAAATCGTTTATTCACCAAGAAATGGTAGCACAGAGAGAAATAGATAAAGTACAAAAGCACGCAACAAGTACAAAAGCAGATGCAGATACATGCACAAAGAAGAATAAAACACTACATAAAACGATTGATGCTACACTGCAGTACTCTAACTATCAAATCTATGAGCAATGTATCTAATTACAGAGTTACTGTTCAACAAACATTTGCTTGAAAATTGATGACGCCTACGTACAATATTATTACGAATGTCTGTCTGCCCAGTGTAATGTGTCGTAAGTGTCGGTACAAGCTACTCGTGTTCACAAGAGGTATTGACGGACCGTTGACATCGTCCGTCGACACGCGTGCATTTTGTGTTGACGAACCGCGACGGGCCGTGAACACAAGTATCTTTTATGTACCACCCGCGAACACGGGTCGTCAAGACGGGTAGTGCGGACAAGCGCTCAAGGGTAGTGTCGACAGGTGCCCGTGAACGCGGCCCGTCAACATGACACCCGTGTTCCCAGGCTGTCTTGACTGGGCTTTGACACAGGTAGTATGTATTGGCCCTACAATACGGTATATTAGCGTGCGCTCAAAAGCTGACGAGATGGCCAGCTTAATCTAGCGCACGGCCCAGAAACGAAAAATAAGAAAAATATAATCAAAACCGAGTAGCTTAGAAGAAACGGTCCAGGCATAAGTCCGTGGAGGTAGTCCGGGAGGAAGAAGTGAAACTACAGAGGGTAGGATTTACGACTCGCTGAGAGGCGCAGTGTTAACTCGTTCGGGCAATGCGAGCTGAAAATTGGCATCGACTAGGGCCTACCAACATGTGCTGCATCTGTTTGATTTCAAGGCGTGAAAGACTAGAGCTACTAAGAATGGCCAGTAGCCACCCAGTAGAATAACGTAATGAAATTCGAGTCAGAATTTATGATCTGAAAGCCAAATAGTTAATGCACTCTTATATTTCTAATTTTAACCGCGCGACGCTATGCTAGCGCGGTATATGCTGTAATCGTGTCTCTGTTTGTTCGTCTGTCACCAGTCGGAGTTCTACAAAAAACGGCTAAATGTTGGATCACACAAACAAAGCCATACGATACGCCTCACCGATCGACGTTGTTGCAATGTGTTCAAACGTCGTAAAATTTGTCCGACGGGAAATCGGTGAAATCGTGCGTTATTCGCGTGACCAAAAAACAACAAAATTTCGGCTGCCTCTCGAACTTTCGCTACTGCGCGGATCGCGACCAAATCTAACCAGGGCCAGCCCCCAGCATTTAGCTTCCACTGTTCCAGATTTCATCCAAATCGGATTATTTTCGGCGGAGTTATAGCCGAACGCGCAAAGGCCATTCTTTTTTGCCCGATAGAGTATTTTTATGATAAAGAATTATTAAGCTAGCTGAGGGCGCCGAGAAGAGTTGATAAGACACGTTGTACGCTGTACGCATCTTATCTGTAGACCGTCAACGACTAACGTGTGATAATGCTAATGATGGTACGACGGCACGATGTCACTCAGTTGATGAACGTGCTGAGTGATGAACTCGCAACCTCAGCAACTGATGCGGCGAGATGAGCGGAGGGAGGAGCGAGGCGGTGATGGCGATACGGGATGTTGGCCACGCAGCCGAGAAGTGTATATCGTGTGACTGTTGAAAATAATCGCTGGATTGCAAGCGAGCTTCTCGGTAGAGGTGTGTGGAGTATGGAGCGCGGACTCGATCCGCTAACAGACTCAGAGCCGGAGCTGTTTCGAGATTCTTCGACGAACATTATTACGCTACAGAGAAGCTGTGGCCGATCTCAAATATAACGTCAGAAAAACGTTCAGTAAAACTATGGATTATAACCGCATGAACATTTAAACTACGAAACAATTTAAGTGATTTGCTGTAAATATCGAAACATCTGCTGCTGAGAAAAACAGACATAACTTACAACATAACTTACAGTCCTGAAGTTATCTATGATATCCTGAGACTTTGTAATGAATATTTTCAGTCAACTGCGCAAAGAATACGTATTGTATGCATTCCTGCAATTGGATGCTGACTGTGCTGACACGAAAGACTACGGATCTATTGATGGAGTTGATGAAATGCATCATCATTCGTGCTACAATGCATTGCCATAATGATGAAAATTAGGGATTGCAATCCCTGAATTTCGCATCCCGGGATTGAGCGTCCCCAATCCCGTGATTTCGGGATTGAAAAACAATAGTCAGTTACATATATACAGTTACCTAATTGGCTCAAAAAGTCATAATAAATCATCGTAATTAGTAATGTATATAAAATTGTCCCTTACATGATAGCCTACCGTAATTCATACTTAATGAAATCCGTAAATTTGCCATCTACGCACAGTTGTTCCGGTCTTTTTATCATGACGTTGCACCTGTAGGCTACAATACTGTACACAACTACACATAGGCCTACAGTAATAGTGCCCACATTGCGCGCATTATAGCGTTAGTCATTAGGTCCCTGAATTACAAAATAAAAACCCTCAATCCCGAATCTTGAGATTGGGAAAACCAGTCCGGTATTGTAATCCTTAACTACAATCGTTACACGCGGATTGAAATTTCCTCGATCTGCAAGTCTGCGCGGTAGGCCAGCCAAAACACGCGCCGACAGATGCTTCATTTGTCTTTTTGTTTGCACAATGATTCTAGCTCATCAGCAGCTGCATGTCCTGTCTTTCCATCAGTTCCTGCCTTCGCATGCGCAACTTTAAGCTTACTTAGTTAATGCCACGTCACGTTTACCGTTACGCCAAACCCGCAGAGATGGACACTCGTGCCGTGACCTTGACCCGTAGAGGTCACGCCAATGTCAGCGCCTTTCGCACGTGGTCGCCGACGGGGCACTTGCTAAAATATGACGGACAGAGCCGATGCAGGCATTGAACAGTTTCAATAATCAGCGCCATATGCTGCCGCGGAATGTCAGCGGACGCAACGTTCGTCATTCATGGACGTGTAGGTGGAAGGCCTACAGTAACTTGAAGCAGACTGCTCTTCGTCAGCATTGTTGTTAACCACCCTGCAACGATAACGCTTATAAATCACCGCTGGCGGAGTAAAAGGGAAAAGTAAAGGAAGAGTATTTATACAGCGCCATTTTATATACTAGGCTATGTATATCTCAAAGCGCTCAGGCATGGATCACACAGTTTTACTTGCAAATACACCATGTCTGCCTTTCCTTCGTAAGCGTTCACCAGATGGCGCCACTCTTGACTGAGTTAACAGTAATCCAATTGCAGCTTACTACTCATCTATCGAGCCCGAAGAGATGAAAGGCTGAGTTGGCCTGGTTGGTTAACCTATAGCGGACGGTTTACCCAGATAAGTGGTCACCCGTCAGCTATAGGTACTGGGCGATATTCCCGTATCGATATATTTACCGACTACTTTAATGGTCCGGGCATAGCAATTGGTCCTCTGTGTATGTCTGTGTTCGAACGATAACGTTCGAACTAAATAACCTTTGACCTAGATCTTTGGTATGGTGGTTCAATATCTTGTCATTATTTAGGTCATGTTTGATGGGTCAAGGTCATAGCTCAAAATTGAAAGTCAGGAGGTTTCCTTTTTCGGTTATGTGTATACGTTTTGAATCGCCAGATGGCAGCAGTCAGGGCT
>Ga0209780_1001291_pt1 | contig 16165 bp, 11 predicted proteins | sample WorMetexBAHAMAS2_FD_187384 | JGI IMG/M metagenome (GOLD analysis project Ga0209780, IMG submission 187384) | Marine gutless worms symbiont microbial communities from Max Planck institute for Marine Microbiology, Germany - Inanidrilus exumae... | ecosystem: Host-associated > Annelida > Digestive...
TGCCATATGTGATCACACAGTGTTACCTGCCACCCGACAGAGGTGAGAATCCCGCCTTTACCCCCAGCTGAAGCAGGTACTCGATTTAGCGACCCCGGAGGGATGCAAGGCTGAGTTGACCAATATTACGTGAAAGCCACCGGTCGGGAATTAAACCCGCGACCTGTAAATCACAAGTCCAACGCCCTACTGCTGAGCCACCATGCAACACAGTCCTTTATTCTGGACAACCTGGGTTAGTTGGTAATAGAAAGTGGGTGGCAGGATTATGTTGCAGGTGCCCCGATGCCATGTGGTTGATGAACCCCAAGTGAGAGCTGGCAGCACAGAGGCCACAAGACAGCTGGCCCCCGTGTCATGTAGCAAACAGGGACCCAGAATGATGCTGGGACCTTCCCACCATGGTTGAAATCCTGCCATGTTTCTGGTTTTGTTCAGAACAAGTGAAGCTAACAGAGGCATCTACACTGATGATCCAAATGGTTGCCAGCTCATTTTGGCCACCAGCGCTTCTGCATCCATCGTCCCCTTCGTTTTACACAGGCTGGATGACCTTCATGCTGCAACACTCCCAATGCAACAAGCAATGAGTTATCTGCATACCCTGTGGCTTGGTTAAATAAAGCAAACAAAGGAAAATAACTAGATAGTTATTTCCTTTCACAATGTTGACAGAAAACTCACATACTAGTTAATAAGAAGCAATACCTCAATTTAGACAACTGATAATTCATTTCAAAACATACAGGTCTCTTCTATTTCTTAACATTCTACTAGTCACTAGTGACTTAAGTTAATTTATTCATTTCTCAGACAAACCCTTTGTAGTTTACACTAAAATGGATACTTTTCATAGAAGTTTCACTTTTGATTAGTTCTTAAACTGTAAGCAAACCACCTTTATATGTACTTTAGTTATTAGCATCTGCCTCAAAATTTCTGCCGTAAGTTCAGCTTTGTAGTAAACTCAAAAGACTGCTTTATCAGTAAAAACACACACAGATTCAAGTGGCGTACTTGTAGTGCACCTCTTCCAGGAACAGACAGTGCAAAGTACAGAAAAATACTTTAAAGTGTCATAGAAAGGTTTCTTCCATGCCCAAATGCTTGAAGGCTTTGACCAATCCCCTCCTGAGCGATTGGGGGTTTTATCAGAGGACCACTTGCTGATTATGTCTAGAGTGGTGTAATTAACAGACATCCTGCTCATTAAGTTTACTTTCATCGTCAGAAGCATCAGTTCTGCTTTAGTAGCTAACAGATTAGTAGTAAGTAACAAGCACTAAATAGTCAATCAGAAAAAAGCTAAGCTAATAATTTCGGCCAAAGAGATGTAACACGGCTGTAAAAGAAATGCTATGCAGACATATATTGAATGTTTTCTTCAAAGCAAGATACTCTTTTGTCCCCAGGTGATCAATGAAGACGCAGAACAAAGGGCTGTAAAAGGGGCTGTCCTGCCCAAAGCGGGACGATGTTGTTATAGTTTAATATAGCTATGATTCAAATCATGTAATTGGCGACCTGGCTTGACAAAGACATGGACGTCTGCAGTGGATTCCTGCCCTGCTGCATCTGTCACTTTCAGTTTAAAGGTGTAGTCACCAACAACAAGATTGTCCAGCCGAAGGAATGGTGTCCGAACACCCTGTATAATATGCATTAGTATCACAAACATTTCAACTCATGAACACATCCCAGCACACTCAAAGACTTGGTATATTGCTGAAATCATTGATAATTCAAGTACTTCTACTACCACAAGAATAATGTGCACATTCATATATGCAGATGCTACTGGCAGTGCATACAGATGTCAATATGCGTATTACAGTTACAACACAGTGTCAAAATATGATAAATCTGAAGTATACATTTTGTAGGGAATTTAATCTGAGGCATATATTGAAATTTCATGAAGACTTATGACATCATTACTGTGATGTTAATTGTACTCATGACACAGTCAGTGCAGTAGTTTATTATCACATCCCTCAAGCAAATCCCCAAAGTTAAACTGCTAACCAAGCATTGAACTGCCCACAATACTGATACTCTCATAAAAATTGCTCAAGGCATGTGCCCCTGTAGGGCATTTATATTCTGACATTTCATAAAATTTACAGTTTTATGCATGCCACATCACACCCATGTACTAATAGGTAATATTTTGCATGGGGAAGTCACCTTTTGGAACATATGACCTTTGGTTGACTCCTCTGTGCCAAATTTCACCCTGTTGGTACAAAGTGTTGCCCAGGCAGATCAAAAAACCTCAAAGTCTCCCCTGACTATTTTAAATACTAGTGGCATATGCCGTGCCGGCATCCTGTCAGTAAAAATGCATACAAAACACTCAAAAAGCAGAACCAAATTCATTATAAAAAGGTGGAATACTAGACCTCGTCAATAACAGACCACAAGATATTACTGTTAGCAGTTGAAAAAAACAAATAATAAAAATGTAAATAGTATAAGATACTCACCACCATATCAACAGCCAGTTTGTCATCAGATGTCCGAGTCCACTCATAGCTCACAATTTTCTTGTCATCTGTGCTGGAGTTTCCATACAGTGTCACCGATTTCTGTGGCAAGCTTATTATCACATTTGATCCGGCATCTGCCGTCGGTGGATAATCAGTTGCTGAAAAGAAAACATTTTTGGGCAAATTAATTCCATGCAGAGATATTTTGTTACCTATAATATCCATTTTTATAAATTAGAAAAGACTGGATATCCAAGGTCCTGTCATTAGTCTGGCTAAGAAATAAACAGAACCGAGTAATATGCAGCTTGTTAGACTGCAAGTTCATACAACCTTTAAGAACAGTTGCATCAGCAAATGTATAGTTCTGGGCACCATCAGTATCCGTAACAGTCAACCTGTTCGTATCAACAACACACAGCAGTTACATGTAACTCTTACACTTGTCCTTCAATTTAGCATTAATACCCCAGAGCTCTAAGAAGAGTGTCCACTACACATATGTATTGAGCAAAAACTGCTTTGTTTTGACAACAACTGCAAAAATGCATGTTAGCATTACATAATAATAAATGATAAAAACTGGCCAGTTCACAACCAAGTGTAAGGGTGACACAGTAATAGCTCGAAAACGGCAAATATCACTTTGGTAGGACTCCACCTAGAACGTTAAGCACGCCCTTACCAGTGAAGTCATGTGGCAGTTGATGGGTCTGTGCTCTACTGGTATTGCAAGAATGACCATTTATTCCATACTAAAGTCACATTCACAGCAAGTATGCTTTCTGGCATGACTTCTCTGGTAAGGGTGTGCATCTTAAAACCCATCTTTTCCATTCTGCATTTAATAGGCCCTAGCGACTTGTCCAGCGCCTCTGATTCGTTCTACTGAATAATTATGGTGCTTAATCAAATTTTATTACTTACTTACTTACTTCACATTCAAGGTCGAGTACTACTTTTAAAGTGATATTTGCCATTTAAAAGCTATGATTCTGTCGCCCTTACACTTAAATGTAAACTGGTCAGTTTTTACTATTTATATTTGCTGTTATATTACTAAGATATAATTTCAAATGTCTGTTCAATAAATTTTGTGGTGACAGGTTGAACTGTTGCTGAGCTATAGCAATTTAACTGATATCAAAATGTTGGCGTCCGCCATCTGGGAAAAGGGTCACGTGGCCATTGCAGAGATGCAGAAATATGGCAATTTTGGAATGTTAAAATAAAGGCCATCAGCCATAAGGGATATCTTAACACTCAAAAATTTTAACAGCCGATAGGATGAATAGGGTCAACACGTATCATCATACCAAATTTTGTGGCGACAGGTCAAACCGTTCCTGAGATATAGCGATTTAATTGGCACTCTGGTTCATCTTGACACTATCTAGGTCAAGTCCAGTCAAGGTCAGAGAGGTCAAAGTTCCAGGTCAAAGTAGGAAAATGTTTCCTACATGGTTGGTGTGACGTCAAGTGAGGGGTCTGTTAGTTTTGCACAGCAAATATTAATTGAAACTTCTAACAAAATACAGCTGTCACTACTATTGCTACTGTGATAATATTGTTAAAAACGTATAAAAATTTATGTTCTGTCATTATCGTTATTGTATAAACATACTTGAATCTGTATTTTCCAGGTGCAAGACCCTTCACTACCAGCATTGGTTTTGAAGGGTCGCTGGCGTCAATGTTTGTCTGAGAGCCAACCGTGCCAGTCACCTGTTCCCACAGGTAGCTAACGATCTTGTCGTCATCTGTGCTAGCTACAACAGCATTTCCACATGCCAGTCAGCATCACAGGTGTACAATAGTGAAGACACACACCACCACCAACTAAAGTAAAGTAAGTAAAGTAAAGAAAACGTTGACATGTATAGTGCATTGTCGTAAACCACCTCCAATGTGCTCAGGAATGGCAGTTTTACCTGCCACCCACACATTTATCCACAAATGCAATGAACCATCCTGCCTTTACTCCGTAGTCCATAAGCATTCACCAGATGGCGCCACCCGAGCGAGGTAAAGCACATCTGATGACAACTCACTACTCATTTATCAACCTCAAAAGGATGAAAGGCTGATTTGGCTGACCTTGTAGCAGACAGTTTACCCACATATGTGGTCACCCATCAGCTGCAGGTCGAGCGTAGGACAGGGAAAGTTCGCCGGTCACAGGCCGACGTTCTACCACTGTGCCACGTAACTAACCAACAGCATGACATCTAACTAAACAACATTTACCTGACTAAACAACGTCTAAACAAATGCCTCCTTTGAAAATATTACAAATCTGTTTGGACAGTTTCAACTATTTTCACTACAGCTGGAATTATAGTTCACACCACTAGTAAAACAGCAGTAATATTTCACCAGTATATCACTGACCGATACCTATTCACATGTCTCACACGGGTATATGGACAATATGAAGTTGGTAAACAGACACTGGTTGGATGTTACATACAGTACAGTAACAAGTGTACTAGACACAGTCCCACAGTTTAACCAAGAGGCACATTTATCTAACTTCAGCTGAAAGGCAGCATCACACATACAGCAAGACCATAGATGCTGGAAGTGCTGGACCTATGTGCCACAAGGAACTAAGTGTAACACGCCATTCATGAATACCCATGAATACCTAGAAAGCATCTCTGCTCCTTTCTATGGCACTAATAAATAGAAGGTATAATCCATCATCAAATGGTCACACAGGCAGGCTGCCATTTTCACCCATGCCCATATGTCTCTTGCAAATAGCGCATTACTCCTGATTCCTTGTGGCACATGGGTCCATCTAACTACCTACCATAAGAAAGGCAATGTGAAACCACCTCGGCTGTTCGGCTATTCCCTAGACATGACATACGCTTGTAGGCAAAGTTTTGAGTGACAACTTCGAAACTGCTCCAGGTCACAGGCAGTCATGACTGTCACGTACACTGCAAATGAGGTAATATGTGCGAGACAGAGACATTGTTGCTACAGACTACTAATAAAAAGTGACATATGCCCCATCAAATGGTGGCAATTTCGATGACGTTACCTTCCAGGTCATTCGCCTACTGCAAGCCTTTTCAAATAAAATTTTTCTTATAGTTGTGTAGCAGCCGACGCACCCCATCTAGGCCACGCCTAGAGGGGGCACGTTTAGAAATACCTGACAAGCTGCTCAAGCCTACTTTCCCTCCTTAACCCTACATAGCGTGCACACCACACCTATCAAATCCCCTCCTCTCCCTGGGCTGGTGCATTGAACCGATTAAAAAGGTCTCAGCGCTGGGGTCCAGAGTAGCTTAATACAGCCTGCGGACTGCTAAAGCCTACACGTAACAGTGTAAACAGTGGTAAAAGTATAAAATTAAAATAACTTAAAACTTAACCCAATTAAACAACGACATACCAGAGCCATCTATGACGAGATCATTGGGTTGATTTACTTCCTGTGTTGGCGGCCTCGCAATAGCCACTGGCGCCTTGTTCACTCTAGTTGCTACAAGACAACATAAATTCCTGCAGATTCGTTATCTTCACGAATCAAGGATGTAACAAGATTAGTTTTTGTTTTCTGTTTCGGGTAGCAGGATAACTAAAAAGCTGTGGATTTTCATAAAATTTGGGGACAGAGTAGCATATGGACCAGTGAACTATCACTTTGATTTCTGTGATAGTCTCACATAGAGCCAAAACTACAGAAGTTATCAAAACAATATTGACACTGTTTGCAGGGCTCTTCATGTGTGACAAATTATCAAAATTTGTGGTAACATTCAAATAAACTCGAGAGTCTAAGATGTAATGATACTTGTAAAGTTTGTAGCATACTAGGCCTATATAAAGAATTTGCCTAAACAGCTAAACCAATCAAGCTGGTTTTTGGAATGTAGGTATGCTTCACTCTGGCTGCATTACATTAGTAAATGGGGACTCGAAATAACAGTACTTTCGCCTAACCTCACCTGACACTCGTGGCTTCATCTTTTTTGGCATTTGTTCCACATGACTGGTGTTGTTAGCAACACAAATATCGAAGCAAGCATCAGACTTTACTTTTTCATTACTGCAGATTGGGATGTTGTTTCTCACTTGGTCTGGCATGCACCTTCTGACTAATGTCTTTAGCAGCTTGTTACAATAGTCTAACTACCCGATAACATAACTGTGGATACATAAAAACATTAATAATTTCTGACGAATGCAGATTCTTTTAGGCTTGTGGACGTATGACATCTTCTAAGTACAGTTCAACTCTTGAGTACGATTTACTGTGAACTCAAAGTAGTAAGACATAAAAGTAACATTATAGTCGTTATGATGAACACAGCAAACTTGTAACTTATAAACATGTTTCCTAAATGCTCAAAACTTCCAATACATTTTAAAAGACTATTCATTAATAGGGCTGCTGTATTTTTTAAAGGCCATCACGGGATTCGCAAAATTCGCAAATTTGACCTACCACCGTGAATTCTTGCATTTTGCCTCAAAATGCTGCAAACTTGACTACCTTTATTATTCAGCATTTAAATAACAGCATAGACTATAAACTACAGCATGGAAATGATACAAACGTATACATTATTTTATATAACTTTATTTACAACATGCTATTCAATATAAAACTGATTTAAATGTACTGACTGAATTGCCATTACTCACTCACTGACAATTTTGATATATCACCAGTTAATGTTTTCTTGACAAGTTTCTTATTAAAAGCAAAACGATGTTTTAGATTCACATCGGAAAGATGGATTTAGCTCTTTTGTACTGCTAGCATTGCGACTGCGAACTCTTCGTGAATTTGGCATTTTTACTGCGAGTGGACCACAAATCTTCAGACTTTTTACCACAAAAAATTTGCAGCACTACTCACTGATCATCATAAATAGCCAAAAAAGTCACAACAAAGCTGATCACAAGGCAACACTTACGTGGCAAGACAGTAATATTTACATACGCTTCTCCATACTTATTCTCCGCAGTCACGGTCACCTTGAAGGTGTATAGGCCGACTCGCAACTGCAGCATTCACATGCAGCTCACAGCATTAATTATCAATGATCAGGTAATGGATTACCTCAACTGCTTACAAAACAAGCAAAGAAACGTCAGTGCATGACTTGCCAAGCATTGTTGTACAAAAATGAAATGACCAGCATTTAAACCTGCAATTTTCTGGTATTGAGCTCAATCCCAAGACCATTACACTACAATGCTGCACGAACTAATTACAAAATAATGTTAGACATTTTGAATACCCGAAAAAGCCATATTCTAAATAGCAGAAGGTGTACGACAAATATGAGCTAAACAACAAGGTTTTGCTGCTCTCATTATAACCTACGTCAAGCATTAAAAAACACCAAGTGAAAGTGCTAAATTAGTCACAGTGAAAGAGGTAAAACTTTAAGGGTCGGGTTTTCCACCGCAAATTAATCTTCCACTAACTTAGAACTTAATCGCCAATTAAAATCTGCAGATAATTGTCTATTTTACGCCGTTTTTCCACCACCAGTTGACAGTCAGTCGTCAATTAAATCGTCCATTATCTTAACTGCTGATATTTTGCTAATTAACTCGTTAATGACCGATTAACAATGGTGGATCTGCAGTATTTTTGTTTTTTGTTTGCTATGAAGAAAAATTTGAGCAAAGCGAACGCGTCGTTTTGCCTCGGAGGATTCCATTTCAGGAATATGATGAACTGATGACGCTAAATTCTGCCAGCACTTCAGCTCGACAGTCGAAGTTCGCCATCACAAAACTGTTGGATAAGATGCATTGCTGAACCTGATACATCATGTCGGCAAATATCACAAAGGGGTAGCTTTGCGATTACAAAATCCATGAAGCATCCTCAACAACGGTTGTATATAACAAGGTCCATATGGACCTTGGTGTATGGTAGTGACGTCATTGCAGCGCTGTTCAATTAAGGTCATACCGACAGCCAATGAGAGTAGATGAAATTAGGTACAGCTAATCCAGCATCAACTGATCGCCGATTAACTAATTGGAGATCAAAAATGCACTGAAAAATGCAATTTGATTATCAACAATAAACTTCAGCATTAAATTAATCGGAAATTACGTAATCAGAGATTAAAGTTAATTTAATTTGTGGTGGAACAACCGGCCCTAAATGGCACTTAACGAGCAACAACACTAAACTCAGCAACATGTTAACATGGACTGCAGAAATAAATGCATTTCAACAAACAGTCATAGCAGGCACAGTGCAAAACGTATACACTGAGTAATGCCTACGGCATTATGAAGGAATGGTAAACAAGATATGCAATGAAGACATAGAGTTCAGACAGCAACAGTAATGCAGAACACAATGAAGAGATTAGCTACCTTTGACAGTTTCAGTGATTCAGAATCAATATCAGTCATCTCTCCTGTCTCGTCACCATCAGGGTGTGAATCCAATGACCACTGGTATTTGTATTTGCCCTTATCTATACGCCATTTTCACAACAACAACCAATAGTAACACAGTTGTTCTACGTGCCAAAAATGTATTTATATACGATTTCTTCGCATCGTTATTATGGCAGCACAACTCGTATGCTTAATATCCTCAAGACTGTCATTTAAAATGTTTTTATTTTCATTAATGTAAAAGTATGCAGAACAAACATGAGACAAAATTCAAAAGGTTCATAAAGGCACTGCGATAGCACTCCTTTAAAAGTAATGTAGGCTTCGTAATTATCCATTCGAAAGATTTCTACTATGTTTCACTTAGAAATATTTTACTTTGTTGTCAGTCACAGTGAAAAGTTAAAGGAGTTAATTTATTCTGTATTTATTCCAACCAAGTCAGCTCCTGAAAGAATGAAAAAACATACCGGAACTGTGGTCATCCAGTACGAACGCATACAACGTAATGGAATCAATTGGCAGCTGAATTCTGCGACTTTCACCCGCTGATACAACCAGTGCTTCAACTGCAACACATGCACAACATTTCTTACAAGTAAATGACAACAGATGCAAAAAACTTTAAAATAATCACAGACATTGGTATTAAACCCATTAATACGAAAGAAATACATTTCAATTACAGTGCAAGTATTCATCACCAAAAAACGTGTACCGGTATAACATGTAAAGGCCAAACTAGATCTAATGGAGAACAAGTCCATGACCCTCTAGAAATAAATCCAAAACAGAAAAAGATAACTGATTATGTGTACACACCGGGCGTAACAGTACTGGTAGGTGACAAAGAAGAAGCTGGGATGGCAAGTGACTTCACTGGAGTGGTGGTTGACACTGTAGTAGCACTGCTTGGTCCAAGTTCCTGGGCATGTTCTGTTGTATTACGTTTAACGTTGCCTGTGTACAATGTAATTAACCACAAACATTAACTTATATGTTGGCATCATCAACGTTTCAGCCACTGTCACTATCAACACTGACAGCACGACATGATACGATACAGTAGATTAACGTGTGCTCAAAAGCTGATGAGATGGCCACCTTAATCTAGTGCACGGCCCAGAAACAAAAAAAAATAAAAGCAAAAAACAAGTAGCGCAGAAGAAACGGTTCAGACAATAGTCCGTGGAGGCAGTCTGGAAATCCGTGGAGGCAGGCTGCATGTTAATTTGATGCAGTGTACTCGATTGCACTTACATCCACACCAATTAATAATACGTTGACTTTACTGCCAGTCTTTCAAGGTATTCTTACAAAGATCTGATAATTAAACAAAACAACAGATCTGCAACGTTTCTATATGCCTCACTTCTTCATTAGCAGTTTCAAAGCAACAAACAAAAATACACAGTGGAGTGACTTAAACCCTAGCTGATGTCACTTCCTCTCTCACTCCCAAAGGAGAATGAAGCAATGAAGGTAGCACTAAAAGATGATATAGAATAAACCAAGAATGAGAGAAATGAGTATCAAGTTAATGTTTTACATCCAAAACTCCAAATGATGCAAAATTTTGAAGACATTCTTCCTAGCCAGTCTCATGACTAAGTACTGAAGAAGCTAAACCCAATGTAACAAAAGCAAACATTTTCCAGTAGCATAAAGATACTATAACATAAAAATAAGCATTAAAAAACTAAAAACCAGTTTTGGTCACCTTTTAAGACCTCTGGCCTGTAAGTGGAGAAGGATATATTCTTGTAACTACGGAAGCCATGTGGGGCAAGAGAATTGACAGAATAGAAGTTGTAACTGAAATGCAAATCATGTTCACACTTACACTAGGTTTTCAGATGGTGGAATTACGTATGCATTGTAAAACTACTCATCATACAAAATAATACCAATACAAAATGAACCAAAGAATATTTCATTTTATGGATGGTAATGACTAAAACATAAAAGTTAAGCATAAATTTAATTCACTAAATACCTTTAACAGCTATAGCGCAATAGAACTAAGAGATAAAAATAGCATGTTTAAAACAATTAAAACAAAAAATTCCCTGCCGTCCCATACACCAAAATAAAATGCCTGCAACTGTCAAATGGATAAATAAAACATCCAAACTAACAGGCACATTTCATTAAAAAACATATACATAACTAATGAAAAACTTTGACATTCACGTTAAAAGTGAAGCAATAATTATACTAATGCAAAAAAGAAAAATTCTATAAATATTTGTCAAACTTTAAACATATGTAGTCAAAAGTATGTCATATATTTTCTTACATATGAACAACTTTTACATACACATAATTAACATGCAAATGCAAGACCAGCTATTGCACAACGCGCTATGTCAGTTGAAATCTTGTTAACTGCTGCACAACTGTACAAAATATCGCATGTGAAAAATGGCTTGCAATAAGGGAATGACTTTAAAGGTCACTCAAAGCATAAAAATGGCATGATTCAATAAGCCATAATTCACTATCTATTAGCAGTCTGTAGCACCGACGTCTATATCTTGCATCATTTCCAAGATATTATCACTTACAGGATACACGTGATTGCCTGTGACTTTAAATGCCTTCAGAATCAAAAAGACCGTTGAAATTACAAGCCAAATAAGTTTTCTGATTCTTGTATAAACATATCGTAGTTAAAACATGCTGTCTTTTCCAAAATACGGGTCAGGGAGGTTTCAAACCAGTAAAGTCACCTTGAAGGTCACTCAAGGTCGTTATTGATGCTACTTGAAAGGCCACATATTATTTCCTATTAGTCTTCCACTTCTATCTTGTACCACTTCCCAAATTTAAATTTAAATAGGTCACATCATTCATGTGACCCCAAACATATCTGCTGCGAGATAATCCATCACGCATGCACTAGTACTGCTCACTGTCAATCACCACACCGAACTGAATTGCCCTGTTTCACCCATTCCAAAAATATGACTGGGGCTCCAAAATTTAAAACTGAGTCACGTCACCCTGACCACACCCTTGGGGTGGTCTGTCCATAGGCAATGACTTGCTGCAGTCAACCTATTTACAAAATTTGAAGTCTCTATCTCCAGTGTTTATGAAGATATGGAAGTCGACATAAAATGTAGTCAATGGAGTGGTTTTAGGGTAGTTAACACTCATGGTCATTGGAAATATCATTCCATAGAGTGCATATGATTGCCTGTTAACCTTCCATAGTAACAATGTCCCTATCTTGTACCGCTTCTCAGATGAAGATACTGTCAAAAATATGCCAATTTTAAGCTGTCCCATTGGGGGTGACCCCACTGGAATTTCGCCGGGATATATGGCATTAGAAAACTAGAGTCTCAGAGATATCGTGCAGTGTTTGTGCGATCCTCTGTTTAGCCACTTTGGCACAACACCGGCTTGTGACAGACAGATGAACAGACGGACAAACATGGCCACAGCAAATACTGCACCAGCATAGTGTCATGCGGTAAAAATACAAGCATGTAGGACTTGGTAAGCAAAGCAAAATATTATAGTGTGACTAACTAAATACAACTTGCAGACAAAAAGCTGTGACAGCCTGAGTAAAACTAAAATTCAAAACAAAGTGAAAATACATGAAGTCTACAATTAAAGAGTATTATAATAACATTCTACCAACAACAGAAAAACGTTTCCAAATATATACTTTTCATTTCAGTTAAGCGATGTACAACATATGCGACGTTTGCCTAAGAAAAGCAGCACAGTTATTTGGAAGACCATGAAGGAACCACAAATAAATTGTAAAGTAAGCAGACCATGCATTATTTCCTACCATTATAGCATGTGCCAGTCTGTGGATCTCTGACAAAGTCCGGTATACATCTGCAAAGTCCACTGCGATTCCGCCGAATTGATTTTTGTCGGGCCACGCACTGTTCATTGACTGGGCATTGGTCAAGCAAGCCCAGTGTACAATACCTCACTGTGCTAGCTATACTGCCACCACCACCATCAACAGTGCCGTTGTTGGCAGTTTTTTGTTGTGTAACTATGAAGCACATCACAGTCACAGAAATGTCGGTGTCTCAGGAAAGAAAGTCTAAATTTAAGTAAAAAATATTTAATGTTGACATTTTGAAATTTAAAAAATGTCTACATGAAATTAGCAGCAAAAAGCACAAATATGTAAAAACAAATACAGCTAACAACACCAACATAAACTGATGACACCCGCAGATATGTAAACTTATAACACTACAAAAATGCATGCAACACTCAACTGTTTTCACAATAAATTCAGAATTAAAAATCAACAACATTTAAAGCCACCAGTTAGTCACTCTATCTCAGTTAACTGACAGTGCAGTATTGTTAAAAAATTATGATTTGCAAATCTGAAAAATGAAAGACATCTCACTATATTTAACTGACTTAACAGGAAATTCCTTCAAAATCTTTAATGCTGGTTGTTCGCTGATAACATAAGATTTTGATTCGGACATTTTGTTTCTTACTTTACCATCACTAATCTCACGGCTGCATACTACACACAGCATCCGTCTCATATGTTGTTCACACACGAACACCAGATCTAAAAGAACATGGTCAAAATATCTATGCATCCTTATGGTTTTAGTGCAAATAGTTGAGGTAAATGAATAGTTTTCATGTGAATATCTTGAACAACTTCTTGAGTCATTATTGAAATAGAACAAATTATACAACCCAACACCAGGTTCATTTTGTTTGAGCATACTGCTTAGTGCCACACATACAGACCAGACTGTGATACGGCCTTGCAGTGCTGGGTGTTGTTGTCACGTTCATAACCAGCAGGACATGCACAGATATGTCGCGTGGAGCCATGTGACATACTCGACTGACATTCTTCACCATCCGGACAACCAGCATCGCGACAATCTGTCGGCACTGAAGGTGTTGTGATTCCATCTAGCACATGCGACATTTCATCTTGCATAATGTTACCAAAACCAAAAAAGCCCTCATTCAAGCTTACACCGACTACTTTAGCACAGCATTTAGTCAGCACACATTTCTGTCCAGCTGTAGTTTAACGTCATTTGCCAGGGCTGCCAGCAGTGTGTACAATCACCATGTGGACTGCGCTAGTCATGGCTATTGCTGTTATTTCATCCAATAACCTTGAACTTTGACGCATAAATTGACCCTCATATTTGACACAGATAGGGTCAAGGTAAACTAGCAAACCAAATATTTAGGCTAAAAGTTATCTGGACACACAGATGATCATTCTACCTGTGTACCATTAATCAATGACGGTATGATACATCGCATTGTATCGAATATCGCGATACTGAAGGCATATCGTATTGTATCCATATCACCATAATTCCGTCTCAAACAAACTGATATTCCGCACTACTCTATGGCATGTCCTCGGCAATAGATCGAGCTAAGCACTTTCGGTGTCAGCAACAAAGACAGCGATGGGCAGGCAGTAATTAATGTCACATTCCAAGGTGGCCGATACATTGAACAGACCCTCCGGATGTGCAAAGTGCCAGTAATTGCCCGGTGTAGAGGGTTGATGTTTGTTTAAGCATCCTCACCCATCCACCTTAAAGGCTGGCGCCGGCTCACTTATGCATTCATTAGGCCTATACCTTTTCACATTACTGTTGCTGAATTAAATCAAATGAAGTTGGCAGTGTGGCTACCTGGCACCGGATGGACTGCCAGGCACTTGTTGTGGGTACCAATGTTGTCGTCCGACCAGTGTGCGGTCATACCCATATACAATCAGTTACTGGACGCCGTCCACATATCCGTTGTGATGCCGTGTGCGAATGTCTGCTAGAGCAAAGTCTTAAGTGGGCTTCTCACTGACGCGTGTGAATGCCATCGACGATGTTTGAACTTCACCGACGTCATATGACAGTGTGCCACCACCATCGATCGTGGTCAACTGTGGTGGACAGCATCAGTTTTAATGCTACTGAAATCTATTGATGCTAGATTTTTGATACCGTCACGTCTCACTGCCCACATTCAAATGATGTCGAAGGTCGCTGATGGCGTTTGAATGCGGTCAATGACCTTCCACGGTATTTGAATGAATGTGAACGCGTGCGAAGGCGTCAGTGAGAACGCTGCATTAATCTCAGATTATTGACCGTAGGCCTACTTGTGTATACAGTGTAAGTAGCAACATGCAGTTGCTAAATATGGAGAAGCATTTTGGAACTGTATCGTATTGCGATATTCTGTGCAGCATCGTATCATATCCATCGTTTTCTCCCATGGCCGTATCGTGCCATCATTACCATTCAAGTGTTCGATATTATACAACAGGCATCTGCAATTGCTGTTAGAAAATGTCAACACAAAACAGAACACAATGCTGGGTGCCACTTCACAGCTTAAACAAAATGCAACAACAACAATGCAAAAATAAATAAGTAAGTAAACCTATATAAATTAGTAGGCCTACAACTTAGTTTAATCAACTCTAAAAAATAAAATACTTCAAATACACACAGTTCATAGCACTAGTATGTATAATGTGAAAGGAACAAACAGTTTGTTTAGAAATTGTGTTGTCATTTTCGGCATCAAAAATGGCAAACAAGGCATTTTTGTTTTCAAAATAACAGCATTTTCAACAAATACGACACAAACAGATCATCCATTCACCCGTGGTTCGAACGCGCACATAGTAGGCATCGGCAAATCTTTTGTTTTTGTTCGGCACAGCATCACAAGCTGCTGGCCATGTGCGATTGCATGCAATGAGCAGACATCCATTGTTAAAGAAGAACATCACCTGAGCAGACACAGAATGCACTTCTCACATAATTTACACACAGAACTAAAATGCAAACTTATTAAATACAATTATGTCGTTATTACAGTTCACTACTAATACAGAATTAATTAAACCTAGATAATACTATGAGGTAACTGGCATCAAACAGCCAACGTGAGGGAGCATAATGCATCCTCAATCAAGCAGGCTGATCAGAAAAGAGTAAGTTCAGTGGCTGATTTTCAATGGCTGGTGTCGGTACATCGAGTTCCTGTCAGTGCTCTGACACTGTTGGCTCAGTTTGCATCCTGCACTGACAAAGGTTTGTCAGTTTATGCAGCTAAGTGAGCACAGGCTGCGTGTGATCACTGGCTTCACAGTAACACCAGCCCTGTGCTAACGGCGACTGGCTTTATCAATGGGAAAAGGCAAATTTTGATCCCCAACAGAACGCACGGGGCTTCTGTGAAATCAGATGAAACCTAACAAAAACTATTTTTATCCTATATATATA
>Ga0209780_1001292_pt1 | contig 16153 bp, 12 predicted proteins | sample WorMetexBAHAMAS2_FD_187384 | JGI IMG/M metagenome (GOLD analysis project Ga0209780, IMG submission 187384) | Marine gutless worms symbiont microbial communities from Max Planck institute for Marine Microbiology, Germany - Inanidrilus exumae... | ecosystem: Host-associated > Annelida > Digestive...
TGGTCAAAGCTCAAGCTAACGGGCACAGAAACATTGCCGGCGTGGGTCGTAGCGCTCTTGTGAGTGCTGGCTTCTTCTATAGTTGGTTTTACGTCCCACTCGACACAAAATAGGTCATTTTGGAGATGTAACAGCGTGGTAGTATTCAGATAACAGATTCATATGCTTTCGGCCAACGTTATGTTAACTTTAGCTATTCTGTTTAATAAACTTAGCAGTCATTATTTTATATCACGAACCGAACGATATATTTTTGTTATACAATTAATATGCAGTATTTTGTACGTATTTGATTTTTGCAGCTTGCGGCATCAAAAGACATCGGGTTTGAATGTAAGTGACAATTTTATTGATTTAAAATTTTGTCTCTTGTGCAAATGTAAACTTCTGACGATGAACAGTGACAGTAGGCCTAAAGATTTCACTATTTTAATTTTATTGCTGTTGTAAGTAGCTTTATTTTGAGCCAAATCATTTATCTGAGAATTTATATTTTACTATAAACCAATACATGTTCGTTTAAACATTGAAGTAGCCACAGAAATACTCGCGGCAATATAACAACTTGTCATTGTGTTAAAACAATTACTTTACGTGGATTTTTACTAGCATTCGGTCGGGTAAATTATTGGAAGCTATTCAGTCAGTTATTAAAATGATGATGGCATAGAGTGGTGTTTTGTGAAGTTGTTCGCTTTCTGCTATTCTAACCAGTCAGTATGTGTGTCATGGCAGAATACTGTGTCAGAACATTTCCTTATTGGCAACTAGCGTTTACCAGGCCACTAAACGACTCAGTTGCACAAAAGCGTTTGAGACGGTCCCGCATCGAAGGCTACGGGCCACTACCCCAGGCTCGCTCGTGATTGGCCCGTGCCGCTGTCGTATCACCGGCCAGCGCGCAGGCGAGCTGGCGAACTGGCAGGCGATTGCGCACGCCAGCTAGCGCTCGTGGCCCATTCGGACTTTCTCAAAGTGGGCCATTTTGCACCGTTTTCCCAATTTTTTACACATTAGGGGTCTAAATATTCCGGATTTTTTCCCGTTCACGTCTACCTATGACCCCTATGAACGATAAAAAGTTTCATGGAAATCGGTCGGTACATTTTAACCGAAATCCGGCAGACACATACACACAGACAGACGGGGCAACTTTATATGCATAGATGAAACAAGGTAAGGTGGAATACTATCGCCTTATGTATTCACCCGATATGTTCGTGGTCTGATTCAGTCCATTAGTGTATGCGGGGTAGGTTGCAACGTTGCTGGTCTGTCCTTGTATATCGTGGCTCATATGCCGATGATATGGTACTTTGGCGATGTGATGCAATGCAGGAACTTCTTTGTATTTTGGATAGCCACTGTCATGACCGCGATATAACCTGTAACACTAATAAAACAGTGTGTATGATGCTTAAACCACATTATAAAGACAGAGGCGTTGCTAATAAGTTTCCGTGCTTTAATCTTGGTGGGGTGAAGTTAAAATTTATCAAACAGTTTTGTCATCTGATATCTTGAGTAACGGTGCCAACGATGATGAAGATATAAAACGTGAAATCAAAAATATATATGTCCGTACGAATACGGTAATCAATAGGTTTCGTCTTTGCTCTACTCGTGTTAAAAGGATTTTATTTTGTTGCGTGTGTGTGTGCTTGTGTGTGTTTCCTTGTCATAGTTTTGTGATTTTTCTACTTTTCCTTCATTTATATTGTTATGCTTCTATGGATATTTTTGTCTGAAATAAACTTCATCATGATGATGATGATGATAGAAGGTCAGAATCTGTAATACAGTTGCAGTTTCGTGCGGCTGGGAAGGCAACCGTAGGTCTGTCATCGCACTGGCCATGTGTTACAACTTACAGGCTGCAGTGGTCTAACTACCTATACGGGCTCAAAGAGAATGAGCTTCAATTGTAGTATGGAACCCTTTACCTTGTCTCTAAATTTGTCACTATGTTGAAAAATGGTTAAACCAGGGGGCGAGGGCGTTGCCACAGGGTGAAGTAGGTTGGACATGCATACCCCACCTAATTGCTACAAGGCCTTCCTGAGAAATTGGTATATTATAGCCATGAGGCGAGATTAATTACACACATACATACGATCCGTTAGTCATGAAGCATTCCGCTTCCAAAGTGGTCGCCTGTTGCACGTCGTTGCTTTGCTGAAACTGTTGCAGTTTTTTACTCCACCCCTAGTAGGAAGGGGAGACCTATCCTCACACCCATCACCCATGCGACTTCGCATAGTGTCAATCCCACATTTTATGCTGCGTCGCCTGCAGTGATACAAATGTCGCACGTAACGTGATCTGTGTTTTTCTGTCTGTGTTGGTGACACGAATGAGCTGTGAAAAACGGCTGAACCGATCGTGAGTCCGTTTGGAGCTGATTCACGTGGGTCCAAAAACCATATATTAGATGGGGTCCAGATCGAACGAATCCATTCACCACCGCGAGGGGTGACAAGACGACGATGTGGCCTTTGTCAAATTACCTTGGACACTTGTTAGACCTGGCGACGCAGTGGGTTGAATGCTTTTCGATGCAGATGTTTGACGACTACGACTACGGCGAGGATCTCGATTACAAAGACGAATGTGGCATTCCGGGCATTCAACCAAACATCTACTTCCGAATAGTTGGAGGCGTGGAGGCGGAGCCTCATTCTTGGCCGTGGCACGTCAAAATCAAGATACTTCGCTCCAGCGGGCGATACTCGCTCATCTGTGGAGGAGCCCTCATCGAACATGATTGGGTCGTCACGGCCGCACATTGTGTGTAAGATCAACGGCGCTTGGCTGCGTCGAATAATCACCACAAGTTTCTGAATTGTCTGAGAGAAAATAAAGACAATAGATACGTGAAGATTAATGCATGCGGAATGCACATTGAGCCCGCATTATACGCAGTGGAAAATAAATTAACCCCGTGTGGGACTGACTGTCGACTCTTTACAACTGACGTTTCTGCCAAGTTCAAAGTCACGTGTCACAAAAACTAGGACAAATGTCAAAAATCGGGCCCGACTATATTTGGATATTGTACCCTAATTTCAGAATCAGTGGTCAGTTGCCAGCTCCCATTGTAAATAGCGGAGATAGCTTTTGAAAATGAAAGGATTTCCAACTTTCAAGGGCTCGTGACCTTGACCTTGGATCGTGTCATACTACACGCCTTCATGCATCACTCATCGACCTTTACCTGCATGCCAAATTCCACTGAAATCGAAGAAACTTTTTGTGGACTGACGGACGGACGCAGGTACGTACGGACGGACGGACATTTGAGACCGACTCTTAGAAGAGTCGACCTAAAACGCAAAGTATTCATAAGGAGTTGTTTTTGTGAAATTGGACCCCGCGATTGACACGTGCATGGCTGTCCGTTTTAAGCAGATTTAACCGTCACGTCTCACTGTCTTAGTGAACAGTGTTCCTTCACCCATCACTTCCTCTTTTGATTCACCACCCTGTACATCAATAACTCCTTCTCTTTTTCACTCCCGGCTTCACAAATCCTACCCCCATAGTTTCACTTTTTCCTCCCGGAATGCCTTCACGCACATTTGCCTGTACCGTTTCTTCTGAGCTACTCGGTTTTTGTTTTTAGTTTTCCTTATTTTTTTCGTTTCTGTACCGTGCGCTAGACTAAGCTGGCCATATTGTCACCTTTTGAGCGCACGTAAATATATCGTATCATATGGTTATAGGCCCCTATGTGACAGTCTCCGTGAAAGGATCTCTCGCTAGTGGCTGGACGTGTTAATTGGCTCTGATGACAGTGCAATACGTTGCTTACTTCCAGTTTTGTGGATGACGTCATGTTTTCACATGATGTGACCGCAATTTCTGCTCACGTAACTTACTGAGACTAAAACGCAGTTGAGCGATTTTGCACGGTTTTATTCATATGATGTCCATCCCACCACGTTGGTGTATTGCATTCCTAGAGGGATAAAACCACAAAAAGTTTCCGTTTTACCCCCAAAACACCCCCAAAAGGGGCGTATAGGCGTTTTCAAGCCAAACTCGCATAACATAGAAAATCTTCAAAACTACAATTGCTGACTCCAACCAAATGTTGTACAACGTAAAAATTGTATTCGAGAATGATAACAGCATCACCCACGGACGTTTTTTTGTGGAAATGAACGTCCTTCGGTACACAGGCTCAAAGAGTTCGTAAATTCTTGCTTATCGAACTCAAGAAGCAACTTGCCAAATGCAACTCAACTCCTCACTTTTAAATCTGAGACAAAATTTAATCTCTCTCCAAAGCCAGCTATTATCACATTCGTCAACTTTGCAGTCTTCGCTGTACCCGGCCTTCATCGATTCATAAACTGCCTATAGTATTTGCCACCTCCCTTGTTCACTCCAAACTTAATTGCTGTAATTCTGTTACTACAAGCTTTCTAAGTCTGAATTAATTCATCTCTAACAGATTCAGAACTCTCTTGCTCGTGTTGTTGTTAAAGCTCCTAAATCCTGCTTGTACCATTTTACGTAGACATCGTGCCTGCCGATTGTGTTCGTAATCTCGGCGTTATGCTGGACAGTTCACTAAGCTTACATCAACACATCACCAAAGTGACTTCGACGTGCTTTTTTTACCTCCGACGGCTTCGCAAGCTCAGCCGTCCGCTGGACATCGACGCCCGGAAACCGCTCGTCTGTGCACTGATACTAACTCGTGTAGACTATTGTAACTCTGCGCTTGTGGGTCTGCCAGACTCCGCATTTGCGCGGTTGCAACGAGTCCTTCATGCGGCTGCTCGGTTTGTCCTGGCCTTGCGGCCACGGGACTATATTAGTTCAGCGCTGCAGACACTTTACTGGCTTCCGGTGCGTCAACGTATTACATACCAGCTTTGCGTCTTGATGCATGGCGTTGCTTTTGTCTATGCGCCTGCGTATCTACTGGACGCCATGGCCCCACTCTCTTTGCTGCCAGGAAGAGCACATCTGCGGTCAGCCGACAGTGGACAGTTCGACATCCCACGGACATCATCGTCAGTGGGATCCAGAGCGTTCTCCGTCGCGGGCCCGAAAGCCTGGAATCAACTTCCCACATCTGTGCGTCACATTAACTGTGTTGCGACTTTTAAGCGTCACTTGAAAACTACATTGTTCACTGAGGCGTACAGCGTATCACCGTGACATTATCTTTCATTAATTCGTAATTTCTGCTTTACAGCCATATTTACATTGTTCAACGCCACTGTCCATTTTGTAAGTGGCGCTATACAAATCTCGATTGTTATTGTGATTGACCTGTCATGGGGTAGATGACATCAGCGTTCGCGGCGCCCTCCCCGTGATTACCCTGGCTGTGAGAGTCATGGGGGAAACCAATGATGCCAACTGCAGACCGAATCCGGAAGGATCCCGGTCATGGAGCCAGGAAGAGACCCTCCGACATCGACGATCTCAACTTTCAAGCCGTGGGCCCGGCGCTGCGGATTCTGCAGATCAACGTAGAGGGGTTGTCAACTTGTCAGCCGCCAAAAGTTTATGTATACGCAACAAGAAGAAGGAGTATTCTTGTCATATCACTCCCGTCATAATAACGCTCTCTCCGCTGGCCCAAAATCACTGAACGCATTGAAGACACGCTCCTCTAACTTAATTACACAGTCCTCACAACCATCCAACTTCCACATCTTCATTATCTCATCTCTGTTCAACCTCCTCGCAGGACTTGCTCTTCATTTCTTGTCACCCTTGCTCGGCTACCAACATCATCCTCGCTTAGAATAACTGATCGCTCCTTTCGTTATTCCACACTCGCCTATTCTTGCGCCTACCATTTCTTCCTCTGTTGACTCGCCATTCTTCTCATCCATAACTCCCTCATTCTTTCACTCCAGGCTTAAAACCTACCTGTTTCACAAATCTTTCCCGCCTCGTAAATTCATTTCTTCCCCCCAGACTGCGTCGGTGGACGTTTCTTCTGACCAGCCCGGTTTTTGTTTTCTAATTTTTTCCCTCATTTTTCAGTTTTTGGTAGGCCTATACCGTGCGCTAGATTTAGCTGGCTCTTCGTTAGCTTTTCGTCTCATGTCGTATCGTTTTATAGGCCTATCGTAACTTCGATTCGAGGCGTATAGTCAAGGGTTAAGCTACCTGCCACGTTGATTTCTGGCCTGTGTTGGCTGTGTTTTTAAGGTATAACACTCGTAAGAACCATCTGAAAGTGGTGTTGGGAGACTTCGACAGATCAGTGTATGAAGGCTACGCACAGATGACGGCGGGCGTGAAAGAGGTAATCGTACATCCCGGATACGTCGGTATGCGGACGCACTGGAGACACGACATAGCCGTACTGAAGCTGGACACTTTCGTGAAGTACACGAAGTACATCAGACCGGCCTGCTTGCCGTGGCACTCGTGCGAGGACGACATCGCCAACTGCTATGTCACTGGCTGGGGAAAGGATTCAAGTACGTACGCACCATAGACTTAAGTACTCAAAACCATATAGGGACAGATGGGACGCGCCAAGGGGCGTAGGCGGTTTTAAGGGGTTTTGCTAGCTTGGGGTCCAGTATAGAGGGTCTGATGAACTGAAGTCTCCCAGTAGAGTCCAGGGGCAAACCCCCGGTATAGTGAGTCTTGGGGACGCAGTACCCCCAGAAGGTGAAGCACGTAGCATTTTTTGCAGGAAACAATTAGACCAGACATCAATTTACATACAGTCGACAATACACCGACAACACGCATTTCAACTACGACTTCAGCGTGAAACCATATCAGTTGGCAGACGGGGATACCCCCACCTCAAAAAATTCTCACTGGATTTACGAAACTCTCGCAAGTCACCCTTGTGGCTAGGGGGGTCCAGACCACCTGGCCAGCTGCGTCCCTTGGACTCGTACCCGAATATATTATATGGTGTATACCTACTTGTATGATAAAATTCCACAATTAACTTTTGTTCTCTTTTATATGGCCATATTATACACAGAAATGACAGTTTTAGAAATAATACTGTATCGAAAACTTTTGGTGACCATCCTTCCGGATCAATGGGACACTTACAGGGAATTTGTCCTTCTTCCCCCAATACTGTTGACGCGTTGATGCCACTGGATAATCAAAACCTTTCATACCGACCTACAAATGTTACAAACCCTATACCATTATTGAATCACAATCCTTGCTTCCACGCCATAGCAGTTATTATGTGACTTCCGATCTACTCCCGTGTAGGTATATGTGTGTGTCCCTGAATAACTAAGGTTTAAAGTGTATAACGGACTGCTGTGCTTGCAGCGCACGGGCGTCCGCAGAAACGACTGCATCAGTGCTCGATGAATTACTATCCGAACGACGTGTGCAACCAGCCGGACTGGTACGACAACCTTGTCTGTCCGACGATGCTGTGTGCCGGGCACGGGAAGGGCGGCATGGGCACCTGCCAGGGCGACTCCGGTGGTCCGCTGGCGTGTCTCGGCCGCGACGGGACGCACTGGACGCTGGAAGGCGTCATCAGCTGGGCGCGCGGAGGGTGCGCCAGTCCACATCACCCGACCATCTTCACTCGAATCTGCAGCTACGTCGACTGGATCCAGGAAGTGATGATCGGCAACGACCAGGATTACGACTATTACGAATACGACGGGTACTACTGATGACGTCAGCGCGGTGTTACGTGACTCTGATGAGGATGACGCACGCCGCAGTCGTTCCTGCAGCTCGTGTAGGCTATTATATTATATATGAAGTTTATTTGACATCGATCGGCAAATATACAGCATACAGTAGACAATACAATTAAAAGAAAGAAAAATGTTACTGCACCAAAATAAAACAACAACACACAGAAATGTCATTGCTATAATGCATTGCACTCCTTGCAGAAATGGGAATATACATCTACATCTCGACTAACAGCACGATAACTGATAGATTATCTAATGTTACATCCAAATCATAACGGACACTACTGAAACTCGAGCTCATTACGTGCCGACTGCATAATGTTTTAAGACGCTATTGCTAACTGGTAGATAATTGTTTAATAACAGCGTCGTTCTACGGCTTAACGCAGTAGGCCTATAATCATAGCCATCATGTTATAAAAGGTGCTGTTGCATGTATGTAGCAGACCTGTGTGTTCTCTGTATTCTCTTGTTTAGTCTTATTCATTCGTATTTATGGTTGTATTACTATAATATGTGTCGATATTTCTGAAGCTATACCACTAGTCGCTGTTATATACAGGGTGGTCCAAAAACGTAAGGCCATACGTTTGAAGGATAATAATCACATCTTCAAAATGTCTGAGCCAATTCGCGTGATTTTGGTACATTTCATCACAGTTTTGTTCTGAACATATCTGTTTAATTACCTCTATATCGAACAAATTTATAACACAATTGGCGCCGCCTGGCGATAAAATCAACAGTCAAGACTTTTACTTGCAATATCTAGCGAGACCTCTGCGTTTCAGCTTTAATACCTGAAACAGTTTGCGCAAGATGAAGACGTGAGCCTTCAAACGTAGTGGCCTCACTTTTGGACCACCGTGTAGACCTGTAATTATGCGTAAGATTGAGAAACGGCGCACGACAATTTTGTATCACGGTTTATCGCGGTTATTTCGTGATATATTTACAAAGCAGAAAGTCCTTAAAGAGTGCAAGCCTCTGACGATTTGACACGGGACAGTGAATGATGGCAAACACCGCCGTGCCGTGGCAGATACCGCTGGGAGAAAATTGCTGACATTGTCTCAGACTTGTTTGTTGGAGTCTTCACTGCAACGTAGGGACAGTGATGAAAATTCGGATGTTGCAGACGCAGACCACGCCAAAAGGTAATCCGTTGGTTTCTTGCGAAAACTTCAGAAAATTCATCCGTAACTAAGTTAGCATAATTTACGCAAGGATGATTAGGCCAATACACTAAGATCCACGAACGTCAATACACAGTGGTGTTTCTATGGAGGGACATGGGGCCATGCCCCTCCCCAGAATTTGTGCTTGCCCCCAGGTTGCCCTTCACTTTTCATACACGGCCTATGCCATATACTACTGGGGTAGTTTCCGCACAAGTCGTGTAAATTATAAATACAGTAAAACTACTACTCACATACACCTCGAGTCTTTGCCCTCCCCTACATTTATGTTCGCTCCAAAATAGCCCCACACTTTTTGAGTGCTAGATACGCCACTGTCAATAGGCCTATCTCGGATTAGCAGATAGGCCTAATTCTACGGAAGATATAATCAATCAACTATACAGGGTGGGCCAAAAAGTGATACCTCTCGTACATTACATTACATTGTACGAGAGGTATCACTTTTTTGGCCCACCCTGTAGATTGTCAGCCTTGTTTTCTTACGACACGATACGATACGATACGGTAGATTAACATGCGCTCAAAAGCTGACGAGATGGCCAGCTTACTCTAGCGCACGGCACAGAAACGAAGAAATAAGGGGGGGGAAATAAAAACAACAAGAACTCTTCAGGAGATGAGACAGCGAACGTGAACCTTTCACGACGACATCGCACAGGTATACTTCAAAATACCAAAAAGAGAACCTACTTCATTTAACGAATTATACGATAGCTAGGCAAGTACTGCGCATTAAGTCTTGAATTTATGAATCTGCTACAGAATTTCCACCTTGCAGTTATTAAATGTTTATACCGTGGGCGTCGCGCTGCCCCTCTGCAGACGTTTAATCGTAATTGTCCGTAGTTATGGCTTTGTCAACCACTTTTATGTAATGCGCCCCGTAAACAACTAAAATCGGTAAAATATTGTAAAATAAGAGCCATTTTCGGTTCAAGGTCATTCAAGGTCACCGATTTTGGTACCAATCGAAAGCTCATAATGCGGCTTCCAATATCAAGACGATAGCTAGGCAAGTACTGCGCATTAAGTCTTGAATTTATTAATTTGCTAGGAATTTATACCGTGGGCGTCGCGCGGTCTCTCTGCAGATGTTTACTTAGACATAGTAATCGTAAATTGTCAATAGTTATGGATTTGTTAACCACTTTTGCACAATGCGACTCGGAAACTACCAAATTCGGTAAAATAACGCCATATAAGGGCCATTTCGCCGTTCATGGTCATTCAAGGTCACCAATTTTAGTACCAAGCGAAAGATCATGTACGACTTCCTATTAGTGGTTGATACTAACTTACCTCCTATCTTGCACCGTTTCGGAGATACAGCATGCCAAATGTCAACAAGAACTCACCAGGAGATGAGATAGCGAACGTGAACTTTTTACGACGATATCTCACACGTAAGCTTACTTCAAAATACCAAAAAGAGAACCTACTTCGTTTAAGAAATTAGACGATAGCTAGGCAAGTATTGCGCATTAAGTCTTGAATTTATGAATCTGCTACAGAATTTCCACCTTGCAGTTATATAATATTTATACCGTGGGCGTCGCGCGGTCCCTTTGCAGACGTTTACTACTAGACATAGTAATCGTAAATTGTCCATATAGTTATGGCTTTGTCAAGCACTTTTATACGCAATGCGGCGATGCGCCCCGGAAACTACCAAATTCGGTAAAATAACGCAATAAGGGCCATTTCGCCGTTCAAGGTCATTCAAGGTCACCGATTTTGGCACCAATTGAACGCTCATATACATCTTCCTATTAGTGATTAATACTAACTTACCTCCTTGCACCGTTTCTAAGATATGGCCTCCGAAACCTCCAAAATCGCTATATTTGGCTACCCCTCTTGCGTTTACCCCTCCCCCCGACGGCAGGGTTACCTTGGGACGATCTCTGTAAAATTTTCGTGGATGTCAATGGATGGCCAAGGTACTAAACGGCGAAGAAAAATGGCTGAAAATTTCAACCGGGTGAGTAGGGTGCACGAACGTTATAGACAGGCAGACGACAGACGACAGACGGACGGGCGATAGCATATAGCGAACGTGAACTCACGTTCACGTTCGCTAAAAATCGCTATATTTGGCCACTCCTCTTCCGTTTAACCCCCCCCCCACGGAGGTGTTCCCTGGGACGATCTCCGTAAAATTTTCCGTGGATGTCAACGAATGTCCAAGGTACCAAACGGCGAAGAAAAATTGCCGAAAATTTCAACCGGCTGAGTAGTGCGCACGAACGTTACAGACGACAGACAGACGACAGACGGAAGTCCACTACATCCACCCTATGGTTACACCACTACAATACCTGCAACTCAGCCTCATCGCCCTCCTCGTCGAGATCTTTCAAATGTTCTAAGCAAACATACATCATTCTGCGAATTAAATCGTATGACAAAGAAATCGTCAGATGCTTTTTGTTGTAAGTCCTTTGCACCATTCTTCTGTCAAATGTCTCCATTAAAATGTTGGTGCCATATTGTTCTATCTACAATTTTTAACCACATCTCATGTAAGCTTACATTAGCCTACACCACATTTCCACATTATAGCAATTTAGTTAGCAACGATGACTACTACTTTTGATAGCTAAATGGAGAGTCTGTATGGGCAGGATGCGTAATTTTAAAACAATAATTTCAAGGAAAATTGTGTGCACGGTTCAATCTTTCTTTTGCGTTTTTCTCAGAAACATAAAATACGGACTTAGGCCTAGAACAGTATAGTTCTCAGCTAGTCGACGAGGAGTCGAGAGACGTCCTTGGGAGTCCATTTCACTAATGACTTGAAACCAAGTACACACTGTCTGAGGTCAGCTGCTAAAGCCAGAAGAAATTATTCTTCTGACATTGATGTTTATAATATCTTAATTACTGCTATGAGTGTATGTATATTAGGATGATGCGTCGTAACTTCAAAAAGTTGGATAACAACGACTTCCTGCTTATTTATAAGACTTACATGAGGCCGTGCACATCTAGAATACTGTGTCCAGGCTTGGTCATTCTTGGGCTTGGTCACCTCATCTATCAAAGAATATTTATTGTTTAGAAAGAGTCCAAAAGGCTGCAACCAACCTGGTGCCAGGGCTGCAGAGATTCATGCAGTTACACGAGCATGCTCCAAAAACTCGGTCTCACCACATTACAGGAAAGAAGGCTAAGAGGGGACCTGATTGAAGTCTATAAAATAATGTAAGGTTTGGAACATATAGAAAGAGAACAGTTTTTCCAGTTGGCAGACAGTGATTACCACCTCAGAGGACACACGTAGAAAATAAAGAAGCAACAATCAAGATTAGACATCAGAAAGTATTCCTTCAGCAAACGTATTGTCAACACACGGAAAAAAACTGCTGCAATACGTCATCGACGCGCAGTGAGTCAACGTCTTCAAGAACAGATTGGACAAGTTCGCTACGATATGTACATTGCAAGCATGATTGCTTTTCCGTCCATCATCATACAATTACAAGTACAAGTACAAGACTACCGGTAGTCGAGTTCTAGGTCAGTTCATTTCAGTCGAGGCGACATTTCCCTGTGGATTGCTGCACAGATCGGTGTTGTCATCCGTCATGATGTAAACATGAATGAGATGGAGTGAAAAGTGGGTGTAATTAATTGTTAGCGCCATTGTTGTTTCTTTTAATTTTGCCTGTAGTTGTTATTAACTAAAGGAATGTCTGATCCGACATGTGTTTCTCATTTCGATTTTATTGACTTATCAGAAGCCTTCATTAGGACTAGGTAGCCCACGTACGTAGCCGCTTCCAGCATAACAGTTCAGAAATGAATGTAGCTGTATTTGTATGGCTAAGAACTAGGGGTAACAGAAAAAAAACTTACTCAGCATCACTGTCATTACGACTTAAGGAAGTATACTTATACCAACCGTGTTATACCCATATGGAACAGTCATCAGTTTTGTAAGTACAGTACAATAAAATAAACATTAATATTATGAACAATGCTATACACACGGCCGGCCGTGTGTATAGCATATTTGTACTTTCGATGAAGCACACAATGCATCCAGATTGGTCGGCTACAAAATGCGAATAATATGTCTGAATTCAACAACAGAATAAAGTAGCGAAACTAAGTTAGTAATAATAATTACATAATAATCATGTAATAGTAGCAGTTATTAACAATGGTGAATTAATTATTGCATGTTTTTCTCATAATGTCAGAGGTCTAGCCTGCAATGTTTACTAATTGTTTAGCATTAAATTTGTTGAAGTGGGTGAACCACAAGTATCACATTAAAGAACTTTCATGGTTTATAGTGGTAATGCTGTGTGGTGATATCATTTAGTTGTTATTCAGTCATTAATGGGCTGTGGTGCAGAGCCAGTCTATCCACATATTATAAGTTTAATATTTCTGATCTATACTAGTGGCCCTCTTATATACATAAACCTCTTAAGTACATAACCCTGTTAAAGTTCCAGTACATAATAAATAATCTGATAGCAGTTTATAATGAATGAATATTATATGTGTCATGTAGCTTAACATTTTTCTGCAGTAGTGCTACATTGATGTTTATAATATCTTAATTACTGCTATGAGTGTATGTATGTTGTTTTGTAGGCTAATGTGTGGTTGCACTTGCCAAGTGCCTGCTGCTGGTACTTATCAAAGCTACGATGGGTCAGATGCTGCGGCGCATGTATGAGCTGGAAAGTGAGGTAGTATATCATGGCCGGCCGACACATCGAGAAGTCATGCTGAAACAGTTTCCTGATCTGTCACATCTTCCGCCGGAGCTTGGCCTGCTGGTTCTGTCTCATCTCAATGCAACTGATCTCTGTCTAGCAGCTTGTGTCTGGCAGAGTCTTGGCAACGATGAAATTCTCTGGCACAGGTGTCAACATCCTTTGTTAATTTGTTACTTGCCACCTAAATTTTGTGTTGGCTTAACACGCACTTTGTAACTTTGTTAAGCATTACCTGTAATTGAATACTCATTGATTCACATCTGAACCAACCTTTATCACATGGCAATTTACAGCTGAAAAGATCTTGGTTTTAAGCACAGCTATATTATATTTTATTGTAGGGGATTGTGGGTATCTCCAAACATAAGAGAACTTCCCTCTTGCTTTTGTTGCTGTGTCTGAGCTTTGCTGATTTTTCAACTCTTTGTCTCTTCATGAACATTATACAGTGTTGTAGCGTAATTTGATCACCACTATCACCACCTCTGTTTAAGCTGTTTCCCGTCAGCTTTCTTCCTCAACTTGTTCCAGAAGCTTGATTAGACTGTTGCAAGTTTATGACATCCAGTGCCTGCCTTTGTTTACAACATGTCGAAAATGACACATGGAACTGTGCAGTCCATGTGCAGCAGCTGATTCTCTTGTATACAAGTCAGTCACAGTAATCGACATGAGTGTGAATTGGAGTGAGTGAAGCAGACAAAATGTCTGCAGTGTATCGTCTAGCTTGGCGTTTGGTTATAGGCCTAAGTCCATTTTTTTCACAGCATTGTTAATTGAGATGTGAGGTGGTTAATTGCTTCATGTTGGTTGGTTTGCACTGCTACATCCATGCAAAACATGGAATCCCGAGTGCTTGATATAGCTAGGCATGTACAAGTATTCATTTGCTAATAACTACATAAACATATGTTTTTCATATGCTATATGTTTATGACTGTTGTTTATGTACGTAGCTTGTGTCGAAGCCAGTGGCGACATGTGTCAGCATATCGGAAACAAGGTTCTGCCGGGTTTTCATTCAAGAAGCTTTACATGCAGCTTGATGAGGCCACGCTCACATTTAATGCAGATGTCTCCCTGGTAAGGGCTTTATTACTACTATTTTACTAAGTACTTTATTTTGGTCTGAGGTTCTGCAGCTTAGTAAACAGACTTATGGCTTTATAGCAGGCCTTACTTTGTGACTCCGGGCTGGCTGGTAGTGGTTGTGAATGAATGATAACATGCCCGTGTTTGCTAGCTTCCTTGCTTTGACAGTGTCTAACAGTTTCCTCTTTACTCCAGCTTTGTTAAGAACCCACTTATTTGTTTTCTTTGCTGTCCACAAAACCCACAGAATTTTTCTCAGCCCTTTCATCTCAGAGGCATCAAGACAAGTTTGTTTCTTCATTCTTTCAGAGTGTCCAGCTTTCACAGCCGTATGTTGCTACAGGCCACACTAGCGCTTTCATTAGTTGTATCTTTGTTGAAATCGGTATGCTGTGACTTTTCCATATTTTTTCAGTGATGCCCCAATCACCTGCCCCATTTAACCTGGTACGGAATTCTGTCGTACACTCACAGGGACCCAAGGTATGGCGACGTATCCATCTGCTGCAGTTGCTCATTCTGAATGAGTATGTGGCACGCATGCCATTATGCTATGCCATCACTCATCTTGTCGACGTTGATGAGTAGGCTGTATTTACGGCTAACTCGGTCTAGAATGAGTAGGTTGTGTTTACGGCTAACTCGGTCTAGATGATTCACCAGCTACTATAGTTCTTCCTCTGAAATGGCCAACAGGATGATGTCATTAGCATAGCGAAGGTTCATGACTATTCGCCCTCCAATTTGTAGTCCACCTTGAAATCTATCTATGGTCTCCGTCATCACTATCTCTGCTATGATGTTGAACAAGTACAGAGAAAGGACACAACCACATGCGTGGGTAAGCAGCATAATCTACCAAGTGGAATCACAGAACCAAAACAGAAAAATTAGTAATAAAGAACTGAAAGTAACAACTGATTAGTGCAGATCTGATCCCGGGAAGTCAGTTCTGATTTTGCTGTCATAATTTCATAAAACTTAGAAATAACAGATGTCAGCACTGTCATGCTTTGTAAAGTATCAAAGTGCAGTGTGCCACAGCTGAGATTGCTTGCATTTTCTGTATTTTTCATGTCAGTGATATTATAGCTTGAATGTAGATACATTGCTAATTATATTTGTACAGGGCTTTGAGTACCTGATGAAGCATCAGCTTGTTGAGGATACGGCTGAAGAACTGGCTAAGTTCCTCCACTGTAACAGGCAGCTTGATCCTCAAAAGAAGAGGGAGTTTCTTGCTACTCGGTTAACAGTCTTTTTTTTTCTATCATATTGTATCTGCATTCTGCTGTTTCTGGTAACTTGCAGTCGCTTCACTGCTTTGATGCTGTTGATTCGGCAACAGGAAATGCTTGGCTTGTAAAAAACGTGCTCCAGTAGCCCACAAAGGTTTTCTTTTGGGGGCGTGGCCCATTCTGGAATAACTCTGGAAAGAAGGCCACAC
>Ga0209780_1001293_pt1 | contig 16152 bp, 8 predicted proteins | sample WorMetexBAHAMAS2_FD_187384 | JGI IMG/M metagenome (GOLD analysis project Ga0209780, IMG submission 187384) | Marine gutless worms symbiont microbial communities from Max Planck institute for Marine Microbiology, Germany - Inanidrilus exumae... | ecosystem: Host-associated > Annelida > Digestive...
ATATATATGTGTGTGTGTGTGTGTGTGTGTGTGTGTGCGTGTGTATGTGTGTGTGTTGAACAGCCATATCCGGAATGGCCGCCGACAGGTCTTCACTACAACCACTCGCTGTGGTCGACCAAGTCGGGCGACAACGCCATGTACGACCAGAGCCAGCCTGGTCGTCTGTCGGACGTCTGTCGCTGGTGGGTAGCCGGAATACTCAAGCACTCGTCAGCTCTGATGGCGCTCTGTTGTCCGACCGTCAACTGCTATCGGCGACTCGGCGGCTGTTTCGCACCGACACTCGTGGATTGGTCCATCGACGATCGAAACTCCACGATCCGCGTCAAAAACTACGGACCGAAAGTAAACTTCAGACTCTTTTTTGCCGCGCGACGCTATAGGCGTGCGTGGTATATGTTACGACAGTTATGTCCGTCTCTCTTAGAGTGCGTTCGCACAGTGTGATGCGTTGCGTTGTTGCAGCATGTGCCGGATTAATCAAACACATGAAATCCAATGAAAGTGTTCACACCGGACGCTTTGCGGTGTGGTGGGGTGAGGCATGTTGCGTCGTTGTTGCCGCATACTGCAAGACGTCGCACCGCAACGCGTCCAGTGTAAACGCATCTTTACACTCGTGCGCAACAATAATTATTCTTGGCTGCCACCTTTCGTTGGCTCATTCCTATCCATCCAACCAAGGGGCAACCAAAAACATATTTTTAATCGTTAACGTTTTCGTCTTCACTGATCGCGCATTCGTCGTTCATTAAATGTAACATGCATTCTTGTCTTTGTTATTATAATGTTCTCCTTTACAACTCGCCGTTTTTGTTTTGTTTTTAGTTTTTTCTTTATTTTTTTTCGTTTTTGGTTACGTGCGCTAGATTAAGCTGGCCCTTCCGTCAGCTTTTGAGCGCACGTACGAATATACCATCTCGTATATCGTATCGTATCGCATTTGCGTGCGTGTACTTGAAGGAAACTTATTATTTTGAAAGTTCATTCTTGGTTCTTCTTTCACCAATTTAGTTGCAATGGTTTGTGGAGATTATCCTTGTGACAAGGAAACACTAAACCGCCATACAAGACATACGCGTCTTCTGGCCCGTGTAAGAATAAAACGGCGTTTCTAGACTACTGGGTTCATGAGGGCCATGACCTCCAGAATGTGGGCTTTCCCCAGGTTGCGCCCCCACTTTTCACACGCTCGACCTATAACGTACTATATACTATGGGGGTAGTTGTTTCACAAGTCGTGTAAATTAACTACAGTAAAACTGCTCCTTACATACACCTTACGTCTTTGCCCCCACATTTATGTTGGCCCCGAAATAGGCAAGATAAAAATGTACCATTGTGCTGTTGTGGCAATTTCGCCAAATGCTTACCTATTTTCAAAATTGTTTAACCTTCGAACTCAACAGTAATTTTTTTACTAAATCGATCATTAAAGATCCAGTCACACCTTGCACACGTCGCTACACTTCATTGTGAAATATTTGGCACCTTTTTGACCAGCAGTGGCCAATGGTCCGCCACTATGTATAGAATCCACTTACCAAAAACCGTCAACTACACCGTGTCTCAAAAAAACGTCCCACCTCTAAACTGTCTCTAACTTTGTCAAATCTTAATCGATTTTCAAAATTTTTGCTCTGTTGGAAAGCGTATGAAATTTGCTATAAAAGCCATATGACAATATCCACCTTACCTTAGGCACGTTGCTACACTACCTTGGGAAATTAAACATTCAAATTTTCTGCAGATATTCAGCAGATACGGAAGAAAATGCAAACAAATAGCATTTTGAGTGCACCGGTTTTAATTCCTCTATGCGTGTAACTGTATGGTGAGTGTATTTATGTATTTATTGTTTAGTGTATTTACAGAATATTTTAAATATTTAAGCATACGAAGGCATAGCTATTTTCTTCGATAAAATGTGGGTGGCTCTGACAAGAGCCGGTTGTTGTGTGGTAGCGTTTGGTGGCTCTAAAAAGAGCCGGTTGGTTATAGTGTCAGTGAGTGCTCGAAGTAACGTCCCTTTGCTTTGACGCAGGCTCGTAGTCGTAGCCCCCACTCGTCAATGGCTTCGTCGATGACTGCCTGCGGAATGCTCGACCAAGTCTCAATGAGTCGCCGCTGAATACCATGTTGATTGTTGACAAACACTGCAGTGAGGTCTGCTGTGACGTATTTCCGGTGCCACAAATTGATCGTAAAAGTTAGTAAGTAAAAGAATAGTGATAAGAAAAAAATTATTCACTATCAATTAGAGGCGATTAAAAATGTAATTTGTTTGCGTTTTCTTTCATATCTGCAGAAAATTTGAATGTTTAATTTCCCAAGGTAGTGTAGCAACATGACTAAGGTAAGGTGGGTATTGTCATATGGCTTTTTAAAGCAAATTTCATACGCTTTCCAGCAGTGCAAAAATTTTGAAAATCGATTAAGATTTGACAAAGTTAGAGACAGTTTAAAGGTGGGACGTTTTTTGAGACACAGTGTAGTGTGGAGCGTTACGCGGTCTATTTCGGACGTCTGCGTTTCTTGTTACAGTTTTGCTGTGGCACGTAATGGAGGGGTCACATTCTTTTGAACGTTATTGATTATACCCAGACAACAGTTTTACTCGTTAAAAAGTGCTATTAATTACTGCACTCTGCAGCGTCTGTGTGGTAACATTTTTAGGCCTATAAACATCTCGGAATAACTGTGCAGAATTTAGTCCTGTCTATTGTGATATATTGTCAGTATAGGCCTATTGCAACTGAGTTGAACTGACCACTTTAGTGATACAGCTAGAACGGTCAGTGATCAGTATTCATGCGCTGTACGATACGATACGATACGATACAGTAGATTTACGTGCGCTCAAAAGCTGACGAGATGGCCAGCTTAATCTAACGCACGGCCCAGAGACGAAAAATAATGAAAAAAATGAAAAAAAAATCAAAATCAAAAACCGAGTAGCTGTGCATATGTCCGGACAATAACTTTCGAACAAAAATGCGTTGACCTAGATGTCTGGTATGCTAGTTCATCTTGATCTTATCTAGGTTATTTTCTAATATCGGTGATGATAATAGGTCAGCGTTAATGGTCACATGAGGAAAGAACAGCAACACCAATGACTAGCGAATTCTGCACGGTGAATGTGTACATTGCTGGCGGCCTCTGGCGAATGAAATTAAACTACGACAGAAATGCGCTTCGATTCTTTGATATGGCACCGCACAGGGAAAATCCGAAAATGGGAAGTGTATAGGCAACTTAGACCGTAATTGCAAGCTTTCTAGTTACTCACGCCGGCGGTAGTCGCGGGAGTAAGGTTTTGAACGGCGTTTATGTGTTTGTTTGTCTGTTTTTTTTCTCAAGATGTTTCAGCTAGGACCACCAAACTAATTGACATAGAAATGTTTCACCATGAGTCCTGGTAATCCATTTATTTTGTGATCAAAAGGTCAAAGGTCAAGGCCACGAAGCACAAAAAAGCAGTGCCGGCGTGGGTTATTGCACTCTTGTGAGTGCCGGCTTCCTCTAGTTTATGCTTAGTATTCGATCACTCGAAAACTAGGTTAATAAAACACAGCATCAGTAATGTTTTAGTTTATTTTCTTAGCTAATTTGTGGTGTACCTGCTCCTGTAGGAGACGTACGTGGAGAACCGTATGCCGTCGGCGGCAGCTAACCCATACCTGGTGTTAGCGGCGACCGTGGCCGCCGGCCTGGACGGCATCATCAATCGTCTGCCGTGTCCAGCGCAACGCGGAGACGACGCACAGGGCTCCCCACTCGTCCATAGCCTTGGCGACGCCGTGCACGCTCTGCAGCAGGACGACGTCATGACCGATTCCCTCGGCGAAGAGTTCGTTCGTTGGTTCTTCCAGTGCAAGAAAACCGGAGAACTCGACAAACTCAAGAATTCGTCGTTCGAAGACGAACGTAACACGTACCTGATTAACATTTAGGCCGGACTCGGCTTGCGTAAAACGTACGTAGCGCTGGATGATGTAGTAGGCCTATCCATGAATAGTTTATTAGACCTGATAGATACTTAACACGCATGCTAATCTGTAGCCTGTAGGTAGGTCATTTAGACTTAGATCGTATTTGACTGTACTGGCCTTTATATTACAGTGTATGCTTTATGCGAAGTTGTGTCCTATTTTCTTGCAGTTTTGGCAAACCGCTGGCTTCATAGTGACGGATTTTTATCCACACATGCCGATAGGCAAGGTGTGGATATATCGTTTACTGTTTGTTTTTTAAATTTTGTATGTTTGTATGGTTACGGATTTCTCTGCCGAAGTTAAAGCTAGCGGCGTCAAATTTTTTTACGGTGGTTTATCGGCGTCCTGGGCAGAGAATCTCCCATTTTGGGGAACTTTGCTCCCCAGAAACCCAAAATCGGACGAAGCGGCCAGCTACCGTGAAGTAAAGTTCACGGTGGGACTGGGAAGGCACATCGCAAACGTCACGCTAGAGATGCGCCATTCTTGGAATATGGCGCGACGTGTGGACGTAGGTCGTCATGTGTGGATATAGGTCAGTCTCCACTGACGTACTTGTGTTATTATTCGACTGGAAGCTAGGCTTCCGCCGAATATTGGATTCACTCTATACGGGGCAATTTGGCGATGTTCACGCGTTCGGCTATAACTCCGCCGATTTGGTGAACCGATTTGGATGAAATCTGGAGCACTCTGAGTACAGTGTTGGGGGTTGGTCCTGGCAGATCTTGGGCACGATCCGCGCAGCGACAGTTTGAGAGGCAGGCGAAATTTTTTGTCCAGTAAATACCGCACGATTTCACCGATCTCCCGTCGGACAAATCTTACATTTGAACACAACAACGTACGTTGATCGGCGAGGCGGTGAAAACTTTCAGAACCGAATTTTGAAAATTTTAGCGTAAGGGGTCGTTTTTCCAAAGAAGTGAAAAATTTCTCACAAAATTGCAACGTCTTGCGACTTGAGGCCGCCACAACTACGCAATGAAATTCACTACCAAATGATCCCTGTATGGGATGTCTAGTTTCCATTTTACCGTTAGAAATTTAGAATCAGTTCAAAATCACTCCCCTGAGATGTATGCTCCGTATAAGAAACACCTAAATTTTCGGCAACGTCCTATGTCCGATATTGGCTAAACCAAGTACGCCGCTGTGCTGCCTGCTGACCGACATGGAAGAATGGCAGACTGAATTGGAAACTTAAAATAAGTAACACGGCAGATAACGCTGACATCACTCAGTCGCAGGCTCGTGGCACTAGGCATCGTCGAATGCAGGGAGTCAACGCCTTGTGCACAGATACGGACCGCTTCCAGCCGAATACTGTATTGTGGGCATTCCACACAATACAGCCATATGGTTAATGATGGCTTTACCAAGCGATATTACGCTAGCACGGTATATGCTGTGGCCATGTGTTTATCCGTCTGTCTGTCACAGGAAGTAATGTACGGCTTATCGAACAGCAGCAATTCCGATGACCTGGACTAACCTTTAACCCTTTCGCTGACTTGCACGCCGGATATTTCCGGCGGAGGAAATAAATAATAATCCCAAGACTGCCGGATGAATCCGGCGACGCTAGGTAGGCTATACTTATAACCGTGGTATATGATATAATGTTACCTGCGGTATTGGCTGTTTTCCACAGACTGTTTTCGGTGGTAATATATTTTTCCGGTCTGGCAGCGAAAGGGTTAAGGTCGTTCACATACTGCAAGCTTTTTCACATGGGATTTTTTGTAGAGGTATGCAGCAGTTGACAAGATTTGAACTGACGTGTGATGGCGTGTCGCGCGCGGTGCGTCTGCGGTAACTGAGCTCCAGTGTCTGTCTTGGTTATCTTTTTGTGTCGTTTTTATTCCTGCTGATCTAGGTTAGGCCTACTTGGAAACACGCCATTAGAAGGCAGATGGTGGTGTTTTGTGTTTACTGTAACATTAGTAGCGCTGATTTTCTCCGATGTTGTGAAGCATGTGGTAAAAACATCATCACGCAGCTTACTTCCAGCCGAGACCATGTTTTTGCAGACGTACTTACTGAATATCGTGACGTTTCCATTTCGTATTTATGTAATATTGTTTTCGAAGTAGCCATTGTTATGCAGTGTATTACGATGTTTCTTTTATTATAATTATGAACAGGCTTCATTGTGACACTTTTATTTTGTTATCCACACATGCCGATAGGCAAGGTGTGGATATATCAGTTACTGTTTGCTTTTTTGTAATTTTTGTTTGTTTGTTTGTACGGTTGCGAATTTCTTCGCCGAGGATAAAGCTAGCGGCGTCAAACTTTGCACGGCGGTTCATCAGCGTCCAAGGCAGGGAATCTCACTTGTTGGGGAACTTTGATCCCCAGAAACCTAAAATCGGCCGGCGAATCGGCCAGCGCGCGCACTGAACTATAAATAGAACTGGAAGGAGCCTAGCTTAGCCTGCAGGCCTAGCCTGATTTAAGTCAGAGCGACGTTCTATTTATAGTTAAGTGAGCGCGCGGGCCACACGCCGCGCTAGGCATGCGCCGTTCGTGAAATCGCGGCGTGTGGTCAGTGGTCATAGGATCGGCATGTGTGGATATACATCCTTCCCGAAGTGGGACGTACTTGCTGAGATTTTAACCCCTTTTCCAATCATTTGAACGATTCAGCATTGTCTCATCGTGCTGACTTGTTTCCGTTTCAGCGTTAGACTATTTTTTTATATTTCACAGTTGTTACACGTTGTTACTATATTTTACAGGTGCTTTCGTGATAGAGAAAACTGCTTGATAGTTGTGTTTCTGTCACTGGTATCGGTAGTGTTGTGTCTGTACATAGTAGTGGAAGAGGCGTGCACTAAGAGGGTGTCGTTTTTATGAGCTTACGAAGAAAATATTCTGTAAACGAATGCGAAACGTTTTGAGTTGTAGGCCTAGGTTGGTTTATTTTATGTGAAAATATTTATTTCACCAGAATAATAAAATTGAGACGAATAGTGATACTTAGCTGACCTATTTACAATATATTAGTGTAAAATAATTACATTCTGGGTCAAAAATGAGCCACTATTATTATTATTATTATTATTATACTATATAGTAAGTAAGTAAGTTTATTATTCCATAAGCTAGGCCTTATTAAATAGCTGATTTCAAGTTGCACAAAACAAAATGCCATGCAAAAGACGTACTCAAACATAAAAGGAATAGCAATAAAACACTATGACTGCACATGCGTGCAAGTACTCTTTCATGTTACTTCGTAAAATCTTGACCGATTTGCAAAATTCTTCCACTGACAGTAAATTAGCAGTAAACTGATCATTTAAAGCCGTGATATGATTGTCCTCATTAAGTAATGACTCCAGAATCTCTCTCATCTGTTACAGATTCAACAATCTGCAATTCATTTCAACATGGAGACGAGGTTTGTTGTATTAGCCTAGCCTATATATTATATGTCTTTGCATTTATCGGTGTCGAATAACATCTGCCATTCTTCTGATCAAGAAACAAGTCTGCTTATAATTTTTCTTGTAATATTTACATATTCCGTGTACACCGTGTACCATAAATTTTGTATCGTATCATCGGCAAATTTCAATATTTTTTAAATTTATTTCATCATCAGTGTCACTTATATAGATTATAAATAACAGTGAGCCACGTACTAGGCCTAATCCTAGTCCACTTAAAATTATTTGCCAATCAGAATTGCTTTCTGTCCGACAGCCAATTCTGAATCCACTGTATTATAAGATCTGTCATATCACCCCCACGTTCTCTCCATGCACTGGCTCAAAATTACTGAGCGCATCGAATACAAGCTCCTCTTACTTACCTACAAAGTTCTCACAACCACCCAACCTCCATACCTTCATAACCTCATTTCTGTTCAACGTCCTTGCAGTACTGAACTCTTCATCCGTCGTTACTCTTGCGCGGCCACCAATATCATCCTCTCTAAAAATAACTGATCTTTCCTTTCGTTATACTTCACTTGGTCTCTGGAATGAACTCCCTTTATGTCTTCGTCAACTTTATTCTGATACCAGTTCCTCTGATTTCAACTCACCTATTCCTACACCCATCACTTCTTCCTCGTTTGTTTAAAGTTAAGTTAAAAACTAATTTATATAGCGCCATAAAGTCCGGTGATTCAGAGGCGCTCGACGGCGGAACTAGTCAGCGGGGCAGCCAGAGAAGGTGTGGTGAAATAAAAATGTTTTGAGGCGGTTTCTAAAAACAGTTAATGAAGGAGAGTTAGTGATGTCAGCGGGCAGGCTGTTCCACCACTGTTTCACCACTCTGCTCATCCATAACTCCCTCTCTCTTTCACTCTCGGCTTTCCTTCAATCCGTAGTTTTGCTTCCCCCTCCCCCGGACAGCCTTAACGGACTATCACCCGGACCGTTTCTTCTGAGCTATACTTGGTTTTTATTTTTATTTTTTCTTTTTTTTCGTTTTTAATGTAGTGCACTAGATTAAGCTGGCCCTGCCATCAGCATTTGAGCGCACGTAAATATACCGTAGATATAGGGGCCTAGTCGAACTGCGTCATCTTGCCAAATCTCGTCGAAATCGCTCGAACCGCGGCCGATATATGGCCATTTTTCGATTTTTCAAGATGGCGGCCGTCCGCCGTATTGGATTTGTTATATGCACATTGGGACCGACCACCCACGAAGACTACTTGGTGGTCTATCACTGTGCAAAATTTGGTTGAAATCGATACAGTAGTTTCGACAATGTGGACGTTTAAATATTTTTGCGAGTTTGGCTTGAAAACGCCTATACTCTCCCCCAAAATGGGGGGTTTGGGGGCTTGACCGCGTATATGTTAAAGTGTACCATTGAGACTCCACAAAGGCACTAATGGTTGTGAAAACACGTCGTTTGAGCCATTATGCGTTAGGCCTAAAATCGTCTAAAAATGTGACATGTAGCCCCGACGAAGAACGGGATGGATGGCATTGTTGGCTTCTATCGCTGCGTATACATGTATCAGTTATTTCTATAATAAAGTAGACGTGCTGCATGTCCGACTAACTGACTTGCATGCAGCACGCCAAAACCTGCCTTTCCCGCCTAATACGAACCCTTCCTCTAAAGCAGTATCAATACCATGGGCAGGTTGTGATAAGTACACCAGTGTGCTAAATTTCGTAGAAATCGCTCGAACCTCGGCCAAGACATGTGAGTTTCAATATTATGCTAGTTTAGCTTGAAAATGCTTATTCACGCGACTTTTTGGGTGTTTTGGGGGTTATAAATATGGTTGGGGTAAATATTTCAAATCTAAGTAGCCCATAGCAATTTGCGTCGAACGCTCTATTTGGTATAATTTTTATACAAATCGGTTCTGTGGTTTGGGAGGAGTAGTTACACACACATACACACACACACGGAATTTGGCCAATGTGGCTCTTAGTATACTGGTGACGCTCAATACCAAACCTGCTTCGCCTTCGCAGGTTTTGATTAATCAGAGACCGATTTTGAGGTTTTTTGCTCCGCAGGGGTGACACGTTGCACCCATGAAGTGAAATTTGGCACGGAGGAGGGGACCCATCGGTGCATCGGGCCTAACTGCCCTGTGCAATGAGAGTGAATACAGAAACAACTATGTCCGTCCTCGTAATACTCCGACGGAAATATACGCTGGCCGCTTGGCGTGCTGTTCCCTAGTAGTCACGCTGAGTATGCGTCGCGCGCCCTATTAACTTTAGAAAAAGACGGGACAGACGGACGGACGGACGCCAGTCCGTTACATTACGCTTACCGCTAGATACGGGCAGCGTAATAACGGACTTTGCAGTATACCTTCAACATCTGCGGTCACAGTTAGCCGATCAACGTCTATTATTACACGTCCTAAGAATTAATGACCACACAGACACGAACGTTTGACCAGAAGCGATAGATCGAGTCAGTGGCTGCACACAAGGTGCTGAAAAAATTAGAATAGTCCCTTACGAAAACCTCCGTATAAACTATTTCAGAAATGGTTGTAGCTATTTCGACGAAATATTAAGTGTTTCTGAGAAGGGTTATGGTCAGAATTTCTGTGAATGTCGGTATACATTTATAAGACATTTAGTTTGGAGCAAGTGTTATTGCCTAGAGTTTAATTTTTTTAGCAATGAACATCGTGACTATTTGCTTATGCGACTTAGAATTCTTCTAACACAAACAGATATATCGCTTAATATTTTCGTTAAACTCGTTTTATTCTTGTCGAATAATTTCAGGACTGTTCTATACGCTATCTGCAACGCAGGGCATATTTTAGTGTGCAGTTGATGACGATTTGTGCACTTCAAAAGTGAAAGTGCATGTGCACGTGAAAATGGCAATATGTGCAGTTTTGTATTGCGTCGTCTAAACGAACTATCCATTGATAAAGGTGTAACTATTCTGTACTCAGTGCAGTTTTGAACCGATAATGTGGACTTGAAGTGTTAAAGTGGCGTTTTGCGCAAAACGTTTCAGCTAGGGGGCTGCACCTCCTCCTGACCCTCTGACCAGGGGCGCGTTGCCCGTATGGACCGCACTGGCTGCTACGTGACTCCTCCCTGAAGCTGCAGCATCAGAGGAGTATAGATAGGATGAAGTGACGTCACAGTAATCCACGATCTCTATATTGTATGGCAAGTTGTATTGTAGTTGTACTCTGGTAAGTTAATTGGTGAAGATTTGTCACGTTATTTAAATAACATTGAATCGACAGGTTTTAAAAGCTTAGCGCTAGCGCAATCTCGGCGATCTGACTCTAAGTGCTGCAAAATGTTTACATTTTCTTGCCCTATGTCACGGCGACGCGAACAGCTGGCATAGATAAATGAAGAAGCTACGTCACTGTCAATCTATGTGTATGTCATGCTGTCACAAGAAAACTTAAAAATAGCTTGAAATGGAGCAAGAGTGAGACGGACAGAAACATTAAAGTAATACTCAAGAAAAAGGTGGAAGTTGATGAGGATCATCCCCATCCTCTTGGATCCGACATTGGAACCGTCACTCAGCACATTGTGTAATTTCATGACATCACAAAACAGCATCGTTTTGTTGAGTATTGTCGGACGAATATGTAACCGTTTGTATAATATACCAAACACAGTTTATTTATTGATGAAATCACTCTAGAATTTACGTTGTTACAACGTGATTCAAATCAAATATTACACATAATAGGATTAGTACTCCCAAAAATTTAATTTTTAAAAGCACAACCATTTTCATATTTCAACCATATTTTGTTCATACTTGTGTTTGTAATCAGCTAATGTGTTTATTTCCTATGTAGCCTATGTATTTAATTCTATTTAATTAAGTTTGTTATGTTTTTTCCTTTTCCTTTTGTTGCTACCGAATTTTTCCTGGTGAATAAAGCTATTTAGTTCTGATACGTCGACGTTTGTATTATAGGTCTATTTTGGCGCACCCTGTACAGTGGGGATATGCGACAGATTGTTAATTGCCGCCAAGTCGATGACATGACATGATGACTTTATAATTTCAGCGTTGTTGTGGATAGCTATCGATCGTGACGTCGGTCGTTATGCAGTGTCCTCGCGTGTCGAAGGTCAGTGACCTCTGCATCATCAAAGACATACACGCCTCGCATCATTTCATCCCGAACTAACGGCACAGTCAGAGATGAGATGAAATATATTCAACTTCATTCGAGGTAAATGAACGACAGCTGCAAAACAAGATGGGCCTAAAAGAAAGAAAAAACAACAACATAACCCAGCATAAACAAAATACTGAAAATACAAATACAAACAAAAATAATAAATAAATATATCAGTGACTCAAAACAGAGCACAAGGACTATAATATACATCGATTATGCATTGCTTGGCACTTGAAAAAAGTTACTGCGAATTTGGTTTGTTATTTTAAAAGCAGAGCTTCCAACTGGGAGATTATATAGGCCCCCTACAGTACAAACATTTCTGAACTTGCCTGTCGGCTTCGTGCTCAGAAACCTGCATATTTTATTTTTTGACTATTTAAACTTTTTTTGCAGAAATTTAACAGTTCTCACATCTATTTGAAATCTGGCAGGTATAGCCCACAGTTTATTGATACCCTGATAGTCTTCAACTAATGCAACAGTACCAGTTCCAAATGACTTCATAAAAATACGGTTTACACTAAAGTCAAAGGACTTCTTGTTTCAAATATTAACAAGCTTCATCAAGCTTTAAAGAAGCTTATACTGCATAAAAAGAATTGGCAGATATTTTGCACAAAGCGAACTCAAATCATTTGATCATTGAATTTGACGTCATCATCACGATTCCTGAAGTTGAATAATGAAAATCTTTATTTACCATGCCTGGTAGAAACAACAAAGAAAATAAAACAAAAGAAAACAAGCAAAATACAAAAATGTTACCGAGGCAACACTTAACTAATTAATGACTATAAATTACCGAATGTTACAGAGGAGAGACTTAACTAGGCTATATTTATTTGAAGTTACCAAACCTATCTTCAAACTTAGTCTTACGACGAGCTAAAATGACACTAGATAACTCAAAGCAAAACTGTTCCTGGCAATATCGCACTATATCCAAGTTTAAAGTTTTAAAGAATTTCATGGAAAAAGATTTATGCTTTCTGCTGACCACTTTAGTGGTCCAGGTAAGGCAATTTTTCCTGTGTGTGTGTCTGTGTGTCCGTGATGTAACTTTAGAACTAAATGACCTTCGACCCAAACATTCGGTACGCTGATTCATCTTGACACTGTCTAATGCCGTCCGCACATGTACATGCGTGGCAGAGCCTAGCGTATAGCGCGCACGGAATAGCAGTGACGCCCTCTAGCGCATAGGTGAAACTGAGTAGTGACTGCCCCAGAAAAGTCAGTACTGATCCCCACAAGGTCTAGCAGTAAAGCGAACGTAACCAAACTGCTGATAGACGAGGGGTGTAATACACACGAGAGGTGTACACCTTTCACCCTCTTAAACTCTGGCGTTACTGGACTGAAGTTCACCAAATGCTTACACGATGTAGCCAGATCATCGTAGATAAACCTTTTAAAATCAGAATTGCGACATTTTGCAAAGCGCCGGCGCCAGTGGGGGACGGGGGGCATGGGGCTGCCCCCTGAATAAAATCTGCCCCCTGTTGGCCTGTTATAATAAACGTTTTTACAATAGAAGTCGTGAATATGCTAATTGATTTGATCATGTGTGCATGAACGGCGCAAGACAAAGAAGCAATCGAGTTGAATCGACATCATAATTCAGTTATTGAATGCATTTTTATAACTTTTTGTGGTCAAAATAAATTATTGAATAGAGTCATTGTATTGTAAGACGTACAGTTAACTTATTTTTGGCATTTCAATTTATGTGTATGTTCACTTTTAGTCTTTTACGCTGTGTAGGTTCAGCGTTTCCCGTGCAGACTGCTGAAATTGTCAAAATTACTAACTTTGATGATTTCTGTAGTATACAGCCTAAAAATTTTAGTTTCATTAATCAGTAGTGCTTTCACTGCGATGCGGTCTAATAATAGCTAGATCACCCTTATAGGGTTAGAGACCCTCTTATTTATTACCGGTACTTATTATCCTAGCCCTGATTTTAGTACAGTGTAACCCCAATCCCATTCCTGATGTTAATGTTGAGGTCCTTGCTCTAGCCCTCCTTTTGATGTTATCCTCAGCAGTATCAGTGCTGTTTGGAAATAAAAGGTTTTCAGTGCTCGAGCAAATTGTTCTGGTTTATCGGACACTTTACAAATGTCAGGTGGCAGCTTGTTCCACTGGTTCGGCTCGGACACAGAAAAACCTCGCCGACCGAATCTGTCAGTGTTGGCGCACGGCACGACCAGGTCGCCGTGGTCAGTAGAGCGAAGTCGCGGTCGATGACCTTAGTAACCCTAAACTAATCCTACTGACCCGAACAGGCTGTGTTTTAGGCCACACGCTTACGTAACTAAGTGGCTTTGCCGTACTTGTAGACTGGGTCGATTGCCATAAGCCACGTGTTACCAGGCGAGTCGCCACGGTCGGTAACGTCCAAGGAGAGTTGTCGCCGCCGTGGCTCGACTACTGCAACTATCATCATCGTTCGATCATCATAGTTCGGCCCCTAATGTTTCGTCACGCATCACTCCCCTCCCATCCTCCGGCCCCCGCGGTCGACCTGCACGATAATTGAAATATATCTCCCAGTGGACGACGCCGAACGGCTTCAGGTGAGCAATTGCCGACGGATGGCGCTGGCCTGATTACAGGGCGCCCGCGTGCTGCGACCTTTGATCGTGCCGCCGGTAATACCTGCCGTCGGCGACATCAAAGAGACGTCATCGACAGGTCATTAACGGTGCGTCACACGGACGGCTACTTTGTACGCCGGCGTGGGATGGCTTGCGGAGACGGCGCGATGACGTCGACCCAAACAATGACACCTGTCACAGGCACGCACGGCTCAACAACCCGTCGTGTGTGGTAGGAATGCGCGCGTATAAAAAAATCAACCCACTTTAGCTCAGCGTTCCCGAAATAGCTACACTAATTCATGGCTAACCGACCATTTTTAGTTTTTGACTTTTAGGGACTCTGGCGCTTAGAGTTGAGCACCAGAGTGCATGAAAGTCAAAAACTAAAAATGGTCGGTTAGCTACCCTGGCATCGACTCCGTCAGTCACTATCCCCATTTTGAAACTGGGCAAAATGGGTTAAACAATAGTGTAAACGAATAGCAATGTCAAAACTAGTTGGCTGTATGTGTGGAATGCCCACAATACAGTATTCGGCTCGAAGAGCTTGGCTATCTGTGCACAAGCTGTTTACTTCCTGCACTCGACGAGGCATAGTGTCATGTGACTCTATACTCGATGGTGGTTGGCTGCCTGCGACTGAGTGATGTCAGCGTTATCTGCCGTGTTGTCAACCCGCGTCGGACGTCGCAGAAAATTTGGGGAGGCTTCTTCTACAGGCCAGTGGAATGACATTGAATTGATTTTTTTGATTCTAACGGTAAAGTGAAAAGTAGAAATCCCGCACAAAGGGTTATTCTGGTTGTGAATTTCCGGCGATCTGTAATCTTTGTGGAGTTATGGCGGACTGAAGTCGCAAATTTTCGAGAAATTTTGCATTTTATGGAAAAACGAATCCTTACGGTAAAATGTTTAAAACTCTCTTCCGAAAGTTTTCATCGACGTGTTGTGTTGAAATTCGTGAAATTTGGCCAATGAGAAATGAGGGAAATCGTGCGTTATTTACCTAACAAAAACAAAACAAAATTTCGCCTTGCTCTACAGCTGTCGCTACTGCGCGGATCCCGTCTAAAATCTGACAGGGCCAGCCCCCGACAGTGTACTCAGAGCACTCCAGATTTCATCTAAATCGGTTCACTTTCGGCGGAGTCATAGCCGAACGCGTGAACACCGACAAAACGCGCTTTAAAGTGACTCCAATATTCGGCTGAAGCCTATATTTGAGCCGCATAATTAAATGCTAATAAAGCGGTCTTACACAACGTGAAATTTTCGCGACTTAATGCAAAATAAAGCATAGAGTGAATGAACTTCGTTGAAGGCTGCTGAGCTGTGGTCACAGACTGCCGCTACTTACTATAATGCTGTTGCAGTGATCGAGAACCATCTGCGTTTCGTTATTGGCCGCTGTATTGTGTTAAAACGTTTAGTAAACGTTTACAAGTCTTATGTAAATGCTTACTAAATTAAACAATAGGCGCATCCCTAGTGTGTGACAGACTCCTTACGGCTTTTCAAAGACACTTCAACATGACGGCTTGGATCGTTGTCGCGAGATTTCTACAAGACATGCTTGGAATGGTTTCGTTCCGCCATGGAGTCTGTCGTTCGTTATTGCCAGTGGCGTAAATGTGGCTGGAATTTTCTGAGGGACGCAGGGCGGATCCAGAAGGCTTGTTCAATGTCAATGTCAATGTCAATCGTGGATTTATATAGCGCATAAACGCAAAGCCTCTAATGCGCTGGTGCACTAGTACAAGAAGAAGAGAAGAGTCTTCAGATAACGTCTGAAAGAGTAGGTTGACAGCGCCGTATCTCTGATGCTGTCTGGCAGTACGTTCCAGGCCATCGGACCCGCAACAGAGAAGGCCCGACGGCCGAACTGCGTGCGACGGTGACGTGGAACATCGAGCTGGTTGCTTCT
>Ga0209780_1001294_pt1 | contig 16150 bp, 10 predicted proteins | sample WorMetexBAHAMAS2_FD_187384 | JGI IMG/M metagenome (GOLD analysis project Ga0209780, IMG submission 187384) | Marine gutless worms symbiont microbial communities from Max Planck institute for Marine Microbiology, Germany - Inanidrilus exumae... | ecosystem: Host-associated > Annelida > Digestive...
GTACCAACGCATCTCAGTGGCGATTCAACGCTACAACGCCGTGTGTCTTACAAACACTTTCATTTACGATCCGTCGTAGTCATTCCGGACATTATCATCTTCATCGTCATCATCGTCGTCATAATAATAATAATAATTATTATTATTATTATTATATACGTCCAACAGAAGAACAGACGTAAATTAATAATTATAAGAAGAGGTGGACCTAGAGAAGCGGCTGATAGACGTCGCGAAAGCATGCACGCTGTTGAAATGTCGGAATCCAAATCTTTATTCACCAACTCGTGGTAGAAAAAAATGCGAAAAAACATGCATACACAGTGAAATACAACAAGCATAAAAAGGAAAACGAAAAAAAAACAGTGAGCAAGTTATTACATACAATGATAACAGACACATTGACATTGCTATGATAACACGTATTAAAATGAGTACTGTGTAATTTTACAGAACATATTCTCAGAACTTGAACATTTATCGTCGAACGATGCGCAGCGCTTTGACCAAAGAGTGCTTGCCATCTCGTGGTTGAAATACTGCTGACAAATTTTAACGACATCTATATTACTAGTTTTGAACAGTTTCATGAAGAAACGGTTTACTACAAAGTCTAGCGACGATAAATCGGATTTCATAAGTGGACATGCTTCCAAGCCATACATTAATGAAGGCATACACTTACTAGACAATAGCTGTACTACAACATCTTCATTTGCTACTCTATCGACTTTTCCAAAAATGGCATTAGCTGAAAGATAAAAACTTTTTTGGCGTGATCCAATGACATTTTAAACACTCGTGAACGAGTAATGAAAATACCTAGGTAACGCAGCTCCTGTACCCATGGTAACGAAACACCAGATGAGCAGCAAATAGGGGCACATGCAGCTCTGTTTCTAGGACCAATACGTATACTAGTTTTCATAAGGCGATGGAAGACAGGACGCCAGAGTAAGGCCATTTTTGGACCTCCCATATCGACAATAAAAATTATGATGCGGGACTAATCGCTTCCACGCCTGTGATCGCCAGAAACCGGCGTAGTACCTTGCTGTCGTCGAAATATTCGCACACCGTCGATCACAATATTATAGCAACTTAACATCTGTGCGGTCCGCTGCACAGCTAGGAACAAGAACTCATCAGGAGATGAAATAACGAACGTGAACTTTTTTACAACAATATCGCACACGTAGGCCTACTTCAAAATACCACGCATTTACGGAAACTACCAAATTCGGTAAAATAACGCAAAATAAGGGCCATTTCGCCGTTCAAAGTAATTCAAGGTCCCCGATTTTGGTACCAATCGACTTCCTATCAAGACGATAGCTAGGCAATATTAAGATACATAGTCTACAGTACTAATGGGCGCCGAATGCGCCGCGCGTCGCGCATTTATATACTGTGCTATAGCGACGTACGGCGCTAGCCTTTGGCTTTGAACTTCATAATGTTTTCAACGAATTTTCTGCTTTTTAGCTACTGATCTCCGCTCCGTCAGCTGTCATCACTGTGGCTGGCATAAAATTAAATACCTTTAATGCAGCGCCAAGATATTGAATTTGAACCTATACGGAGTACGGAACGAGTTGGGCAACAATGCACGTTGCGAATTGCATAATTGAGAGTTCGAAATTGGTAGGCTAATTGACATTCTGTCGATCGTCAGCCGACTGTTTCCGTATTATCTTTTATTGCCATAAATTGCCATATTTATTGCGTGTAACGACAAACGATGGCAGATTGGCAGTGGCGAATCCAATCCATGCAGAGGCCACTTGGACTATGCCGCTAATGACGAGGCCCCGGCCGATCCCATTAGCCTAAAGTGTGGAGGAATTTGTATTCGGTGCATTCGTATATACTCCCTGTGTGTTTAAGAAGGAAAGCAATTAAAGGCCTGTCATGGTATATGGATCCATGTTTAAAATATCCACTAAAGCTCTGTCAGCAATCCATGTCGGCTTAATTATAGCCTAACTGAAGAAACAATTGCCGTATATAATGACTCTTTGTAGTCTCTAAGTAGGTGGCGCAACGGGTAGAGTTGGACTTGCGATCAACAGGTCGTGGGTTCAAAATTCAAATCCTACTCGGGGCAAAAGCTGCGTAACAACCTGGGGCAAGTACAATATGCCTCTGTTACCAAGCTGCAGTATAACTTGGTACCGGCCAAGGAGCGGTGATGCTTTGCGGCTGGGATGGTAACCGCAGGCCTGGCGGAAAGTAATGGCAGCCTACCGCCGGGTGGATGACTTATAGTCATGCGGGCTGACTGCCTGTACACCGAGATCAGCTCCGGGCTCGGTACGTAACGAGCATGGGAAGCCTTTTAGTTTGTGAGTAATGTGCTTGTGCGTAACCAAGAATGCAAATAGTTATTCGGCTGGAAGCTATATTTTCCGCCGAATATTAGATTCACTTTAGGGTGCGATTTAGCGGTGTTCGCGCGTTCGGCTATAACTCCGCCGAAAGTGAACCGATTGGGATGAAGTCAGGAGCACTTTAAGTACATTGTTGGGGGCTGGCCCTGGTAGATTTGGGCACGATCCGGGCAGTAGCGAAATTTTGAGATGCAGGCGAAATTTTGTTTTTTTTTTGTCAGGTAAGTAACTCACGATGTCGCTGAATTCCCGTAGGACAAATTTCACGAAATATGAACACAAAACGTCGATCGATGAGGCGGTGAAAACTTTCGGAACAGAATTTTGAAAATTTTACCGTAAATGGTCGTTTTTTTCATGGTCGCTTTTTCAATAATACGCAAAAATTTCTCACAAAATTTTAAAGTTCTGCGACTTCAGGCCGCCATAACCCGCAATGATTACAGATCGCCGGAAATTCGCTACCAAATGATTCCATGCCTAGTTTCTATTGTTACCGTTAGAATCAATTCAAAATTATTCCCCTGGTTCGTACGCACTGTACAAGAAACCGGTCTAAATTTTTCGGCAACGTACGTCCGATGTAGCACAGCGGAATACTGGTTTCCCCAATATCGGACATCGGTCCGATGTCCGATATTGGATAAACCAGTACGCCGCTGTGCTGTCTGGCATACGGACATGGAAGGAAAGCAAGCTGAATTGGAAACTGAAAGTAAATAACACGGTAGATAACGCTGACATCAGTCGTAGGCACGTGACAGTAGGCATCGTCAAATGCAGGAAGTAAACAGCTTGTGCACAGATAGCGGACCGTTTCCAGCCGAATACTGTATTGTGCGCATTCGACACAATACAGCCATCTAGTTCGTGTTGTCAACTACCAGTGTTTTGGTTTTCCATATCTATCGACCCACACGTAGGCCTACGCCGGTACACACATTCATAACATTAATTTCATGCACTGTTCTCTGCTGATGTACCCATGTGGCTGCGTTTGAATGCACTATAAGTCTTTACGATCGTCTGGATGCCATATTGTTAGTTTAGTATTTTGATCGTCTTATTACTGGCCCGACTAATGGGCCAGTATTGTTTTGCTTGCTGGCGTCGGTCACGGTTTGTCGTCTGTCGTCGTCTGTAACATTACCGGCGGGCGGGCCGGCCGGCCGCCGGGCGTGCAGGCAGTTGGGCGGCCGACATTGCACGGCGGGCCAGTCGTGTTACGTCCCGTTAGGTCGACACCTTGTTCTAGTCTTTTCTTCTTCTTTAGTGCTTATCCAGCCTTGTCGGTTTTGTTATGAAACTGTTTTATCAACAAATAGAAATGATGCTGATGATGATGGTGATGATTCCCGCTGCATGGGAGTTGACGCTTTATACTTGTCCCCAGATCTCGTAGCTGAATTTTTGGAATAGTTGGGAAGGGGCAAAAGGGTGGAGTGGGGTCGGGAGAAATGGAGGGAAGAGGATAAGGCCCGAATTTCTATATTCTGGATGCGCCACTGCGTGATGGTTTATTGGTCAGATCTCGAGTTGCGCTGCTGATTGGCCGCTCGTGCGGGCTGAAAGCGGTCATCGAGGGCGAATTACATTGAGCGTGAATCTACATCCGTATCTGGCGCGAACGAGCATTGCAGTACTGTTCTGTCAGGCCGACGTTGTCACTCGTTTCCTCGCGGCCGCCTGTTAATTATTGCTGATATAATTTATACCCGGTATTTATGAATCACCTCTTCGATTGTAATAATCTCCGTCGACCCAAGGTAGAGCATCGCCTGGGCAGGGTTTGCGACTAGGCTAGCAATGCAACAACAATTAGTTGTCAGGGGCTCTCTAATTCAGCCCAAGTAGCAGGAAAGCAATTAATTTTAAAGAACATTTTCTGCTACGCTAAGCTTTTTATTGGCGAGTAGTAAGTAATAATAATCATAATGATAATTCCGAAGGCAATGTTTGTGACGCTGTCATTAAAGGCTGGTTCACATCACTGCAACTGAACTGACTAACTGCTATTCTAGCTATAATGTATGTATTTTACTGCAATGTAAGTGGCCTTCGGGCTATATTGCTTTTATTATTAAATAAAATATAATCAATAAATGAACATGTTCAGAACGACAATCTGCCAATTTAGTTCCGATCAGTCGCGGTGATGTGAACCGGCCTTTAATTTACGGCATGGGCAAGCCAGTTCATTTGTCAAAAGACAGTCAGCGCCAGTCAAGTGCCCACCAACCCTCGACTCACGCCGATCGATGATTTGGGCTGTGAATAATATCGTCTCTACTAGAGCGGCAGCCCAGGGGGTTTGATTAAAGGAACGAGGTACCAATATCTGAGTATATATGCATGGGTGGCTTGACCTGGAATGTATACATCTGGACATCTGCCGGGTACCAGCTTCTGCGTTAACGTACAGTAGACCCCAAAGTAACCCAAAAAATCGACTAGCCTAAAGATTCTAGGTACCGTCTGTCACTAATTGCATAATGTGCACAGTAGTAAGCTAACAACAACAGCATAAACGACAGACACGGCAGTCCCTGCATAAGGACGTCAGACGCCCCAAAACCCTCCCAAAAGGGGTCTATACAATACATTTTGTTCCAGTGAAGTAAATAATCCCTAGATTTGCGTAGCACTTAATCATGATAGCTAGTCTCATCTCTAAAGCGTCAAGGAATGGAACGCGTTAACGACAGATCACATAGTATTTATTACCTGCCACCGACATGTTTATTTACAAATGGAAGCAGCCATAGCCTACCTGCCTTACTCCGCAGCATTACCGCACTTGCGCCGGTAGGGCCTATACTCAGGGTAGAAGGCTAAGTTGGCATGGGTGGATGGTTGATATGCCCAACGCCGTCACCGCTGCGCCACGTAATCAGTTTAATAAACGTGTACCATGGAACAATGACGAATAACTGCGTCAGACAGCTCAGATTATCAGAATGTAGGCCTACAATCGTATTCGTGTGGCTCTCGTATTTTACTTTCTGCAGTAGTTTGCAGCGTATACGCCGCGTAGCAGAAACTTTAGCTGATGTGATTATGCATCGGCGGGCTCCTACTAATGCAGTATTTTCCATCGACATGGGAGTTAATACAGCTGACTGTGCGTTTTCTGGATTGTTCTCCATTATTTTCGGGCGGGATACAACGATGTCTTCTTTCGCCTGGAAGTTTTTTAAGCGCGACATTTCGCAAGTCGGCTGAGTCGATTGGTTTTTTCCGGGATCCGGATCTAGCAGGCCTATAGATCTGACAACGAAATGCCGAGATTTCCTTCATCCATTCGCGGCGGTTATTTATACGAGCTTGCATTCGATCGCGTATAACCGACAATCTCCGGAGTCCGACCGCCGTTGATAAGCTGCAATTAGAAAGGCGCCACGTTAATAACAATAATTTATAATGATCTATACATTATGTGAGCACCAGTTTGACTGATTTACGGATGGAACACATCCTGTAGTCGTATAATCGTATTCTTTATTATTATTATGTACACAATGTACAAATATACAAAAAACGCACCAAAATACAATGCGATTGGCAACACTAGACTAGTGTTAGTGCTATTTTATCGCATGTCAGCATAGCACCGCTATACTGATATAACAGCGCTATACTGATATAACATTTGCGTCCGTCTGTCTGTCCGTCTGTCCGTCACACGCTGGTATTGTGTTAAAAAGACTGCACCAGTCATCACGCAGTCAACACGGCATGTATAAATATAGCTTATAGACGATAGTTTGCTCACGCCAAAGATCGATACATGCGCGGATCCAAGCGAACCCGGCGCACGCCCCCTTATTTTCTGAAGGGAACGATTTTTACCGCGCGACGCTATGCCAACGCTATATATGCTGTTGTTGAGTGTCTGTCCGTCTGTCTGTCTGTCACAAGTCGGCATTGTACCAAAATGGCTAAACATAGGATCACATAAACAAAGTCATACGATAGTCCAGGGACTGATGCCAAATATGTTGGTGAAATTTTAACGAAGTCACCCCTACGGGAGCGCCAAATAGAGGTGGGGTAGGTTCAAATTGGCGATTTTCGACCAACATCTTGCAATATCTCAGAAACGGTGCAAGATAGGGACGTAGTTACTACGGAACACTAAAACGCGTATGTGCACTATCGAATTCTCTATTTCCAGTAGAATTACCCTAACTATCCCAAACCATTCCATTTTCGATATTTTGTATCGCCTTATGTATCTTTGTAGTGGGTAAATATTGAGACTTCAAATTTGGTAGATACTATTTAGTAGATAGGTTGATCGTAGCAAGTGATAGCCCACGGATGGCAAACTATCCCTGAAAGGGGCGCGATTAGGTGACGTGAACCATTTAAATTTTGGTGAGCAACAAACATATCTCCGGAACGACTAAAGCTAGAGTGGTCCAGTTTTGCATGAATGTAGATTGTGTCAAGTCCCAGCATAAGGGTGACAAATCACCCTTAAATGGGTCGTGGTCGGGGTCACGTGACCCACTTTAAATTTTTGGCGCCACCAATGATATCTCTGGAACGGTTGAAGCTAGAACCGTCATATTTTGCATGCAGGTAGATTGTATATCAAATGCTAGCCTACGGTGACAAACTACCTTTAAAAGTGTCGTGATCAGTCGCGTGACCCGTTTTTGTTAAGCAGTGCCCCAGTCAGTCATATCTTTGTAATTGGTCAAGCTAAGCACGCACTTCAGAGTCCATGTGCTGATTGATACAGAGGAGTACGAGTGCATGCATGATATATTGCTTCCAAAACGGATGTGTTCAGAGTCACGTGACCTCTTTTAAGTTTGGGGAAATAAGTGATAATATTTCGGAAACGGTGCAAGATAGAGAAATAGTTGCAATGGAATACTAATAGGAAATCTTATGTGCATGGCCTATCGAATGGGACCATTGCCAATGTCCTTAAATGACCTTGAAGGTCACTTTTGCTGTTTGAAACCTTTCTAACTCCCATACCTTGTGAAACATAGCGCGAATTTACTAACATAGCGCGTCGTGCAGTCCCTCTGCGGTAGCTACAATATTTATCGTTTACTACACAAGACTCTGATTGACTGCGTATTCAATCAAGTTTTGAGCGTCGATGAATAGTATGGGTGGGGCGACTGAAAATGACGGACTCGAAAATGACGGACACGGAGGCAGACTTCACATTTTGGCGACCGCGTCGACGTGGCATCATCTGCTACTGTGGCTGACGGTAGCTGGACCGCTGTGCTGCTGCTGCTGCTCGTCGTTGTTGTCGTCGTCGTCGCCGACCTCAGCGAGATTAAACCCGGCGCTGTGCATGTATCCTGAGGCTGACGCGCAAAAATCGAAGTTTAGAGTATGCTGCGGCATCATAGAGCGCGATGCATGCCGGGGAACGCGTGTGTCATTCTAAAGATATCTCTTTTTCTTTAGTCTACATATTCTAATGCCGCGTTTCAGGCGCTGAAGTCTGCCGTTTTGTCGACGGTGACGTTCTGTAGGTGCGTTAGTTAAAAGTTGAACAAGTTCGGGTGGCTAACTTGAATTCTCCGACGCAGGCCAGAGTGGTAACTTTCGAGGATGTTGTTTTTCCGCGCCCGATTATCACGAACACAGAGGCGATCTGGACCTCCATGAGAACGCCGGTCAAGCCACTGGCGCTTCACGTACAGTACGCCATTAGTTGCTGAATCTGCATCACAATGTGTCATCTGTTGGTAGCGATGGTGATGCGGATATTCTGCAATGCGCCGACGATTATCATGAGATGGCAGTTATGGCAGGCCCAGCAGACACCGTACCACGTCTGTGTAGATAGTCGTTTTTTTCCACAAAAAGTGGTCCGTCATTTTCCAGACCCTGTAATTTTGTTCGAAGTTTGCTAAACTTTGTCTGTCATTTTCTAGTCGTCCTTCAAAGTAACGTTTCGCTACACTGGACTCACTTTCCTTTATTAGACCAACTGTACAAACATTAGACATTAATACTTAATGGTGTCTTCTGTGCTGTTAGTGTGTCACGTATTTGTCACACTGAAATAACTGACAATGGCATGAAAGTATGCTAAAATTGCATCTCAGTCACAGCCGATTTTTATTTTTTATGGAAGCATAGCCCCAAACCCCCACTGGGGAGGGGCACAGCCCCTCCCCAGACCAACCCCTTTACGCCCCCCTAATACATATTTCTGGATCCGCCTCTATAATATAATTCCAATGCGGTTACTCTCAAAGGAGCCACAATTCCACAAATGCAAGTTGGGTAGGTAAATTTGCGTTTCTCGAGGCAGTCTAGGCCGTAGTTAATCATGTATTTTGGGGAATATAATATCGCTGGGTAAGGGTATTTGTCTTATGCTGTATCGCCCAAATATTTGTGTCCATCTGCGTCGAGATGTAGTGCCAATATCGGTGATATAATGTCGTCAACAAAGCTCCACCGTCGCAAGTTTATTTATATAATAGGAGGTGAGAGATTGCTACAGGTGCAGATATAGCTATAGTTCTGTGGCGTGTTCAAGCATCGCGTAGCATATATTCATCCGCAGATTTTATACCACGTTTACGCCTATCAGCGTCATCGCCAGCACTAGATGCATACAACTGCAGCTGCTGCTGCTGTGGGCCAGACGTCGAGAAAATTTCCGTTTGATGCATGCAGCTCGTTTCTCAGGCAACGTCAAACGTAGCTACTAACAACCCGTGCTGGATGTCTTGTACATCAACTTCTCGTGGCCTGTAATATATAGCCGTCATGGGTCGTGCTGGCATGCAACTGCGTCAGTGCATCCAAATCCAAATCCAATCAATGCCGTTAACTGACTGCAACTTACGTTGTCCGTTCACAGCACAGATAATGGACGACTTTCATTTAAAGCGTATTTATTAATAAGGTTGTCACGCATTTTTGGGAACATAATCGCCTCGTAGGGGCGCATTTCCCTGGCGCGATTCTTACTAAGTTTTCAGGGATTGTGAGCAATTCGATGCCGGTTTTCCTTTTTCATTTGTTCAAGTTTGCTTGAGGGATGCCGTAAGTTATGGGGCTTTTTACCCGGCGGTGCGTTTCCACAAACTTTTCAGGGGCCCCGTGACGGCAAAACTAGGCTATACATCGGATCAGCAAAGTGCAAACGTCAGTGAGGTGCAAAAATGATACCGGCAGGATGCAAAATAAGCTACTGATATTTAATTAATGGACTAGTCGAAACGATAGCTAACGGAACAAAACTCGCTAAACGAAAGAAGCACGTGAACAGTGTAGATTACTGTAACGTATCGTAGACGCTAGACTGGTGAGACTGTTAAATTTTACTACATAAACTACATAAAGGACCGTCCATCTACCTACGGGCCGTACCTTAATGCTGACCCCCGGCTCTTCAGAGCAGAGCTATGTCACTGAACAAAGGTAATTTAGGCCGTGCAACTGCCTGTCAACAAAAGCCGGGTCACTAATTGTACGTCTGTATGTGACAGAAATGACGTCACGATGACCGCTGAAGCCGGCATCTTTCGGCACCGACTGACGCCTGGTTTCCAAGTATTACGTGCCAGCGTGTAGGCCTACGTGCTATTCATGTGTCGTAACTGCAGAAAGTGCCATGGCGGGAAAGTAAAATCCGGTTCTATTTCTTACGTCATTTCCGTATATCCACGGCTAATAGCAGTGCAACCAATCGCGTTCGAGATTTTACGGCATCTGCGACGCTTTTCGTGACGCGTGCGTTAATTACGAACGCCAGCGTACGTAGTGCGTACTAATGCTGGAAATCGGCGTACGTTGATCGCATAATGTTCGTTGGACGCTCAGTCGAGCCTAGTGGTAAGATTCATAAAGAGTTCAGTTCGACACGATGTCAGAACACGATAATCATTGTGCCAACGTAACCTGGCAAGGGTTCCACTGTCAGGGATTTCACGCTGATTTTTATAGCACCACAATCTAACTTTTCTGCAAGGTGACGCAAAACAGGACCACTGTTAGTCAAAACGGTGTCAACTACTTCACAAGATAGTGTAGCGCCGTGTTTAACCCTAGTGTAGCTATTTTGGAAACACTGAGCTAAAATTCGTTAAGGCGTGGTGGGATCTTTAATATTGTACGAATTAACTGCCGTGTCTGACGGTGACAGAATGATGAAAACGCACACATGGTTTGCTAAGAGTAGGCCTACAGTGGCACCAGTGGCCTGATTGTTTTGCTCCACTGTGTATTGCTTAAGTTAATTCGTAAATGAGACAAGATGCAGTCAGAGACGGCAGACTTAGCCCCCGGTGCCGCCACCCTGGCGAACTCGACCAAACAACGTTGTCTGACGTCTGATTGGTGCCGCCATCTGACGAATTGGACGAAATATACGCGTCGTCTTTGAGTCTGGCCATTCGTTCTCGTATGTGAAAACATGACGTCATCCACAATACCGGAAATACATAACATATTGTCATTGCCATCAGACGAGGACATCGTCACGAACACGAGTCACACGTACGGAAAATTTGGTAAAATTTGGACGCGTATGTCTTCGAGATAAGCGAGCGAACTGGAACGAAGTACTCAAATATGGTAGGCCCAATGAAACTGCAAACGTAAATGTAAAAAACTGCAGTTTATACATATATGTAATGTTAAAGGTCACAATCTAGTCACAAAAATATTGAAAGTTAGGACTGCTTGGATAAGATTAAATTGATTTATTTAATGCAGTATGTAAGAATTGGACTTACGTGACTTAGGTGAGAACCCCTATAGAATCTATTTCGTAAAGTGGGTAGGCCTACAGCATTTTAGTTGCGATGAGATCACATCGTGCGTGTATAGTTGGTAAATGAGCAGATAGTAAGTGTCAGGTAAATGGTCGACGAGTATAAATTATATTGGAAGGGAAACTCACTCGAAACTGAAACTGCAGGTATCACAGAACTTGATTAAATACTGAAACGTATAAATATCTCTGAAAGTGACCCATCACCAGCAGTAAAGCTCCTGCACTCAGCAGCAGCAGCAGCAGGAGCAGGATGGCGTATAGGAGACGATCGTACAGCTGATTGGCGTGACTGGCTGCTATAAGTACAGTACGACGATGTTACGAGCGCGTCGACAGTGTTGATGAATGCTTCATTGCGGCTTTCATGTTCGACATCGATATGTCAATCTTAGAGTTAACTTTGCAACGAACAGGAAAACGCTTTGATAGGTTGACGGTTGCTTGTTTCATTGTCAGTTCCGTATGCAGTCTGTGATGAATGAACGAATATGGACTTTGTCGGCCGGACTCATTTATGTCAACTTCCGACATGCCGGTAAGCTGGCCTGTTAGTAACGATGACTTATGAAATACCGATGGGAGATCTCTCTTCAGACCTGACCGAAAACGTTTCAAGCAACAAAGTAAAATAAAGTAAAAAAGTAAAGTAAAGTAAGAGTAGAGCAGTTCGCAGAAACTCTGCCACACCGCTACGGGAAACTCACACGCCATATGGGATCACACGGTGTTACTTGCCATCCGAAGGGGTGAGAATCCCGCCCTTACCGCCAGCCGAACAGGTACTCGATTTAGCGACCCTGGAGGATGCAAGGCAGAGTTGACCTATGTTGCGTGAAAGCGGACAGGCCGGGAATTGAACCTGCGACCTGTAAATCGCAAGTCCAACGCCCTACCGCTGAGCCATCTACCGTCAGTGGGACAGCGGACAGGACATTTGTGTAGTGCTTTATGCCGAGTCTCGCTCGCATCAAAGGTATACTCAGGTATGGCAAGTGTTGACGAGGAATCACCTGCCACACACACATGGAATAAGCCATGCTCGGTACTTATTTCCTGTCCCAATGACGGTAGGAGGCTGAGTTGGCCGTAACAACTAGTAGCAGCCAAACGCTAGTGGTGTATATTTGTACAGTACACGAAAGCGACATTTTATCCATTGTTATTATGCAAACTAGGTCAGTATGTCGAGCGGCAGGCGGTCCAACAAAGCTGTAGGGAGGCCGTGATCGAAGGGCCGTCACCGTACGTAGGCCTACTTTGATCTCCTTCTCAAACACCACATGTTCGGCCTATAGTGAGCAGTGGCTACCCCAGTGGTAACCTATATTGACAATACCTGGAGCGGCCACTTTGACCTCAATCGTTTAACATCTTAGAAGGTTGGTGTACATTGTTATAAAACTACAGTTTTCGACTGTGACTCCCACAAACACACCCAGAGGTGAACGCACTGATCCGCGGTAAATTTTTAATCGCGTGGATTCTTATTCTGTTAACAGAATTCCTGCAAACCAGCCAAAAACGATCCACAGATATGTAACCAGATCAGTGAAAAATACAAAAATTATGAGCAAGAGAGACGATGTGGTGCAGGGGACGGTATGTTGTAGGAAGACGTTATGGTGAGCGCAGAGAACGAGGGTGACAGATGGGGCATGTCAGGCCGTAACTTGCACGAGAGGCCATGTAGGTATCCACACTCGTTAGCCAAAACCAAAAGACATATGCGATTATTTCCATAGATCCGACGAGAAAGCTCAGCGCCTCTGATTCGCTTGCGATATACGGCGCTATATAAATTTGCGTTTGATTTCGATTTGATTGGTAGATATACCCCGATTCCTGTGGCTTCATGCTTAAATCGCAGTCCCCAGACGGCCAGACCTCCTGAATTTGGTCATCTAAACAATAATTTCTGGCTATGCCATCAGGCATGTTACCTGAAACTGACAATTTTAAATGGAAGGTGAAGTTGTTAACAGAACTCAAAGTAAAACTTGGGCCAAATTTACCGAAAACGCTGACATCCAGTCTTGCACCGCTGTACCGTACAAAGAGCCGGCGGCCCCTCAACGCCTGACGCTGAATCCGTTACTAAGCCGCCGCACTATGATTATTATTTATTGTCGTGACACCTGCCTGATACTCTGACGACAATATTAATGCCTGATTCACACTCACGCGAATGTTCGCGCGAGTAATTCGCGCAAACATTCGCGTGAATTACTCGCGTCAGTGTGAATCAGGCATAAGGATGAATAAATGGCAGACTCCATGTCAGACTACTACTTCCATCTCTTTCCAAACGTACGTCACTTTTCGCCTTTCCTCCTCCGCAGCCGCTCTCTGGTTTACTTGATGAACGAACAACGTCAGCTCAAATGCGGTTTCTGAAAAACCTATCTCTCTGATTGGCTGCCATCGACCTCATCCGCTGCCAGTAATATGGCTGCGCTACGCTCTCCCTCCACAGTAACCCTAAGTTCATTCTTCCAAGATGTGAAGATCACACCATCACATAATTGTAGAGGAAAGTCGTTTATGTGGCGAAAGCAATGGTCTACAAAAGTCGACACTTTTGGTAGAAACGGGGGCACATGTTTGTTAGAACTACTGCTGCGCGCTCAAACCGCAACTTAACACCGAGTGTATATCACCGAAAGGTACGCAATCAGCTTAGTGACGAAAAAAAGTAGCCCATTCAACCCCAGCAGAGCTACGGTTAAAATACTGGCAACTCCGCGGCAGAATGTCTTGGATGATTTTATCGACTACATATCGCTACAGAGGCGAACATTGATCACTATGGCAGCAGCTGCCGACCGGCGCGTACTGTATGTAGGCCTGCGAGGCGCGTGCTTGTCGGAGTTGGCTTGTTCAAAGCATAGGCGATGACAACTTGAACTCGGCTCGCTGACTGCTGTGTTCTCAGAGTCCTCACTGACGTAAACTACGATATTAAAGCCAGAGTTTTCTGGCGGCCTACATATGCGCCGCAAACTCTAGTGATGTTCGACGCGTTCAATTATTTTTTTTAAACAGTGCGCTGCGCAATCGATACGATAAGTACAATTCAGTGGAGACGCGTCCAGGCCTTGTCCGGAAATTTTGTAGTCGTGAGCTGACGAAAAGCCAGCTTATTCCATATCATTCCCCAGAATATTTGGCCTAGATAATATGAACATTTAGATATGAAATCGAGCAGCGTTAAGTGTTGGGGCATAGACTACTATGAAGTCAAACTGACGATACTGTCGCACCTGTTCGACATGTGAGTAGCATAGGCTACATCCTACACCTGGCCATTCGACCTATACAGTAGACGGCTGCCGTGGTTCAGACTCGCTGCATTTCTCAATGCTGCTGCTGTGAATTCGTTTTACAACTATTATGTCCTCTGGATGGAGAGCAACAGCGCTGATGACAAGGAACGATAATAGGCATACGGTGGTGAGATGAGTGGTACATCACTTTTGGTGCTGTATCTGCACACCAAGTAACAGACTAACAGTGCAGAAACACTATTGTTACATTCAAGCTTACACCGTGTGTAGGCAATATTCGACGTACAGATTACCAGGCAGACAATCCATTCCCCAGATCGAGTTCCTCATTTATTGTACCAAAGGAGCCCGATGAATATAGGCACTAAAAGTAAAAGAAACTTTTCTGTACGATGGGTCCACTTTCCAAAGTAGCTTTCTAAACACAGAGCCTTCAATGTTTTTGCATAAGCGACTTTCGCGAACAAAATTCTGCGATTGGTCATTGAGTGGTTGTTGGCAAGAACGAATGCTGTTTACCGGAACTGGAAAAAACATTTGCAGTGTCATCATCATCATTTTATTTGCTCGGAAAACAGATACAAATATGCAGTAGAAAATTACATATAGCAGGCACGACAAGGCTGAAATTCAGCACTATCAGCCGCCCAAAAATGTGTCGCAGCATACATTTTGAAACGAAACTTGTGAAAGTTAAATTTAAGAAGACATTGTTGCATGAGAACTCCCCTGTGAGAAGTTGGCTTAATGTTGTATGTGCAGTTGTGATGACGTCACGGTGACGTAGACAGGTGCGATGGCGTCGGTGGCGTCATGGTTACCGTTTGTAAGGGCAACGGCGATTGGCTGGGTGCCTGTGGCTAAGAGTTCCATTCCACCAACACATCTTTCCGACGAGCAACGACATACCGATGAAAAGGTCACACTTCTATTCGATGTTCGCTGCTTTCTTACTTCTTTTATCAACCGTCTTCAAGAATTAGTATACTCATGAATTTTGACAATAAAAATATTCCATGTAGTTAATATCAAAAAGAAAGCAGTTTGTGCATTTTGCGTAGTTTCTGCTGATGAAATTTGCTGAGGATTCGCAGAATCGTAATTTTTGCCGCAGTCATTCGATAGATTAATTAATCAGTCGGTTCATTTGTCAACACAAAGGCAACAAACATAACAGAGAAGTATTTTGTTTAGGGATGCCAAGGAAGGAAGATATTCTCTGACACAGTGTAAATGTCCAGCAGTCACAAAAGTTTAGTGGATCGATACTAGCAAGCAGAGACAAACTCATATCCTGCGTTGCTGTCAAACTAACTATACAAACGTTTCATGAAGTATGAAGCGAAAAGCGATGGTAGCCAACACAGTAGTTTCTGGAAGCTTGTTGTAAACGTTTACAACGAAGATGTCCTTTCTATTGCCTCTTGTCGTCCGTGTATCATTTGAAGGACAGAATTTTTACGATTAATGGTTATTTGACACTGATTACAGAACTCACTGTGAGGAACTTACTCCGAGGTTCAAATGCTCTGTCGTTTTATTTGATTATTTATTACAGTTTAGGCGTATACATACATACATTTTATTTGCCTCAGGCAACATGGCCCATAAACACACAAGACATGCAGATAGACAGAAAGACAGATATTATAAAATGATAGAAAATACTAAAAATACATGTAACACAAGAATACACAATAAAA
>Ga0209780_1001295_pt1 | contig 16145 bp, 10 predicted proteins | sample WorMetexBAHAMAS2_FD_187384 | JGI IMG/M metagenome (GOLD analysis project Ga0209780, IMG submission 187384) | Marine gutless worms symbiont microbial communities from Max Planck institute for Marine Microbiology, Germany - Inanidrilus exumae... | ecosystem: Host-associated > Annelida > Digestive...
GCTTAGCACTGCACTATATTTTGTATATTATTGCTTATAATGCGTATGCCATAACTATATACGATTACTGTCTAGTGGTATACGTCTGCAGAGGGACCGTGCGACGCCCACGGTATAAAAATTTTATAACTACAAGGTGGAAATTCTGTAGCAGATTCATAAATACAGGACTTAATGCGCAGTACTTGCCTAGCTATCATCTTGATAGGAAGTCATATATGAGCTGCAGAGGGACCGCGCGACGCCACCGGTATATTATATAACTGCGAGGTGGAAATTCTGTAGCAGATGCTAAAATTCAAGACTTCATGCGCAGTACTTGCCTATCTATCGTCTAATTTATTGAACGAAGTAGGTTTGTCTCTTTTTCGGTATTTTGAAATAGGCCTGCGTGTGTGCGATATCGTCGTTAAAAAGTTCACGTTCGCTATCTCATCTCCTGATGAGTTCTTGTACTAACATACCGCGTCGCGCATCCATCTGCGATAGCTGAGCTTCTTGTTTATATCAGCAGCAATCCACCGTTTAGATGTAGGACTACAGTACTTGAAGTTACGTATGCTATTTCAATCTCGTCAAAACTTACTAAACACAATTTGTGACTTCTAATGATTTTACGACACATCAGAATTTGTCGATTGATCAACTGCATAGACCAGCGGTCTGGAAGGCAATCAAAGCATCGGAAGTGTTTTGACATCAGAACCAATTGCGTTTACTTATTTATGTGCCAGCGTTCACGGAAGTGACGCGTTGTCATGGATACTGTGTACCTAAAGCAAAAGCAATGGCGGTGGAGGTTGACACGGACAAATATTACTTTGAACGTATCCTTATTTCGTAAATCGTAATACAGCAGTGGCTTTGAATTTATTATTGTTTGTAGTTTTACGCTGCTATGCATTTATAACTCCGTAATGCTATATTGCTGGTCGTCGAGCCGGCACCTTTACTAGAGGCGTGCGCTTTGCAGCGACGCGACGGCCCTTGCCGGCTAAGCGACCATGATGATGGTGATGATGATGATGATGATAATTATTTGTAGTTTTTAATGGGGCTATAATTTAGTCTTTGAACACTGTTAAAACATCATTTTATTAAATGAAATCATTAAACGATGATTCTAGCGGTAAATCGGCGATTTTTCCCTAAAGTCCCAAAAATTGCTATTTGCTAGCGATAAATCTGCGTTTCACTTTTTCACACACCAAAAGATAATAGCAATCTTTTCTTATTTTGCTACAAAATATACCCCTTTCTTCAGTTTACACAGCTGAATGCATGATCAGTTACATCATTTATTTATTGATGTCAGAAAATTTATCTGGCCCGCCCCGGCACGGCCCACATACCTGCACAAAAATATTATATTCTTTGTATGTTAGCTGCTAGTTTTCAGTGTTTCACTTTTCAATGTAAATCTGTTTAGGGCTAAGGTTAACATTAATTACAGTATAGTTGAGACACATGGCGCCATCTGCGCCGATTTACTTTTAGTACTTTTTATATCTTTATTGTAAAAATTGCCGATTTATCCCTAGCAATTTTCGGATTTTCGGGCATTTACGAACAAATCGCCGATTTACCGCTAGCACCGACCATCATTAATTAAATTACATTACATTGAATAATATCTGTAAGTATGGAAGTGGGAGTTGAAAGATTCCTAGGGAAAATAAATCAGTAGATTGGCATCAGTGATTTCGACTATGTCATTCACTACAGTACTTCATATAATTTATGCTCCATGATAACGTACCTGACTCAGTTGAATATACATTTGTACAGCATGCAATATTGCTTTTGCATCAATTTCACTTAAATATGCACTTTAATTTGTCACGTAATGCCAGTGTTTCTTGTTTTAGTAAATTTGTAATATATTGATTTTGAACTATTTTGCTTAACTTAATGTAGGACATCAACTGCTGGATGACACAGACTCTGAGTTTAAATATGAACAAGTCCCAGTTGATGACGATATCAGTCAGCCAGGTATGTTAGCTTTGACATGTTATTACTTATAGTGATCTTATTACTTGTATTTTGAATGATTTATATAATTTGGCAAGTAGCAACAACACTAAAGTTACAAATTAATTAGCTTGTTTTGCTGTAACAAAGTGTAAGAGATGTGTTATTTAGACATTGAGGAAGACTTGGAAAATGCAGTGCGTGCAATAAAAGAGACTGCTGAAGATGTTGAAGCTTTGGTATGTTAGATATACATATATTATGTAGTTGTTATTCTGAGTTAGCTACATAATTGTGCTTGTTATAATATCATTGTTAAGATATCGTTGTTAACTGTTAAGTGCACAATGTGTGCTAAAAAGCTACACGTAGCCAATTTAATTTTCCAGACAGTACCAAAACAGAAAGTTAACAAATAAGAACTTAATATAATAAAAACAATTAAACAAAGTCTGCAATATGTTTCAAGAAAAAACATGAAATTTTTGTTAACTGCATGACATATAATCATGTGAATTAACAAATATTGCGTTTTTTCGTGTAACAGGTTGTTTTTTAGTGCTCTGACATTGTTGCCTGGGTAGCAGGAAGTGCATCTCGCCTATCGAAACATGTTCCATTTTGTCTCCAAAGGTTTTTTGTAGAACAAGTGGAGTTAGAGAATTGAGGGAGAACCAGTTGACCGAGATTCACTTGAAAAACTGCAGCTAAAGGGAGGTGGTGATTGTAGTGAATGACAGGTACCCCATTGTAGGACAGCTGTTCAGTGACATTGAACTTCAAAAATAAACTGCTTGTGCTGTAGGAAGAGTAGTGTAGTAAGGTACTCACATAATTGGTAATCTTGATGTTATTTTGTAATTCAAAGCATGCTGTAAATTGTAACCGGATTTTTATAGACTTAGATAATGTAATTTAAATTTTCATCAGTTAGAAGCTAAGTTATACATCATTACACACGCTGATGGCAGTGGCAGGCGGTAGGTTTTCACTGCTGTTTGTCTGTCTTTTTTCCACAGTATATCTCAAAAACCAATGCAGCTAGAATTATCAAACGCTCCATGATGAGTCTCGGAAACCTATTTATTTTGTAGTCAAAAGGTCAAAGGTCAAGGTCAAGAGTCAGTCAGCCTGAGTCTTTGCACTCTCTTGAGTGCTGGCTTCTACTGATTTACATAAATTTCATTAACAGCTAGTTTTAATGATACTTAGTAAAATTTTTTGAAGCTGGTGTACCTTTACAACCACAAGTCTGTGCTTGATTAAGATGTAACTTCAGTTCATGATGAAATTACTGTGGTTTTGTTCATCATTTTGTCGGTGATTGGTATATGTCAGAAGTGATGTAGTGCAGACTTGATCTTTTGTTCCAGACAAAACGAGATACTCAACCGAAGTCAAGTGTAACACAGCGTCCTGCATTAGTGGACGACTTTGTCCGCAACTTTCTTGTTCGCATGAATATGCATCGCACACTGGACTGTTTTCAAACAGAATGGCAAGTTTTTTACTGCTCTTTGTTATTGCGTGTGTTTGAATTTTTGTCATTTCTTACAGTGGCAAGATCTCGGCTGTTCTAAAACTGACCAGTCTTTCATGCTAACTACCGGTTTAGTCATGTACCCCAAAAGTCGATAGTGAGAAGCGATAATTGTTAGAGTGGGATTTTTATACACCAGATGCACTTCCTAATTCTCAGCTAACTAGAAGGCCATCACCTGAGGTCACACCGATTAATTTAGCGGAACGAAAATGACAGACAACCATTTAGGTTTTGTGTAAATGTTGTGTGCATGTTTTGCACTGCTTTCTGGCATTATCAGAATGAATACGTCACCACTGAAAATGCATTCATAGCCAAAAAGCAAACATTTTTGTCCTCTGACCGTGAACTTTGACCAGTGAGCTCAACCTTTGAATTTGACCTTGGTATGAAGATGAACCAACATGCCAAATATATAGGTTAAAGGTCATTTAGTTCAAAGGTTATTGTTAGGACACACACACACAACTGTCTAACTGCTCTTCCTGGACCACTGGAGTGGTCAGTAATAATATCAAAACACCACATGCACGTTATGCAGCTAGGTGACAGTGCATTTTGTATGTATAGATGGTTAGCAGAAATTAGTTGGCAATAAATGTAAAAAATGCAGTCTGTACATACAATAACAGTGATATTTTGTGTGAGTAACACATGAGCAGAAGTTATAACAGATGGTGTTATTCACAAACATAGCACCTTACTGCTGAGTAATATTGCTTATATGATTTTGGCTGTGACAATGTTTATCAATAGCATATTATATAGTGCTGCATTTTTGCATTTCGTATTTGCTGTTTTCATTACCAGTTTTGGGTCTGTTTTTATCTTACAGTTTGAAAAATTTAGAAGACTTCCAAAGTGTAAAAAAGGGGGTTCATGTGGCCGCGCACATGTAGCTTTTGAAGTTGTGCATCTTGCAATAACTATAACTTGTCATAGACATTTCATTTACAAAATTTGAAATGCCTACAAGTCTTTTGACTGCACAGTGCGATTACTGATTTTGTTAAATATGTGTGTTTTTTAGGTATGAACTAAACGAAAAAGGCCTGATAACAGCTGTTGATGACCCGGCAGTTGTTGCTGACATTTACAGCAAGAATGAGGTTCTCGAACAACAAGTACAGCATCTACGAGATGAAGCAGAGAAATTCAAAGATGCTGCAATGTAATTACTGCTTTTTATTATGACGACTCCTCCGAGTCGACCTAATAAAGTGGGTCTCAAATGTCCGTCCGCCCGTCCATACGTCTGTACGTCCGTCCGACCGTCCGTCCAAAATGGTTTCTTCGATTTCAATGAAATTTGGTATGTAGGTACAGGTCGACGAGTGATGCATGACGGTATGCAGTATGACCTGATCCAAGGTCAAGGTCACGAGCCCCTGAAAGTCAGAAATTCGGCCATTTTCGACGGCTATCTCTTGCCTCATTTATAATGGGGGCTGGCAAATGACCACGGATTCTTCAATTTGGGGGCAATACCTAAAGCTTATCGGGGCCAGATTTTTTATTTTTGTCCTAGTTTTTGTGTCACGTGACTTTGAAGTTGGCAGTAAGTAGGAGTCGACCGTCAGTCCCGTATGGGTCTAATTTATTTTAATATAGTTATACTGTTATTGGCTGCAACCTTTCTATCTATCCGACCAAGTTGGCAGCCAAGAACATATTTTAGTTAATCACTAATAGTTTTAAAAATGATTTTGCATTTGTTTTCCGGTTCAAACTTAAGCAGTACATACGTTTCTGAGCTCTGTTTGATATGTTTCTCTTTTATGACTGGCTATTTTTGCATGTTTGTATTTTGCAAGGAAAAATATTATATTTCCATTTTAATTCATGGCTCAGTTTTTAGCGATGTCGTCCTTTGTGGAGATAGTAAATATAGCTTATGAAATTAATGTGGTCACACTGGTGAAAAGTGACAAAATATGACGTGATATGAATGTGGTTGATACGTTGATACAGATTCAAAAGTGATGAATATCAGTGTTGCATGTATATTTCTGCAGAAACAATAAATATTAATCTTAATGATTTTTTTTGGTCTTACGTTCATTCTCATGCTCTGTCATATTAACGGCCATCTGTGGGTTGCCTTGGTTAACAAGTGGCTTCCAGAAGTCAGAAACGTCTGAGTACTGTTGCTGCAGACTTTTTGTAGTCTACACCCTCGTGACAGTAACCAACAGTGTTGGAGCATATAAGTTATTAGTAAAGTCAAAGTATCGGTATTCTTACAGCATCTTTTATTTATTTATCTACTGAAGTTATTGGACATAATTAAACGGACTGTGACCAGAATATAGGTTAAGATGCAGCAGGATGTAATGAGAAGAAACATATTTGACAGTAAGTGATGTTTGTTACTGTGACAACTGTTACTACTAATGATAAGTGGTCAAAGAATTTTGATAACAGGCCGCATTGCAGGGCGGTGGATTTTCACAGGGGGTGGGGAGGGGAGTTAATGTGACAGCGGCCAGTTGGAGGCAGTGCAGTTGGCTGCATCAGTTGCACTTATGCCAATATTGATTTTTTGCTGCATTCACTGCAACAGTAACTCACCATGCTATTCAGTGGGCCGGACAACGCCAAAAACTGTCCGTTCCCTTTGGGGATCTGGACTGCCATCTAATACATGGTTACTTGGGCCCACCCAAGTCATCCTCCCAAACGGCATCTTGATTGGTTCAGCCATTTTGCGGGTCATGTGACCAACAGACAGTCTGAGACCGACAGACATGCAGACAGACCACGCTACTGCATATATTGTTGTGATGTGGCCTAATAATAATATTGTTATTGTTAAATAATAAAGCTCCACTTAAAAAGTTTGAATGATGCATTTTTTTGTAGAAAGGCAACGGACACTTATGTACGTCTGCAGAAGGAGCGCGACTATCATCGGATGCACCACAAGCGCGTCGTTCAGGAGAAGAATCGCCTCGTTACCGACCTTCGACGGCTGCGTGACCACTACGCCTGCTACGAGCCGGCGCTGCGTACACTGAAGACCAAGTACGAGACTGCAATGAAGGAGAAGATGTTGACGAAGCTTGAACGCGACCGTGTCGTTGGTGAAGTTCAGGGTCTGAAGAGTGCCCTGAAGACCAAGGAGCTGACTCAGATGTCCAACGGAACGTGCACACCAAACGGCCGGCCAGGTGTTTTTGCCATAAATAACATCCACACACGCCCATTGTTCATTTTACTGGCTTTAACTTCTGGAGTTACTGCAGGTTGTGTGGGATTCCTCCAGAAGAGAAACTTTGTTACATGTCTTTCAGTTAGTCGGAGGTTTTATAATTTACACCAGCATTTGCTACATAGGCGTCTGTCTGAAGGAAAACTTTTGAACAAAATGCCATTTGACCCAGCTATTTGGCACGCTGTTTCACCTTGACGTTATGTAGTTCTTGTTCAGTGGCTAAAGTCATAGGTCCAAGTTCAAGGTGACAGGAAAATTCACAGAAGAAAGATGTTTTCTGCTGTGCATGCATGTTACGAGGCAAGACAAAAGCACAGTCGTCTGAAAAGCAGACCTGCATTGGAAACTAATTAAGTAACAAAGTGGTCAGTGTGGGCTTGTCTGGTCTCTGGTTATGTTTATTGCACGTCTGTGGTATGATGAAGTTTTATTGTTTGTGTCTGATCTTGATAGTGTTGGTCTGCAGGTCTAGCACCATTGCAGCGTAATGGCGGCGTGGATTGTCAAGGACGTGGGCCGACACAGAGAGCGTTGGCGGCTGAAAGAGCAAAACGGGAAGTGACCGATGTACAGAAGGCAGTCCAGTGTCGATGTCCCAACGTCAGTAACATACGTACCGTTCCTGCATGGGATTCCTAGAAGCATTACTGCTAGTTTTGTTAAGATGCAAGAAGCTACTAATTCTGAATCAATTAAAGACATGTACCCTGTAGATGGCATGGTCTGTGAAAAATACACAATGATGTTCCTTTAGTCAATGATTTCTTCAAGCATGCTGGGATATTACTCAACAATGACCACAGATGTCAACCATTTGACACGTACACATGCATATGCGTACCATACACTGACATACAGAACGTGAAGTTGAGTCTCTCAATGTCTGTCAAGTCCCTGATAATTTCTGTCGGCCTTATCCCAGTCTTTCTGTCTGTGTCTCACCTCTTGCACCTTTCACATCATCTCTTCTGTTGATTTACCACTCTCACATTCGTAACTTCCTCATTCTTTCACTCCTGGCTTAATACACTCTTGTTTCACAAATCCTTTTCCCCATCGACTTTTTCCCTCTTCTGAGCTAATAGTTAATTTTTAATTTTTTGTTTCTGTGCTGTGCGCTAGACTAAGCTGGCCATATCGTCAGCTTTTGAGCACACGTAAATATATCGTATCGTATTGTATCTGTCACGGCTGCCTTTGTGGACTAGTGCTCATACCGGATCTTCTATGCCAATCGGTTTTTATGCCTTCACCAAACAAAAGTGTTGGCAAAGGTAACATGTTTTCCGACTGTCTGTCTGACGCATCCGCCTGTTCATTCGTCCGTTCGTTTATGCAGACCGATCTTGTTACCTGCCGTTACTTCTGAGCTACTGCTCACAGCCTTTTGGCCAATACTCATTTCCCATCTCTCCGAGCGTAGGAGGCTCAGTTGGCCTGAATAGTTACTCAGTACCTAATTAATGGTGCTAGAGCGGCCACTGAAGACAAATTGAATAAATAGATACAGTTCTGAGATATTATAGACATGTATATGACACTTTTGGTTGGGTGATCATCATCTGAAGGACATTTGCCAGTAGAAACCTACATCACTTATTTTCGTCTGAAACAAGCGGAGGAAGAAAACCAGGGGAACTGGCCTGAAAATGACCAATAAACGACGTGTCTGTGCATTTGTGTGTGGAGTATTTAGAGTTTCCAAATTTAAATGTCATAGTTAATCACCAGTATCCAATAATTATTTACCCATGTCCACTAAAGGTGACTTTTGAGTATAAATTTGTTAGTTATTTTCTAAGAACTTCTGCCATAAATGATAAATAGGCCAGCGTGTGTGTGTGTGTGTGCGTGTGAATGTTATGCGCTTTCCTTCATGTGCAGGACTCAAAGTTTCCTAAAGACACCGGGATCAATCCAAGATTGGCTGACGTAAAAGAGCAGAAGAACACGCGGAATTATCGGATTACGTTGACCATTCCAGCTCACTCGCTGGCTGTCAGCAGGTTGACTGCTTGTCTCACGGGCCTTTTTGTACACTACTGTTTGAAATATCATGTAAATACTGTGTGGAGTAGTAGTGTATAGAAAAATGATAAAAGCTGAAGTTATATATACTTGTTAACATTTGCTTTACATATCTAAGAAAAATGACTTATTATTAGAAGTGACTGATATCGTTATGCAGCAAGTCTACACTGTGCAACGAAAGATCTAAATACATTCGACAGCTTTCATAGTAGTCAGTTCAGTCAGTGTATGACCAATTAACTACAGAAGCATCAGAACCGTTTTTCGTGATAAACAGTTTTGAATGATGTACTGTTTGAAGTCTCTTCATGTCGTGAACACTTGAGAAATAGTGGTAGTTTTTGGCACTTTGCATGGTGCATGAACATTTGACTTCATCAGTCTGCAGGCATGTCTTTGCACCATTATGAACAGCAGTGTCTGTCACAAAATATATGTTTAATTGCTTAACAAGAAATGCTTTACGAGGAAATTTCAACTGGTACAACCAGTACAGTATGTAAATGTTTTATAGGACATCACTTTTCATTTTATCTATTGTGTCTGTTAAATTTCAATGATGTCAAATCCGAGAAGCGACTTGCACTGTTCGGTCATGTAGTGAGGTTAGATGCCAGTACGCCTGCTTACCAGGTGTTCAACTAAGCTTGATGTTAAGTTTGGGCACCGATGGTCGGACCTCGGCCATCTTTGCATGACAATGATGATGATTATCCACACATGCTGATAGGCAAGGTGTGGATATATCGGTTACGTTTGTGTGTGTGTGTGTTTGTACGGTTACGGATTAGTCCGTTGATAATAAAGCTAGCAGCGTCAAATTTTGCACGGCAGTTTATTGGCTTGAGGCAGGGAATCTCCCATTTTTGTGAACTTTGCTCCCCCAGAAGCCCAAAATCGGACGCATTGGCCCAGCGCGCCGGCCACGCCCACCCGCATTTAAACATTATCGTAGAGATGCGCCGACGAAAACGTCACGCTAGAGATGCGTTGTTTGTGAAAACGCGCGGCGTGTGGACGTAGCATCGTTATGTGTCAATCCCCGAAGATGGACGTACTTGGTATATTTCGGCAGGAACTGCAAGTGCTACATGCCTGAAAGATGTTACTAGGTGAGCTTGTTGGCCTCTTGTGCACAAAAAGTGTTACTTGAAGCGGAGCCGCAGACCACACACGTGGAGTGTTTGGCCACAAGTCTACTTGCACAAAGATTGCTATACGTTATGGCCGTCTCAGAAGCTTTCTGCAGAAACTGACTGAAAATGAAGCTCGGTAGCATCATAGCACGTCTACAGAATTGAATTAGTGTTTTAAATTACTTAATTTTAAAGTAAGTAAGTAAGTAAGTAAGAATATTTGTGCACGGCACAAAACAACAACAGTCACTATGCGCCGAAAGTGAAATGATTGTGTTCTCTTGGAATACAAAGACTAACATATTGAGCTGTTTGCTCTAGGTGAATGTTTGTTAGTTGTGTTTATGCCATTCGTTGTACAGGTTACATTTGCTTATTTCAAAATGGTTGTTGATAGATGTTTCTGGACTTTTACCTGATCTAGTTAAAGTGGTTTTATGCCGTGTGCAGTGTTGCACTTCATCCGGAGAAGCAGCTCCTGGCAACAGCGAGTGATGACCGAACATGGAAGCTCTGGAATGTGCCTGATGGTGAGCTGATTCTGACGGGTCACGGACACTCAGACTGGGTGTCAGGCTGCGACTTCCATCCATCGTACTTTGCTTTATTTGCTGGATTTTTGATATTTGACCTAGTTTTTGTGTCACATGACTTTGAAGTTGGCACAAACGTCAGTTGCGAAGAGTCGACTGTCAGTCCCCGTATGGGGCTAATTTTTAAATTTTTTAATCAGTGAGAACGTGGACAGCTGGTGTGGTATTGACGTGTTAAATTGAACTTTGTGTTCAGATAAGTCAAATAATATTTAGATCGATTCCTCCAAGTCGATCTAATAAAGTGGGTCTCAAATGTCCGTCCGTACGTCCGTCCGTACGTCGGTCCACAAAACGTTTCCTCGATTTCAAAGACATTTGATATGTAGGTAGAGGTCGATGAATGATGCATGACGGTATGCAGCATGGCCCGATTCAAGGTCTCAAGGTCAATGTCACGAGCCCTTGAAAGTCGGAAATTCGGCCATTTTCTTCTCCCCCATTTACAAATTAGGTCATAATACCTAAAGCTTATCGGGGCCAGATTTTTTATTTTTTTTCTAGTTTTTTGTGTCACGTGACTGAAGTTGGCAGCAGGTAAGAGTCGACCGTCAGTCCCGTATGGGGATAATTTTTTATTTATTGTTATTTTTTTGCTTGCCGTTGTCATAATATGTGAATTTAGAAAGAATAATTATTGGTCTTAACAATGATGAACTCATATTCTCCAGCCATCATGCATTGCACTGTCTTCAGCCTCTGTCACTATTGAGTCACTGATGCTTAATTTGGTTTCTTCGTATTATTATTATTATTATTTTCTTGCTTACTCTGATGCAGTTTTGTTTCTTAGCTGAAGCTACTGCCTTGTGGGGTGCGGCATTACAAGATTATTTGGCATTACAAAATTGACATATTTATCAGCTCCACTCTGCCTGCTGTATTCCTATTATTTTTGAGGCCAAAATTTATTGCAGTATATCAGCAGTAGGTTGATGTGTACTTAGAAATAAAATGCCAAAAATGTTTTCACCAGTAATGGTCAGCTTTCATTTTCTGTTGAATGAATGTTGTCTCACTTGAAATCTGACCACAGAACTGACCATAAGTTGCTTAAGGTGGTTATGTGGTCTGCAGTGGTGTACAGTTGGCAACAGTCAGCGGTGATGCAACAGTCAAGATCTGGGACTTTGCTAATGCAGCTTGCATTCAGACGTTTGCCGATCACCAGAAAGCTGGCACGTGTTTTTCTGTTTATGTCCCATAACAGTAAAACTAACAACGTTTGTTAGGATTTTTGTGCATGCCGAATTTTGTACTCGTTTTCTAGTTTTATAGCAACACAGGCACTTGAATCTGTTGTTCTGCAATTTCGTATATTTTACTTGACTTTCTCACAGAAGAAAAATGGGATTCTGTCCAAGTGTAAGTTATTATGTGAAAATTTGCCAATGAAGATAACTGTTCTGTCTACTGGTTGGTTAGCTTGGCATTGACATGTGTGACGTGTCGTGAGTTGTGAGTCATGCTGTGTGTGCTGCAATAGGGCCTATATTAGCTCTAGAAACTGTAGATATTATGCTGATATGGTGTCAAGTCTGTGTCTGGGTGGTCGTTGGCAGTTTGGAGTTGTTCGTTCCACACTTGCGGCAGCTTCCTGGCTACTTGCTCTATGGACAAGACTGTGAAAGTGTGGGATCTTAACAGGTCAGTGAAGTCATCGTGAACAAAACTTTACTGATGTTGGTGACAGTGGCTCAATGATTGATTTCTGTGGTGAATCTGGCAGCAGCTCATCAAGACAGAGCTTGAATAAGGACAGTAAAATGAGCTTTTTTGCTACTGTTGTCGTCATTGTTGTTGTTGTGGTTACGATGTGTCACTGTGTAACGTGCATGATGTGACTATGAATAAATGTGTATTTTTAGTCTACCTAATAAAGTGTGTCTCAAATGTCCGTCCATACGTCCGTCCGTCCACCAAAACTTTCTTCGATTTCAATGAGATTTAGTATGTAAGTAGAGGTCGATGAGTGATGCATGACGGTATGCAGCATGACCCCATCCAAGGTCAAGGTCAAGGTCACTAGCCCTCGAAAGTCGGAAAATCGGCCATTTTCAAAGGCTATCTCCTCCCCCATTTATAATGGGGGCTAGCAAATGACCACACATTCTTAAATTAGGGCACAATACCTAAAGCTTGTCAGGGCCGGATTTTGGATTTTTGTCCTACTTTTTGCGTCACGTGGCTGAAGTTGGCAGCAAGTAGGAGACGACCGGTAGTCATGTACGGGGATAATTTGTTCTGTTTTGTTATAATAAATGAAGGAAACTAATTAAAGATATTGAATAATACCTACAAAGATAGGGAGTGACTGAGTGAGTAAATGTTTTTTTCACCCGGGTTGTCATGGATAAAGGGCTGTTAAACAGGTTGTTGCTGTTGTTCTGTTTTGCTTTTATGCGTTACACATCATAAGCGTTTGGGCACTTAGTGTTTACTGAGTTTCATTTATTCAACATGTTTATTTCCTTGTGCCTGATTACACGGAAAACAGTTCACACTGCCCAACCACCCGATCTTTCTGAATAAATTGATCACTACCTTCCATCGCCTGTTTGGCTTAATGGTAGAGTGTTCGCTCGCGATCCAAAAGGTCGCGGGTTCGAATCTCGGCCAGTCCACTTTCAGGTAACAGCCTTGGACAAGCTGTACACACGCATGTACCTCTGTCACCAAGCAGTATAATTTGGTACCGGCTGATGGGCGGTGACGCTTTTCGGCTGGGAAGGTAACCGCAGGCCTGGCAAAAAGTAATGGCAGCCTACCGCCGGGTGGATGGCTTCAAGACCGCGGGCTGACTGCCTGTACACCGGGATCAGCTCAGGGCCTAACGCTCGGTAACGAGTATGAGAGAACTTTACCTTTTACCTTCCATCGAGATCTTTACGTTCTTCTAATACAAATCTTCTGGCTAGACCATCCGGCGTCACTAGTAACTTTTCCTCATGGGCCTGTTCTGTTTCCACACCATCTGCGTGAAACTGTCTACCTGTACATATTTGCTGTATAGGTATGAACCTTTAAACATTAACTACAATACAATCTCTTCCAGTCTGCTTTTGCCGTCTCATCACCCTGTGCCAGCGCCTCAGATTCATTTCACGATTTTTGGCACTTTACACATGTGGTATATATGTATGTGCAATTTCAGTTGCTTTAGGTGGTACTTTTACTTCACGTATCTTTAGTCTTGTACTAAATCTGACTTTGACAGTTACGTGGAAGTTTGTTAAGTGCTTGCATGACACCGTTGCGTTGGTTTGAAGGTGAGTGTGGTTTGCTGTAGTCTCCGATGTCGCTACACGATGCGTGGTCACACAGAGTCGGTGAATGCTGTTCAGTTTCTGCCTTACTCCAACATCCTCCTTACTTGTTCTGCTGATAAAACAGTTTCCATTTGGGACGCTCGCACGGTGAGCTGCCTCTTCAGACGGCTTACTTTTCAGCATTGTAACGGACACATTTTTTTACTGCATTTCTTTCTGAAACTGTGCATCTTTTTGGTACGGCCCAGAAGATTCATATACCGTTTACTACCGTCCCACCACGCCTCCTTTGTACGTCCAGTCTGTCTGATTCCTTCTACCTATGTCACTGACAACGTTTGAGCTAATCAACGCCATCTTTACGTTTAACATGTCCATTGACCAAACCATCTCAGTCGGCCAGTCCTAATCACCAAACCGACTGATCACAGTTTTAGCAATTCTGTGAGCTCTGCATTTTTTCTTTCTTTCAAAATAAATCCACACATCCTTCTGATATCCATTACAATTCTATGTAAATTTTACAATAGAGTTCAAAACATAGGTTTAAATGAAAGATAAAGTCATCCTCTCTCAGTTAAGTATTAGGATGCACATCAGGCTTGTAAAAATGGTGTCCCCACATGTCGAAAACATGTCCGTCCTCATAATTCTCGGCCAGAAACGTACGCTGGCCGCGTTGCCTGCTACCCCTGGTGGTCACAGATGAAGAGATGGCCGTCAAAATTGTTGTATGCATGTGTGCATGTATTTTTGTATTCTGAAGTTATGATTTTATTATGCAATTTCTTTATAGTTTCCAAAAAGTATTTCTCCAAATATTTCTCCAAAAGTGCTTTCTTCATAATATAAACTTTCGCAATTAATGTTGTAGAACATTTGTGGTCAGACGTATTTTGGCCATTGTCATTCGGTTAACAGCTGTACCTTTAACATGCGGGTATGTACCGTTTATTTTGTGACTATTCTCATTTCTACGTGAGATTACCACTGGCAACTGATACAATGCTACTTTCTCATCTGATGGAATTGTTAGTTAACCATTTTCATTTTTTCATTATCTGTCACGTCTTAATTATTCTTAGAGATAATAATAACAGTAATGTTAATAATAATAGTAAGTAAGTGAGTTGTCCAAGTAAGTAAGTGAGTTGTCCCTTAGGCTTTCCCTTTTTTAGGTTAAGTATATGAATAAGCAGTCGGAGGAGTATAGGCGTAGTTGATATTTAGTTAACCATTAATTAATAACATTAATTAATTAGTGTAAGCTGTCGTGGTTTCTTTCGCCGCTGGTGCTTGCATAGCAGCACCGCTTGTCGTATCAGCTAACTGACCTATTTACTTAAGAATGTATTGTTCTCCCCGCGAAAGTGAGGGAGTATGTTTTTACCGGCGTTGGTTTGTGTGTCTGTCTGTGACCACGATAACTAAAAAGATTGTGGACGGATTTGTACCAAATTTTATGGGAAAGTTTCTAGGGGAAAGGGAAGATCAAGTTCTAGGGGGAAAGGGAAGATCAAGTTCGTGTTTCGTTACGATCGGTAGAGGGATGTGGAAGTAACGGTCAAAAAATTCTGTAAACCGGCGATTGTTTACATTTTATACTTCTAATAGTAGGTGTAGCGTTGCCAAGTGTTGGCGACAAAACCCCCAAATTTCGCTTTCGCGGGGAGTTGTACTCTCTCAGTGTACTTTCCATTTAGTATTGTATCTGTTACTGTTTGTGAATATGTGCGGTAGTCTCTCAGCACATCGAAGGCAACCAGTGACAGATTGGTCACGTTAATTAGGCAGCAGGTTGTGAAGACAGTGTTCAGAGTTGTGGACAATCCAGTCAAAAAGTTGCTTGGTCTGTTGTTGGCGTCGTGTGTGGTGGCTGTCCATCAAATAGTTAACGTGTTTTACCCTTTGTAGCTTGCAATGTTTCTGTCATGATTAGTTTTACACTCCATCTGCATGAAATATAGTCATTTTCTACTTTTGCATCTTCTTATCGGATGTCGTTTGTATCAGCAGCTGATGAGAGATCTAAGTCTGATACATTATAATAATATAGATGCTACAGTATTACAAGGAATCAAACAGTTAACGTGTTTCATCCATTTGCATGGCTATGCAATGCATTGTTTGTGGAGTATTATAATAATAGTTGCAAGTATAATTATCACAGTGTAGCACGGTAGTGCTTACACTGTTGTAAGGGCGACCAGCTATTCCTATGGAGAAGGGCAAAATTGGGGGTATCAGAACTCCAAAAGCCCTGAACCGATTGTCACAAAATTTGGCATGGGCGATTACGTCGGCGATATGGCCCAGCAAGCCAAAATTCAAACCGATCGCCCCAGTGGGGGCGTCCCGGCAAATGGGTGAAATATCACTCTCGCG
>Ga0209780_1001296_pt1 | contig 16144 bp, 11 predicted proteins | sample WorMetexBAHAMAS2_FD_187384 | JGI IMG/M metagenome (GOLD analysis project Ga0209780, IMG submission 187384) | Marine gutless worms symbiont microbial communities from Max Planck institute for Marine Microbiology, Germany - Inanidrilus exumae... | ecosystem: Host-associated > Annelida > Digestive...
CAATATTGGGTAACTACACATGTGGAACACATGTTGGATTATGTGTATATGTATGTATATATCACTTTGTATTTCATGTATGTAATATTGTTTAAATGTACGCCTACGTGTGTTTGTGTTTTTCCTATTCCCTTTTCTTTTGCTGTTTTGGCTATGTGGCTGTTTTTGGCCACAAATTATCAATAAACGCATTGTCATTGTTATTGTCACCAAAGGTTTGCTTAACTTAACCTGAAGTAATTTAAGAAAAGTTGGCTGGTTAAGTAAATGAAGCGATAATAATCATAGCAGCAGCAGCAGAAGAAGAAGCAGAAGCAAATGTGTAACTACACTCAGCGTCCGTGATATTCTGCAGATACTGGTTCGTGGAAACAAATCGACTACAGACGGACTGGCCGAACACTGCCGTACAAACATCCCACAAATCTCAGTGTTTGTGCCGCGGCTGAATGAGCTTCTTGACGCAACGACCGACAGCCACATTTATCAGGTCGATCACATGGTATTACTATTAATTGTGATGTGTGAGGATTAAACTAAACCATTGTCTGTGTAATAAAACAGTTTGCTGATGGTTGTTGATCTTTCTCCCACTGTTTAAATCAACCTGTTTTTGTTTAGAGTAATATGGTAAAATGTATGTTGACTGTTAAGGGTTTATTATTACTTATTGTCAGTGGTGGGTACTAGGTGGCTGATACTTGTATGTATGTATGTATGTATGAGAGCATTTGTAACGCGTCGCTCTTACAGCCTAAGCAATCACGAGTGCGCGCCCGTAGGCCAAACCGAAAAGATGTCTTTAGCCTGCTACAGAAAAGTGTCAATGTCAATGTCAATGTTGGATCACGAATTGATGGTTGCAGAGAGTTCCACAGTTTTGGAGCACAAGCACCAAAGCTGCGTGGTCCAAAACTGGTAGTGCAGCAGGCTAGCACTTGCAGATCGCCACGAGCGGCAAAGCGTAGGTGGCGACGACTTGTACTAGCTGTAACGGGTACGCACAGCTCCTGGAGGTACTGCGGAGCGGTTTGATGACAACACTTGAAGATGATCATGCAGAGCTTGAAAACTATCCTCTCTCGAACTGGCAGCCAGTGAAGATCATCTCGAAGCGTCGATGTTATGCGCTGAAAGTTGCCTGTAGGCAAGCATGCTGGGTTTCTCAGATTGCTCAGGACTGTTGTTTTGCCGGGAATATGGGCACCCTTTTAATAGTACAAACGTTCAGTTTTTAGCCAACCGTGGTAATGGTTTGGCTTATCCTATTGGTTGTATGTATGTCTGTGATGTTGGTGTACCATGGCTAAATGCTTAAACATATTGAGTTGCTTTTTGGTGTGATGGTTACCACAAACAACAGATGGTTTGTATTAGATAGGTGTTCAGATTTGCCTCTGTTTATAGCATTGGCAAAAGAACTTGTGTCTGTCAAATCAACAACTGAAAGGCTGCATCCAGAAAATATTCTCTGCTCTCTCTAGGCCACAATGGGCCATGTAGCAGTTGCAGAGCTCTTCTTTGTGTAATTGTCCTTCTTTTGCAGCTGCTGAAAATCGAGCCATAGTCATGCACAATGGAATCTTTTGAGCTACTTTATGAGCATATGCACTTCCTGTTGCCAAAAACTACAGGGAGCAAATTTTGATAGAACTTCATTATTTATTAACAAGATTCGGCTTTTGTTTGGTTTTTGAAGGATGCATTTATCTTGTGCAGCTGCTGGTGTTTGTTACAGGTGAAGCTGAAAGACTCGGTGGTCAGTGCGTTACGGTTCTGTAAAGCCAAGGAGATTGAGTTGGCATGGATTGATGCCCTTCTGGACCTCAGTCATGCCAAGACCGACACTGGCTGTGTCACAGATGATGACTCTTCGGAGAGCAAAGGTATTGCATCCCAATAGCGGATTCAGAAATTGTTACAGGAAGAGAGATATGATGAGTGCATATGACAAAAGCATTTGGGTCTAGTAGCTATGATAGTTGAAGCTGAAAAGTTTGAGAAAATTTTAATTGTTAAACTTTCAATTAAAACTGGTTAAATTTACCAAAAAGGTAATATTTATTGGTTATTTTTATAAATATGGTTGTTATTTTTTCCCACAGCCTCTGCCATAAGATGGGAACATAGCTGTCTCCTTCATCTTCCTGTGAATCAGTCACTACTGCATATGCTGCATAATGACATGAGAGTGTATGCTTTCTGAACTTTGGAAGTCGGTACTACAGATGTTAAGAGATTTAAATGAAGTATACATTTGTTATATCACCTCTTTATAAAATAAGAACAAACTCACCGAGTGGCCAACAACCTGGGTGTGCTTGCTAATGTAATGTTACATGTCAGCAATCTAGTGTGGCATGAATTGTATTGTTTAAGTATTAAATTTTTACACAACAAATACGTAGAATGGGTGACCATTAGGGATGTCGAGTAATTAATATTTTAAAATCTTGTCAATTGCACGATTAATTGTTTTAATCGTGCGTTAATTGCAGTTTTAATGCACATTTCCATTGTGTTGTGTTACAGGTTTGTGGGGTTATCCAACAACAGACTGAGACATTTCACGCTCGTTAAAGTTACAAAATTTGCCAATTATGACAGTTAAGCTGTCAGATAATTGATTTCAGACAGCAGCAAATTAAAATGAATGACGTTTCAGTAGTTAGAAATTAAACAGCATTAGCATAGAATAGTAAAATTAAATGGAATTTATAGTGCTGCAACCAGAATTTAACAGCCGTAGCGACCATAAACTAAAAATACAGGCTAAGCCTTGAGGAGCTATAGTGCCAGTTAAAATTACCATTGTTACATTTAATTCTGCAGACATGTTTGCCTTTTCTGCGATCTCAGTCATATCACTGTAGTTGTTTTATGCTTAATGGAGAATTTGTATACCACTGTATGCATTATAATGGTGTTTGTGTCTATAGTATTTCATAACACAGCCGAGTGACACTGGTTTTGAATTATGTTATTTTTATGTCCAGTGATAATGTAGTTGCAGAAACAAAGGATGAAACAGAGGAGCCGGTCGATCTCATTCCAACTCTGATTCCATTGCCTCCAGATGAGGTTTGAATGTGTATTATGAGACGTTTTGACTTTCGTATACTTGTCGTCATCACTGTCATCGTTATCAAGACAGTTTGGCATCTTAGTGCCTTCTTAAAATCATGTCTTCGATGCTGTGACTGAATATCACTATATGGTGTGATCACAATTAATTCAGCTATTTGTGTCGGATGGGATGTAAAACCTCAACTGGATCAATTAATTCAGCTAGCAGTTTTAATCGTTATTTGTTGGTCCATCTCAGTCCACTTTCCCATGCTTTCACAGCTGCTGCTTTTTGTCGAAATTGCACTGCTTACTTGTTATCCACACATGCCGATAGGCAAGGTGTGGATATATCGTTTACTCTTTGTTTGTGTGTGTGTGTTTGTATGGATATGGATTTCTCCGCCGAGGATAAAGCTAGCGGCGTCACATTTTGCTTGGTGGTTTATCGGCGTCTAAGGCAGGGAACTTTGCTCCCCCAGAAGCCCAAAATCGGACGAACTGGCCAGCGCATGGGCAACGCCCACCCGCATGTAAACATTACCGTAGAGATGCGCCGACGGAAATTTCACGCTAGAGATGCACCAATCGTGAAATTTAAACACGTTTGCAATATATCACTTGGCGTGTGGACGTAGGATCGGCATGTGTGGATATACGGCAGTCTCCTTGACTTACGTACTTGTTCACTTTAGAATCACGTACAATTACTGTGCCTTGCGTACAAAGTACTACTGCCAGTCAGTTTGCCAGTCTGTATACATTATTACTGGCCCACACGCTGTCGGCATCGTCTGTCGTCGTCTGTAACTCACGTGGGCGGTCGGCCGCCATTGGGCCAGGCACGTTGCCGGTTCAGCGGCCGACACTGCATGGGGGGACAGCATGGTTACGTCCCGTTGGCAACACCTTATTAAGGTAGAGAAGTGATTACTATAGAACAGTAATAGGAAGTTATGTATTGCCAGTTGAATTATGCCACTAACATAAACTTCAGTTACCTTCAACATCATTTGACCTCTGATTTCAACATCGTTTCATTGCAGTGTGAACAGTAACGGCACGTAACATGTCATGGCAGTAGTCATTGACAGGCAGCATCTGCAGCTGTTTTTCTACTGCTGAGCCTATGTCTGTCGGCATGCTCTGTGAGAGTTGTACTTGTGACTTTGGCTGGAGGAGGAGGCGGCCCAGTGAATTCATAATCAACAAGCGAAGGGGGTCGATTTTTGCCAGTTTCCATGCAGATGTCTTTTGAGGATAATTCCTGATGGTAAAACACAGATGTTTATTCTATGCATTGTACAGACACAATTATTAGTAACTCACCAGCATACATAACGCCAGTGATCACCTCGGAGTAACTTACGAAAAGCTTACGTTAACACCGGGCTTCACATGCCCTCTGTGACAGAAGAGCCTGTTTCGTTACCTTTCTTGTCAGGATTTGTGTGATGTCACACAAGACCACACTTATTGCCTAGTTGCATTACTGGAGCAGTTTCGTTCGGTCCATTCAGTCCAGGTGCCGTTGCTGTGCAGGTGCCGAGTCATTCAGCCGTGTTTATCAACGAGCCGCGCCTGTCAGAGTTCAAGCAGCTTGTCGTCAGTAAAGGCATTCAAGCTGAGATGTCTGGCGGAGTTCTCATCTGTAACAATGTCGTCGCTGTGCGACGGGTGAGAGGCTGTGCCACTTTAAACACTTTACACTATGCTGTATTCACGGTGGCCACTATCCATGCAGTGGTGCAATGGGTAGAGCTTTAGACTTGCGATCAACAGGTCGTGGGTTCAAATCCTACTCGAGGCAAAAGCTGCGTAACAACCGTGGGCAAGTTGTTCACACCTATGTGCCTCTGTCACCAAGCAGTGTAAGCCAAGGGGCGGTGATGTTCTATGGCTGGGAAGGTACCGCAGGTCTGACGGAAAGTAATGGCAGCCTACTTAGTCACCTGCGGGCTTACTGCCTATACACCGGGATCAGCTCCAGGCTCAGTGCTCAGTAATGAGTGTGGGAAATCTTGTTTACTATCCATGCGCTATGAAATTCCCGGACTCTTGATAGCACTCCTACCCATGTTGTAGTGAAATCAAGCGCTGCTACCAGTATGGTATAAATTTCGGTGCATATTCTACAAAAATGTTCACAGTGCTTTGCTAAGCAGCAAAATCCTCAAAACAGGCAATACAAGTCTCAAAGAGCCTACTAAATACTGATGTACCCCAAACATGAACTGGGCCATAAACAGTATTCCCTGACCATGGTTTTTCCTGACATTTACCTGACAGCTGTTAAATTCCCTGATGTTTTCAGGATTTCCAGACAAGTGGTCGCCCTGTATATCGTCAGACGGAATATTAATTGTTTCCAACTTTCCACAGCTATATTGTGATTTATTTCATTGGAACTAAGTCGTGGCGGTTGACAGCCGCCGGTTGTTGGTGAGCTAGAAGTATTATGACATAGCCTTACTGTGCAACACATTGTGTGCATGCATGCTGCCCTTGGCCTATCCTAGATTGCTTTAAGGGGATTCAGTATCTCCAAAAATGAAGCAGTTTCATGTGGAAGCTTTGTCCCAAACTCACTCAGTAATGATGCCACGGAAATGACGAAAGTGATAAAGCCATGTGCTTGCTCATTTGCAAAATTGCATTTAATAGTTCAAAACTGATTAAATTTTTTATCTGCGAAATAACCTATTTTATGTTGAGTGGGGTGTGAAATCTTAACTCGGTCAATCAACTTGATTTCTCACTTAGCTTCGTAGACTATGACTAAGTAAACTTATGCAGATATCTGTACCTATTTATTACTGTTGAAGTTTTCCTAAGGAATATTTTTGACACTCTTGTTACTTAAGTATGGAACTCTGCCCTGCTGATAAGGTAGAGTCAGCAAGAAAACTGCATGGTTGTTATTTGCAACATAATTATGGTCGAAGCTTGTTCATTGTTGATCGTTTATGAAGACACTGATTTGGCTGTTTGTCCACGGAGGTCCGTTTTTTTGATGTTTCAGAATGAAACTGGTCGCTTGCAGCTGGAAGGCTGTGTGTGTGATGACTATTATCGTGTTCGCGAACTTCTTTATGAGCAATTTGCCATTGTCTGAGGTGGAGTGTCTCCATGTTCGTCGTATTGGCATTTTACTCAGTGCTGCCGTACGCTAGCTGCAGTCACGTCTCTGCAGCCAAAATGCATGTCTGTACATGAAACAAGCAGGCCTTTATGTCGAATTACTCAAGTTCTGTTGTTTAAGGTGCTCAGTGTGGTAAACTGGTGATGGACTCGGTCACAGTTAATCACATTGACCGTTCGCATCTGTGTACAACACGGTGGGCATGAGTCACTGCGTCATGCAGGTCTGTCAGCAGCAGCGGACTTTAGATTTTGCAATGACTGTAGCTGTATGTGACTGTTTATCAAATTTTGATCCGATGTAAGTAATATATGATACAGTGATGCCAAAGTTAATTCTACTGTGACTACTTTATGTTAGTTGCAAACTGTTAAATTATGAATGTTGCTATTAAAGGTGCATAGATATTTTCTTGATAACTGCTTCTTGCAGTCATAACGCAGGACCCAGGGTTGTAAGAATAGGCCCAGTCATTTCTAGGAAGGACATCATACAAGGCAACCAAACGTCGCTTTAGTTTGTATTTGTGTTATGCTATCTTCCGGTTTACTGGTGCATGTCTGCTTTTTGTGTTAGGTTTAGCTTTGCACATAGCAAACTAAGTGACTGAAGCTCTTGGGAAGATCGTCTCTGAAATGACCTATTTTTATGTCAAGTGCAACATAAACTTTAAAGTCAATCAGCCTCAGAGGCACATTGCTGACTGCTGAGGATAGATTTGTTCAGTTTTAAATGAATGTTAGCAACGTTCTAGATTTAATTCTCTTGTGCACTATTTTATTGCAGTTTTTTCGGCATGTTGATTGTTTATTTGTAAACATGTAATTTTGTTCAACTGGCGTATGGGGTGGGTTGTCAAGACCCGCTGTACATCACACATGCTGTCAAGATGTCTTAGGTTTGACTCCCAGTTGGAATAGTTGCATCAGAACCTGGCCAAGTAGATCACTCTTGTGCCTCTGCCACCAAGCCGAATAATTTGGTGCCATTGTGAAAATCAGGAAGGTATCGGCACATTGTCGAAGATTAGTGACATACCATCCATGACACTGGGAGTATACTTGCTGCCTTCTCAAGACCGTTGGGCCTGTGCGGGCTCCGGGCCATGATTCATGTGTTGATTTCGGCACTATATAAATTGTTTGTTTGCATGTTTACTGAACTTCCTTCTTCACTTTCTTCTTTCTTTTTGTTTGCTTTCTTACTTGTTTACGTCCTTACTCATTTACTTCGTGATCTACTCCTTCCAGAATGGGCCCGTTCAATTTCCAGGCCGGAGGTCGTAGGAGGCGAGCAAACGAGGCTTTAGGTTTTTTGTTCATGTTATGTTGTAGTATATTTTGTTACTGATGCAAGGATTGGCTGGGAAGAGCGTCTCCCAAATGACCTTTTTTGTGTCGGGTGGGACGTGAAACTAACTCGATCAATCTCAAGACTGTTGAAGTGGATGTGACTACCACAGTGTGCGTGTGTGTGCATGTGCAATGGTGTTTACCCCTAGTGGGTAGAGAGAGACTTCAAATTTTATAGATGGGTTGATTGTAGCAAGTGCCAGCCAACGATGGCAAACCATCCCCGAAAGGGGCGTGAACCATTTAAAGTTTGGTGGGCACCAGCCATATCTCTAGAACGGCTGAAGCTAGAGTGGTCAAATTCTGTACACAGGTAGGCTATGTCAAATGCCAGCATACGGATGACAAATCATCCTTAAAAGGGGCATGGTCAGGGTCACATGACCCACTTTAAATTTTGACGTCTGCAATCGTATCTCCAGAAGGCTAAACTAAGAGTCACTAGTCACCAAAATTGGTATGGAGGTAGAATATATCAAGTGCTAGCCTTGAGATGACAGACTACCCCCTAATGGGCGATATCAGGGTCATTTGACCCATTTTTTTAAATTTTGCCCCAAATCGTATCTTTGGAATTGGTGAACAAGCTAGGCACCTCAAATGTTGTGTGCTGATTGATATACAGGAGTACTAGTGAATGCATGATATATTGCCTCCCAAAGAGTCATGTGACCTTTTTAAATTTTGGGAAATAAGTGATATCTCATTAAAGGTGCAGGATGGAGACACAGTTGCAATGGAACACTAACAGGAAATCGTGTGTGGCCTATGGAATGGCACCATTGCCAATGCCTTTGAATGACCTTGAAGGTCACTTTTGCTGTTTGAAACCTTTCTAACTCCCATAGCTGGTGAAACCTAGCAGAATTTACTAACATAGCATGTCTCGCATTCCCGCTGCAGCAGCGGAGCTTCTTGCACTTACAACGCTGCACTGTGTAGAATATGTTGTTGCCTATCTGGATACATTTAAAGGCAGGATGTTGGTACGGTTACTGGTATTAATATTTGGTAGTGATGGGCAAGTCACAAAACAAGCATGGTTCAGTTTGGGTTAACACTTGTCTGAAAACCTGGTGTCACACAAATGGCAGGAAAGTGACCAGAAATCAGGATAATGTCAGGGAATCGTATGGGAAAAACTGTTTATTGCTAACTTCACATTTGGGGCTATGCCAGTGTTTAGTAGACTGCAGTGGGCCTTTTATTGCCTTTTTCTTGCTCGTTAAATCATTGTAAACATTTTTGTAATGCACTAACAATGTACTGGTAGCAGTGACAATAATTGCATGACATGGGTAGAAGTGCTGCATAGAGTGAGGGAAATGTAAGAATATTTAGAGTGCCTGGAGAGTGATCACCATTTTGACAGTGCTGCAGAAAATGATTGCAAAAGATAAAATAACTATAAATATGATGGGATGATGTAAACAAAATAAACAAGGTGTCGCCCTCACGGGACGCAACACTACTGGCCCGCCACGTGCTGCCCCTGGTGAGTTACGTTGCATATGCGAGTGTTACAGACGACGACAGACACCAGCGACCGTTGTTAGTCTGGCCCCCTACACTATGTATATGCGGGCCAGTAATAAACTGATGTGGATCGTATAGGAAGAACAAAATAAATCCACAGAAATTACAATAACCGTCAATTTTTCACGTAACTGATATTTGGTATTCACTGGAACATTACTTTTGTGACACTGACAAATGGGGCAAAATGCACAGTTTTGAAATCAGTAAGAAAATTCACATCAGCCAAACAGCCTTTAATTGTTGTAAGTACATCGTTATAAGTTACAGTCAAATAGCACAAAAATGCAATCAGAACTTAACAACTACTGCAGCATTACTTCAATATATGTACACTCTCACAAAAAACGACGTTTTTTGATCATAACTTGAGCAACTGCATACTGAGTTTCAAAATACGTTCACTGTTAGATTCCCAATGAAATTTTGTACATATACTTTATAAAATTTTTGAACTCACCTTAATCTGTTTCTACAGTATCCAACTGTGCCCATTTCCGAAGCATCTTTTCATGTGAGATCTCACTTCATCTTACCAGATATGTGGCCATCTAACAGCCTACATCTGAATCCAAATGACTACAAGATATGCAAAACTATGTCGCAGTGCTCAAAAGAGGCTCCATGATGTAAGCAAAGTGAAATATTGACCGACTGAAGTGTTGCGTGGGCTGCAGCTAGACTGTCATTCATCAGTGTGTCGGTGAATGGAGCAAACGTCCTTGTGTTTATACTAGAAAAATTACGAAGTAAATGTTAATGTTGTCACGTCATTGTTTGCTCCAAATCGTAACTACTTGTTTTGACATATCACATTTGTTTGTCAAAATTATCGAAAACGTAAAACTTTGCTGTAAACAGTGTTAACGTTTAAATTTAGTAAACCACGTTTCACATATAAAGTGTTCCAACTTGCGTTTTTTTGGAGAAAGTTTTGCAAAAATAGTTTTTACATAAACAACATTTTTAAGCAAAAAGGGTAACAGTAACAGTAAAAAATAACTAAAAATAAGGTCAATATTGCAAATATATGTAAGAGGGGCCCACAGTCGCTTTCATGCCTCAGGGCCCGGAGGGACCATTATCCGGCCCTGGTTGCATTCTGCTTTCTGCATTTCATATATAGTTCAAAAATTAAATGGGCATTACTGTGATATTTTTGTGGCGAGTATTATATCTGAATGTTGTTAAGCTTTGCTAGCTTTATGTAAAACAGATTAATGTTGATGGTGGGAGTAAAGTTCAGCAGTAATTTTGAATTTCAAAATTCGCAAGGTAATGTAGCAACATACAGATGCAAGATGGAAGTCTTTTATCATAGATACATAGAAAGTTTCCGTAAGAATTTGTCAGCGAAACTTTTGAAAATCGGTCAACATTTGTTGAAGTTATGATCAAAAGTTCAGTATATCGTTTTTTTGAGACAGAGTGTACTCTATCTATTAAGCAGTATTTCAGTAATCATCGAATAACCAACAAAAAACTGGCACCATAACATCAAACATGTGAATTGTTCTAATTCACTATATAACATAATACATGGACACTAGGGCTGTTGGTTAAAATGTTAATAGACAGTGTAATTCAGTTATTTGAAAAAGATGGAAAGTATCAATTTTAAATCAAATAATACTAACTAAATTTATATTAACTGAGAGAAGTATCTACCAATTGCAACTGCTGGAATATGGTATTTCTAAGATGATTTTACTTTAATACACTTTCTCAAAAATACAGCACTAAAATTTAGCTGAAACAAAAATGAGCGGTTAAAGGTCTCAACAATTAAATGATATGCACGTCATTAAAACCACCAAATAATGAAACGCTGGTATATTAAGCTGGCACATGTTTGTCTTAAACTGAAGAAAATGTGTTGATGCAGACAAGAATTGATCAGCTAAGGCGAATAGCCAAGATTAATGGCCAGGTTCTAGCGAAGGCTGTCGCCACCCTCAATACTCTTCTTGATTCTGAGCAGTATTGTTGTGTACCACTGTTCCAACCGTGAGATGCTGTCGTAATCACGAACAGCATCTGTGAAGCTGTCTTCATTTTGGTCTTCACAAGCTGCGATCAGTGCCTGAAATATGTAACACCACCAGCATGCAGTAAACCAAATCTACTTTTCTCCATTAAACAATAACTCCTACTCGGCACGTACTGGCACAAATGCAAGACATACATCACGAGTGACTGAAGACCAGTGACAGATTTACATCAAACAGATGCGACACCATGAAAGAGCACCCTCGTCGAGTTGAGGATCCAGGATTTTAAAAGGCAGGGCGTTTATGAGTTCTGGTGGAACCCACAGAAGCTGAATAGTTTTGCTTATCTGTCAACTGATGCTGTCTCCAATTTTCTACATAATACCATATGAGGGGAACTTGAGTATCTTCTCTGTAACTTGAATGCACTAGCGGCCGTCAGCAAGGGTATGAGGATGGTAAAGCTTTGCTCCGAAATAACACTCTAGTTCTTCTCTGGAGAAGAACCTTATGCCAGCTAGCATAAATGGCCCTAAAATGACTTGATGTTGATTTAGGTTTCATTATTTCACCATGAAAGACAAAAGCAGTCGCACAGTCCGTCATCCCCTAAATCTGCCACTGTGTGCACCCAGGTCATCATCGTCATCTTCTTTGTTTATTACCAGTTGACACAGGCAATTCACACATGAACTGATCAAAACAGAAGCATCAATAACACTAAAATAGTTGGAAAATGTCTATATAAACTACATACACTATGAAATGATAGGCCTACGTGGGCGAGTAAAAAGGTGATCAGTGTTTGACAGTCACTGCCTAGACCTGCAATATGATCAAAAAACCAAAAATGCTAAGATCAGAGTTTGGCAAAAGTTACAGGGACAAAGTACCATAATTTCTGGGGGCAACATCCACCCCCTTTTAAAACAATGTTGTGCTGGCCAAGGGGCAGCTTTCGTTCCAAAAACCAGTACAATCAATTTAGCCATTGTGCTTCAATTCAACCCTGCCACCAACGAACCAACAACAAATGGTAAGCTACAATCATCAATATGAGCAGTTGGACACTTTGCACATTATGAGTGTGGTGTTCGCATAAAGATACACAGTTGTTAAGATACTGGAATTTGAAATTTAAAAATTAACGTAATCCTTAAAATTGTTACCTGCAACAATTTATATTCCCGGGAGTCGGCAAAGGCTGGAAACTGTTCTTCGTACTTGTTCAGTGAATTGTTAGCATCCTGAACGTCACGACACATGCGACACAGGACAGCACGGAAGTAGTGATCTTTAGCACCATAGCGCAGCAGTGTGTTGTTAATAGCGGTAGCTGCCACCTAATGTCAACCACAATGTGAAACTGTAACAGGTGCATCTACGTTTATCAATGAGTAGTTCAATCCACTGGTGTCACACAGCCAGTGTAAAGGAAACTACAAAACATAGGCAGTCGTATTGACATGCAGACCCACGCCGGCAGCAGCAGCATACGGCCGTAGCAGCACGCATCACTAGCAACTGTGACGGTTTTCGTAACCGTGTGACTTTGACCTTTTGATCTCTTGGTCAATGCATGCCGAGCGACTGCTTTAGAGTATAAGTGTACAAAGTAAGCTCAAGCTGTTTTCCCTTTCGAGTGCGGACAAACAGACAGATGCGACTGAACACTATAACAATGCCGGCAGCTATACAGCCTGCGTGGTTAACAACACCCTTTCTATCAGAAGTCTGGTAGTGAATCACGAATGAAGAAAGAATGAGGCCAGTAAGTGATTTCCCCTAGTTGTGAGCACCTTTCAGTGCTGCGACACAGATGATTCAGTGCCAGGAAGGCATCCGACCCCTAAAACCTCTACCACCTACACCCAATGGCTCTCTGCTGAAACAAGTGGAGAAAAACCCAGGGGAATGGATAACCCAGATTTACCTGGCAAAAGGCCGTTAAAATGAAGACAGTTATGGTGACACATGTAGTTCAGTCCAGTGGAATATTGAATTTTAGACAAATCTCAACACTACTTCTTGATTTTGGTACCTGGTCTTTTTTCTGAACGTATTCCAAGCTAGACCGGGGCGAGAATTGACGTCCCTGTTGGTCACAATGTCAAGGCACTAAACAAAGTTTTTCATGACACGATGATAAAAAATTTACATGACTGTGTAAACTTTTTATACATTTCAAAGGCTTTCCTAACAAATCTAGCACAAACTGTCAAACAGTATAAAAATATCTGGTTACCACACAGACTAAAAATACCTCGCTCGAGGCTGCATTGGCCACTAAATAGCAACATTTTGGCCAACTGTGTGGTAACAGTTCACCTAAAAAAATTTTCGGCTGGCTGTTACTTATTTACAGCTTCCAATTCAGGTATGATTTTTAGCCATGGTTGGCCATTCCAGCAGTTGCATAACTCGTTTTGCTCCTGTGACCTTGAACTTTAACACTGACCAACGATCATAATATATGAAGTTATGAACATGACCTAGACATCGTCAAGGTGAACTAAATGTCTAAGTCAAGTCATAAAATTATTGTCCAGACAGTCATACACACACAACGGACCAAATGCTCTACCTGGACCACTAAAGTGATCAGTAAAATAGGTGTATGTTGGTTTGTCAACCTGTTCGTATATGTCAATGGCCTTTTCGTAATGTTCCACTTGAGCAGCATACTGTGCAACCTTCAGCAGACATTTGTTTGCCGCACTAGTGCACACATACAATCGAATCAAATGTTATGCTGTAGTTGACGACAATACAAAAAATACCTGCACAACTCAATTAATCGACATTAAATTCTTTTATACGACGTAAAGATGGCCTGCTGAAAGTCTATCCGGTACCAGTATTTATGCTGCACAAATCCACTGCTGAACAAAACTGAAAACCGAAAGCACTAAGTGTTCCTATTAGACACACATCCTGAAAATAATTCTGTTTGAGATTAACATCCCAACAAAACCAATATTAAGGCATACCTGTTTGATTCTTCACCTTTATAATAGTCGGCTGCCAGCTCATAATTTGCCATGGCCTCAAAACAAAACACGTTATCCAAATGCATAAGCAAGCAGATTAAACAATGCACACATGTCAGTTTACTACATAGAAAAGATCACAGTCATACTGTGTAAAATTGCAAACTTTTAACTTAACGCTGCAAACATTTTCTAGAACACCAAGGTGATTGCCACAATCATCCAACATTACAGCCTTCTTAGTTTTAGTTATTCACTGACACCGGTTCTTGTTTCTAAACATGTTACAATGAACCGAAATGTAAAACTGCAGTTTGTAATATGTTAATGGTGACACATACTGAGTAACACATCTTTCTCGGTCAGCAGGCTGAATATTTGGAACGGTCTCCCAAATACTATAAGGCTCATCGACAATCATGCCACATTCCAACAAGCACTTAAAACATATCTTTTTAGGATTGCTTTTAGTTCTTAATCTCTCACTGACATTTTGTAATGCACAGTCGATCTGCTTTATGTATGACTGGGCACTAGAACTGTTATTGTATTGTATTGTAATGTACTGTATAAAATGCAAAAAGTCATAAAAAGGTACTATTATCCAGTGTTCCATTTAAGAATCATACCTCACATAACCTGAGGAATTATGCCATACAAAACCAATTAACCTTCTCTTGTGCAGTCTTCAAGAACTCTGGTTGAGCTGAAGATGCACATGGAGCCCATCTATATTGGGTCTCAGCACTGGGTAATTAAAGATGCCCACCACAAAGATAAAGGCAGAAGTAACGGTAAAGATGTAACTACGCAACACGTTAACAGTGAATAATCTGTCGGCTGAGGTATATTACAACAGTTTCCAAACATTACCTTTTCGACGTCCACCATGTCAGTCTCATAGATCTCAGCAATTGTCATGTGGTGCTTAGCAGCGATAGTGAACCGGCCCTACAGCATAGTACAACGAACCACATGTAGTGTTGTAGCAAGTACTCTGTCACCAAGTACAAATACCTCACGTCCAAGTACCAGTACAAGTACAAGTGCCTGAATGGTACTTAAGTACAAATTTCAGGCACTTGCAAAAGTACCATGTACTACATCTCTCAAAACATGGAAAGCATCCAGTTAGCACAATATCTACACATAATACCCGCTGAAAATAGTTTTATTGCCATTCTTTTAACGAGTCTATCACAGAACTTAAAAATATGTCCGCCTATTCCTAATGTCAGTAAAACAATACAAGAAAGTAAAAACTACTTAAGCACTCAGCTTGTGTTTAACTAGCCTTTTCTAGAGTTATTCACAGGTTGGGAAACGTCCCCCCCCACAAAGAACAGGTTATCTACAGGCCTAGCATCATTTCTGCCACCCAAACAACCATGTGAAAGCATTATCACCAACCACTGGACCGCAGCCTTCCTCGATCCACCATCTCCCGAGGCTTCAAAGGGACACTAGTATACCATTTATGCAAGCTCTCCAATGCCAGTACCCAAATGCAAACGATCATTTCTCTCTTACCAGTTTTTTCCACCACCTGTTGCAAAGGTGAACTTTTCCTATAAGTGGCACATATTTTTATGGGCCATATGCACTTCTTATCACCCAGTCGACAGCTACAAAGCCCTGAAGGAAATGTCAAATGCAACGATCATGATCATAAATGCTTTTTGACAGAATGACAGATTAATCACTATTCATTCTCTTTTCTAGTTCTACACCATTCCGTCATTTCATTTTAAAAACCACATTGCAAGGTTGGTTGGTTGGTTGGGAGATTAACGTCCCCTTTCAGCACAGAATAGGCCATATTGGGGACAAGGTCTTGGGTGGGGATTTAGTTCTGCCAGGTTAAGGATGGCCAATGATATAGTAAGCTCCCGACCTCGTTGTCTTTTTGTTCAGCGACGACCCAAAATGGGAAAGGATAGGGGATGCTCATTTAAGTTATTACGCTAGTGCCTACAACAGGGTGGAAACTAACCAACCACCACAAGACCTATTTATCAGTTCAATGTGATATCTTATGTAATTGCTGTTCTTCAGTTCCTATAACAT
>Ga0209780_1001297_pt1 | contig 16138 bp, 10 predicted proteins | sample WorMetexBAHAMAS2_FD_187384 | JGI IMG/M metagenome (GOLD analysis project Ga0209780, IMG submission 187384) | Marine gutless worms symbiont microbial communities from Max Planck institute for Marine Microbiology, Germany - Inanidrilus exumae... | ecosystem: Host-associated > Annelida > Digestive...
CCATAAAGAACTTATCTCAACAGATGATCTTTCAGAACAAGCAGAGGAAGAAAACTGAAGAGGTACCAGCTAAGCCAGGTTCACTTGGAAAATGGCCATTGAAATGCAAGCATAGTAGTAAAAATTCCCATATCCCTGTTAATAAACGGTGATTCTCTTCCAAAGTCTGTAGCATCTAGCTCATTCTGCTGCAGTGTACTGTTTAAAGGCACTCAATCACTACACTTTATGTCATGATATTATCATTCCGGCAGAGGCAGTTCAACTGCTACATCCCATCACCAATACTTTATGTATGGCTGGCAATTTCCGCCTGTTGCATGCAGATGAACAGAGCGCTACTCAATAACAACCTCTTCAACACATCAAGCATATAGCAGTGACAGTGCAGCTGACCGGTCTCTCCATGAAGCACATTGTACAGTGAGCTGAACGGCATCAGCTGACTGATGACAACCAGATTCGGTGGCTGGTTGCAAGCCGCAAGTACAGGCAGCACGTTTGGATGATTGAAGATTCTATAGACAAAAAATAAGAAAGTCTTAAGCAGCTAGATCACACAGAGACAATTGTCACCCACTACTGCAATATAATGTGCCTTAAAGTTGATATGCATCAATTTGTTTTACCAAATTGATTAAAAGTAGTCTCTAGCTGCTTACTGCAATATAAACCCGTCTGTGTAACAAATTTTGATAAATTATGCCGCAAAATGCTAAAAAGTGCAAGTTTATTGGTCTTTTTGGTACAGTCATTCTTCGGCTATTTCCGTCATGTGTAATGTCATACCAGGATACACTTGTTTTGTTTGCATTGTTATGCGTTATTGAGATTAGTTAAGTTATTTTACCAGTTTATGTTTTAAGAACCTATTTATACGTCGTTATACCTATATGTTGTGTAATATCTCACTCACCACTCCAACAGCCTGTTCCCTTGTTTGTTTTCCTGGTATGACGTCATTACTTGCAAAGGTAAACAAATCATCAGGCACGCACTTTCTGGCGCTTTTTCAAAAATTTCCTAATTTTTTGATGTTCCTTAATATTCACATAGATTTGCTTATATTAAAGACATACTATGGGCAATTTACTTTAACAACCAAAAAATCATTGCATATCATCTTTAATGCATCCGCCGAAAGTGAGTGTAACAATCAACATGTATTGCATTTAGTTACACGCAGTGTAGTTGACAGTGGCCCATCCATCCAATAACCTAGTATTCAATGTAACAATCCAACTGACACAGGCCATTACCTTTAAGGTAATGCTAAGTGCCACTATTATAATGCCATCAACAATAAGAGATTATAGACGTTGCAGTCAAACACTGGCCATTTCTTTCATATTATCTACACGGTGGTTATGATTTAACAAAGTGCAGATTGGGCAGTTAGATTAAAAGAGACAAAAAATAATAAGACCAACTAGAAGATAGACTTCAACATCCCAGCATCGATGTCAATGCGTTTGCCACCACATACTTGAGCCTGCATACTTCACCTTTGACCTCCAGAATCTAATCAGGTCATCAGTTGGGGTGAGTGAATATTCTGTCAATTTTATCAAAAGTGTACAAGCCATTCAACAGATATTGTGTAACAATATCTGTTCGGACAAATGGACAAATGGGACAGCCTAAAAAAATAATGCCTTTGCTGACAATGCTGGGTAGCAAAGCAGTCGGTAGCAAACCCGTGGTTCGATCAAGACTGTCGTGCAGCTAAGCGCCGTGTTCGTTTCCTGGAACGCGTGTCCCGCCGAGCCCATCGTGTCGCTGCCGTCGTCACATCTACCGCCGCGGATGTTGCCGCAGCTGCGCCGCCGATGTCGCCTGGCGGTCTGAGCGCCGCGCGTACCGCGATCTCTGCAACAGCAAGCGTGAGGCGTTCTGGCGGTCCAAGGTCGATGCTGAACGCTCGTTACCATACCAGCTCTGGCAGTCAGTCGACACGCTGATGGGCGGTGGCCTCTTGCCCCCATCCTTGATGATTGACGCCAACGATCTTCATCGATACTTTGATGATAAGGTGTCCAGCATGCGCGCCGATACCGCTAATGCCGCGCCGCCTACGTACACGCCTGCACCAGCCGGTTGCTCGATACCCGTCCTGTGTGCCATGACCACTGCTGACGTCACAGCCGCCATTCGTAAGCTCCCTGACAAACAGTGTGCTGCAGACCCTCTACCGAAGCGTCTACTCAAAGACAATGTCGATCTTTTGTCACCATTTGTCATGGCGCTGTTCAACAAGTCTGAAACGTCTGGCATATGCCCGGCAGCTTTCAAGACAGCTGTCATAACACCGCGGCTCAAGAAGACAAGTTTAGACCCAGCCGAGCCTTAGACATACAGGCCGATATCTAACTTGTCGGTATTGTCGAAAACTCTTGAGCGACTCGTCGCCCGTCAGCTCGTCGCCCACCTAAACCTGTGGAAGCTCATGCCTGAGCTCCAATCAGCATACAGAGCCAACCATTCCACAGAGACTGCGGTGTTATGTGTTCTGGCAGACATTCTTGGCACACTTGACCGTGGCGATTATGCTGTTCTGACGCTGTTGGATCTTTCCGCAGCATTTGATACAGTCGACCACGCTACACTCCTGCGTCGCCTCCAGATCACGTATGGCATCTCTGGCACAGCTCAGTCCTGGTTCTCCTCATACCTAACAGGAAGAAAGCAGTCAGTCCGGTACAGAGGGACGAGGTCTTCACTACACTCCATATTCTGTGGAGTTCCTCAGGGGTCGGTCTTAGGCCCGATCCTTTTCTTACTATACACGGCTGAGCATCTCGGGATTATCCAGGACATGCAGCTATATCCTCATCTGTATGCCGACGATACTCAAATCTATGGCTTCTGCGCCCCATATGAAGTCTCGACTCTCCAGCAGAGGATGTCGGTCTGCATTGACAGAGTGTCAGAGTGGATGCGGGCAAATCGGCTCCAGCTGAACTGCAGCAAGACAGAAGTGCCTTGGTGCGAGTCACCACGTCAACACGATAACTTGCCAGACACACCACTTCGCATCGGCAACGACACTGTCGTCCCAGTCAGAAGTGTGCGTAACCTCGGCATCTACGTTGACAGCGACATGTCCATGTGCACCCACGTCACGAAAATAGTCGCCAACTGCTTTGCCTCGCTTCGCCGTCTACGCAGCATTCGTCGGTCACTCAGTCAGTCCGTGTTACTGTCACTGGTCACAGCATTGACCATGACACGATTGGACTACGGTTGCACGACGCTGGCAGGCATTCCACGGCACCTGACGGATCGCCTGCAGTCTGTGCTTAATGCAGCGGCGCGACTTGTTTTCAACGCGCGGAAGTACGATCATGTCTCACATCTGCTTCGTGACCTGCACTGGCTGCATGTTCCGGAACGCATCAAATTTCGACTGGCCGTACACGTCTTCCGCTGCCTTCACAACATGGCGCCTCCATACCTCAGCCATGGAGTTCTAGATAATAGCTATTATATGGGAGTCCATACCTCAGCCGCGATTTTCATTGGACTGACGAGGCAGAGTCACTGCAACGACTACGGTCAGGCTCTCAGCCGCGCCTGATTGTTCCCGGAATGCGACTTCGCACCATCGGTGACAGATGCTTCCGTGTGATGGCTGCTCACGCATGGAACAGTCTTCCAACCAGTGTCACAACAGCTACTTCCCTCTTCTCCTTCAAGAGACAATTAAAAACATTTCTTTTCACAAAGTCGTTTCCAGAACTATAGCTTAATTGTGTACCGTGTCCTAGAAGCAATTTTGCTTATGTCACGTTAATCTCTACGTTCTAATAATAATAATAATAATAAAAGGTCAAAGGTCAAATCCTAACCCTAATGTAGGGTACGGTTAGGTCTAAAGGGAAAACGGCTTCAGCTAACAGCACCAAAGTCGGTAGACATATAGTACATGGTAGGACCACGGCATGCACTGACCCTGAGGTCAAAAGGTCGAATCCTAACCCTAAGCCCCGATACGACTGCAGATTTCTCAAGTTTCTAATAGTGTTGTGCTGCTAATGCTTCTGCTTTTTCTAGCCATTATTTCAGTGAATAGTGGAAGTTATACTTATTTTATTTATTTATCTATAGCAAAAATCATACACAAGGTATGGCACACATAAAAATAAGAATGATGCATAGCCAGCTACTCAACTGACAAGAAATTAATCATATCACACAGTTCATCTTGGGATAGCACACATTTTGCCATCTCTCTCATACCAGTCTCTGCATGCTATTAAGTTAAAAACTCAAATACCACTCAACAAGTGACAGTAATAACGCCTCACCACTGCATTAACATGAACACTATTTGCCCCCAAAATCACTGACTTTAAACTTACACTGTTTGTTATCGATTTAGCCAGCTGTCTTTTCCACATTTATTCGACGTCGAGCCAGATCCCAGAAGAGAACCTTGAGGTAACTGGAGCAAGTTTCAGCAGGCTGGATGCCCTTCTTGTCACCAGTGTCAATGCACAAGGCTAGATGTTTAGGATGACTGTATGTAGAAATTTATTTACCCAAATAAATACGTAAAATATTCACACATTGAAAAAAGAGTATCATGCTTGTGTTATTGTTGCAGTTTTCTGAGCCTCTCGTAGATCAGGCCATGTTCATAAGATGTTTACATATCATACAAACTTTAATAACCGAGAGGTATTGTTTTTGTGTTGATTATTTGTCATTTTGCAGGTATATTGGCCAGAACCGAAACATTGAGGTGCTGAATCTGTGTATGTGCCAAGGTGTTACAGAGAATGCATTGGTGCCATTGTGCAACTCTTTGCACAGGTAGTTATCAAGAACTTACAGGCTATCATGTTTACAGTTAAAATTCGCTTTATTCACTGAAGCCATTGCATTATAAGCAGTAGCACCTGCTGCAGTGATAAGTTGTCTGTGTGACGTCAGCAGGTAGAACTGAATCTAATGCAATGTGCAGATATGGTAGTCAGTTAATCAGTATTGAGATTACACATTTTTTAGCTCTTACCTGAAGATATCGAAAGCTGGTGGAAATCTTTTCTGCCTGCCATATGCGGCATTGTGCATTGTTGTCAATCAGCTCTAAGGAGTGATTAAACTGTCTCATCAACGTCTGAACAAAGCTGTTAGGTACCATGATGATGATGGGTTATTGACATCAGACAGCATGACATGCCTTTTGTCTGCAGTCATTTGGTGAATTAAGGACAGATGAGGCCTTTTTGTGATTTTTCTTGTATGGGCTTAGGGGTGTAATGTGCCCTGATTTATTTGTTGATTCTGGCGCTATATAAAGTTTTTACTTGTTTACTTTCTTATTTGTCTGCTTCATTAAGAATAGGCCTCAGGCTCGAGGTCGTAAGAGGCAACCAACCCTCGCTGTAGTTTTTGTGTTGTAGTATATTTTGTTATGGATGCTTGTTTGCTTTTGTTGTATTATATTTAATTTTTTCAGTACTAAGCCAAAAGATTGGCTGGGGAAAACATCTCCATAATGACCTTATTTTGTGTCAGGTCATAAAACCTTAATTCAGTCAAACAATCAGTCTCTTTTGTTGGGTATCTGGCCGATAGAAACCTGTATCAGTCGTTCTCAAAGATTCTCTTTCAGAACAAGTAGAGAAAGAATTGTGACGATTCATCTCAGTGTGTGTATGTGCGTTTCTTTGAACATAATCTGAAGTCATTAGACTGCGTGAAGCCATAGACATCATCTCAAACATTATTAAGACTGACAGTCTGACATTGTTGATTTAAGAGGTATTTTCTTGCAACTTTCATGCATGTGATAAATATCAAATCTTAGCCGACACTTTATTGTTCCAGATAGAGCAGTTGGTGTGCCATGTCTATTACTGAATAATAACTTTTGATGACTGTTGACTTAGTTATTTAGTGTGCTGGTTCATCTTGACACTACCTAGGTCAAGTATCATGATCAAGGTCATAGATCAGAGTTCAAGGTCACAGGATGACAACTTCCAGTGTGAATGCAGGCAATTGATTGAAAAGTGAAATCGTGGGTGAAATGCATATCTGAATTGGAAACTGTATATAAGTAAAGGAAGGAAAGGAAAGGAAGCGTATTTATATAGCGCCTTTTATATACTATGTATATCTCAAAGCGCTCAGGCATGGATCACACAGTTTTACCTGCAAATACACCATGCCTGCCTTTCTTTTGTATGCGTTCACCAGATGGCGCCACGTTTAACTGAGGTAAGAGACATCTAATTGCAGCTTACTACTCATCTGTCGACCCCGAAGGGATGAAAGGCTGAGTTGGCCTGGTTGGTTGACCCATAGCGGACGGTTTACCCACATAAGTGGTCACCCATCAGCTACAGGTCGAGCGCAGGACAGAGAAAGTACGACGGCCGAAGACCGACGTTCTACCACTGAGCCACGCAACCAACCACTGAGCCACGCAACCAAGTAGCAGGCAGCCAAGCGTTGACATAGCGATTGTTGTGACTTTGAGTGAGGTCTTTTGGTTGTAGATTTCATTTGGTCTCAGATTCACTCACAACTGACGATGATGTATAAATCTGTTTTGACCAATTGATTTTTGATCAGTTGGTTTTTATACTTGGCGTTGTTTGCCATTTTTTCAGGTTGGATTCGCTGAATGTGGCATGGACGAACATGAGCCGCGATGCCGTGGTATACCTGGTTACAAGTCTCCCATCGTCTGTCACTAAGCTAAACCTAAGTGGCTGCCGCTACACATTGCACAATGAAGGCAAGTGTTAACACCTTGTTCTTAACCATGCATCACAAATCGCTAACTGAATTTCGGCTTTTCTTTATGCCACTGATCACAATAAAGAGTACATACCTTGTCTGGAGAAAAAAGTGCCACTCCATTTTTGCCCATAACCTTGCTAAACGTTGACCGATTATGAAAAGTCTTTCACTGCCAGACTTAGCAGTAAATTTCTAATAAAGTGATAATTAAACATCCCTCCACGTCTCAAACGTGTCGCTACACTACCTTGTGAAATTTTAGAAAATCAGTGACACGCTGAAACATGCATTGATAGCTGCCAAGCTGATGTCACAGGCTTCTGCTGGCCTTTACTCACCATAATGATGTTATCATGACTGAGAACCAACCACCTGTATTTTCAGGTCGACTCTTATGAGTCGACCTGATAAAGTGGGTCTCAACTGTCTGTATGTATGTACGTCCATCTGTCCACAAAAAGTTCCTTCGATTTCAGTGAAATTTGGCATGTAGGTAGAGGTCGATCAGTAATGCACAATGGTATGCAGTATGACCCAATCCAAAGTCAAAGTCACGAGGCCTTGAAAGTTGGAAATCCTTCCATTTTCAACAGCTATCTCTTCCGCTATTTACAATGGGAGCTGACAACTGACCACTGATTCCTAAACTAGGGCAAACTATATAAATTTGTTCGGGCCGGATTTTTGATATTTTTTCTAGTTTTCGTGTCACGTGACTTTGAACTTGGCAGAAACGGCAGTTGTGAAGTGTCGACTGTCAGTCCTCGCGGGGCTAATTTATTGTTATTGGCTGCCATGATGCATGTAAAGATTTAGTAAACATTTCCAAGTTTTATATATGTATACTATGTATGAGCATGTGTGCATGCTTACATGTGCGTGTGTGTGTGTGTGTGTGTGTGTGTGTGTGTATTATTGTATTCTATGTTATGCGGCAGATGTTCTTCAGTTGTGTGAGAACTGTCCCAACTTGATGGAGTTGGATCTGAGTGATGCCGCCAGCATCAACTTGCAGTCGGTGGAGCACATCGTATCACATCTGACATCTCTCAGATACCTGGCAATGAGTCGCTGTTTTTACGTCAGACAATTTCTGTCGTGAGTTTCTCCCATTTATTTCTTGCTGTATCATCCCGCATGTCTGCCATGCACATGAACTGTTTCCTGGCCGGATGTGGTAGGATACAAACATAACCAAGTTATGATGTTTAGCCAGCCACTTTAACAGTTTGGCTTGTGCCATGGCTTGTGTGTGTGTTGGCTGAACACCTAAATGGATCGAGTTCGTTTTTGGTGTGAATGTTTAGACAGCAACTTTGTATTTGATGGGCTTCAGATTCCTGCACGGAAAGGTAAACCTCTCCCAGAAACGTTTTGGCGGCTTTACTTATTTACAGTATTAAATTCAGATCTGCTTTTCAGCCACCATCGGCCATCCCAGCAATTGCTGAGCTCTTGTTGGTAAGGCTAATTATAAACAAGTACGTCAGTGGGAACTGACCTCTATCCACACATGCCAATCCTACGTCCACACGCCGCGCAATATTCCACCAACGGCGCATCTGTAGCGTGACATTTACGTCAGCACATCTCTATGGTACTATAAGTAGAACGTCACTCTGACTTCAGTCAGCCAAGGCCTGCAGGCTAGACTAGGCTCCTTCCAGTGTGTGTACTGGCTGATTTGCCAGCCGATATTGGGCTTCTGGGGTAGCAAAGTTCACAAAAAAGAGAGATTTCCTGCCTGCCTTGGACGCCGACGAACCGCCTTGCAAAATTTGTCCCCGCTAGCTTTATTTTCAGCGGAGAAATCAGTAATTGTACAAACAAACAAAGAACACACAAACAGTAAATGATATATCCACACCTTCCCTATCGGCATGTGTGGATAATGAGCAGTATTGGCTTAGTGATTAAGGCAGTAAGCTCTCACCGTGATGGCCTGAGTTATTTTGCCATTTGACGTGTGGCAGTCTTGGTCATCTCAGGAGAGATATCTGACCAGATTTGATCCATTTTGTCAAAACGTTCCTCTGTACACCTACGGTTCTTTTATGGAGGAAGACAATCGAGGGAGAACTGGCAAATATCCTAGAATGATACTTGCTGACATTGCATGATAATTCTTACTAGACCGCCCACTGCAAGTTACAGCGCAGATACATTCTTCTTCATTTTCCTACCGCTAGGTTTTTTTGATTTAGACATACACATACCATGGATTGATTAACTGATTGATTACTTAAGGTTTTATGTTTCATCCTACACAAAAATTGGTCATTTCGGACCGGCACTTGTTGACTGGGCATGTTATGCTGCGATCTTTGCCTTCAGTGCTGCTGGGAGACTACTTACTGCCCACTGCAACAAAGCATTTGACCCTGTAGACCTCTGGGAGATGATCTGCTTCATGCTTCAATTGTCATCTCTGCTCAACGTTATGGCTTTTGGCAAATTCATATTATAGATAGTTGCATTTGTATGCAAATGAAGTCATGCATTGCACATCAGTAAGTCACACTGTTGCAGTGGTTGTAGTCCGATAACTTGGTCACATGTTTATTGCTGGTCATTGCAAAATGTTGGCACTTTGTGTTAGGCTTTTAGCAGCGATTGAGCCTCTGGAAGCCCTGGATGTGTTCGGAATGATGAAAGAGCAATCATTAAAGTTACTCGAAGCAGTATTCACAGACGGAAAGGTTGATATTTCTTACCACTTTGCTGCATCTTATGACAGCAAAGAATTTTGGATCTAAAATTTAGAAGAATTTTTTTATTGTGATCTTTATTGTCAGTTACGTTACTTGGTGGTTTGCTGCACAATGAGCAAAAATTAACATAAAGGAATAGATATGAATGATGAACAGGTCACTCACAGGTAACTGTGAAGTTGAGTCAGTTGGCCTTAAAAAGGAAAACAGAGCACATAAAGTGACACGCTTTCCATCACTAATATTTAGTAAAGGCCAGTAACTCAGGTTACCTAATTTATAGGTCATGTGACATGTAAATTTGATGTCCCTTAAATGAAGTGTCAATGCAAGGGCAAAGCCTAATTATTGACATCAGATTTGTTGAGTTGACATCAAATTTGCACGTCTTGTGTGATCTGCTCTGATTTGCAGTTTCCCCATTATGTCCTGCTATAATAGCTTATTTTGACCTTCTTTAGCGTTATGGCTTTGTTAGTTATGTGGTGACACCAAGCAAATGTGTCATAGTGTCAAATTGTGTTTTTTGTAATTATTGTCACAACAAAATGCAAATTTGTTGATAAGTAGTTAAGTTTAGACATTTGCTTAAATGCCTTCAGTTATTAGGCCTCATTGCAGCTTATTGCTCTGTCTGTTTGTTTGTCACATTTGGGATCCCTGCAAAAATGGCTGAACCGATCGAGATGTTGTTTGGGGGCTGACTTGCCTGGGCCCAAGGAACCATGTACTCGTATTAGATGGGGGTCAAGATCCCCCACAGAAAGGGGCAATTTTTGGGGGTTGTCTGGCGCATTGAAAAGCATTGGTAGTCTCTACTGTGGTGTATGCAGCAAAGGGATCATTCAGTTGTCAATGAAACAGAAGGCATCATTCAGTCCTCAATAACGGCACAACATGCAATGCGGCCTTTCATCAGAATTTCTTGATTACTTAATATTGTCATTCTTTTGGATTTAGTGATTTTGACTGTTGAAATGAACAGCAGCTTAGATAAACTGTCAAATGCTCAAGCTTTGCCATTTATCATTTTTAAAATGATGAATGTCGCATGACTGTGTTTTGACCAATCAGTCGAGTATCTGTACTCTTTAAAAGAGTATGGATAAATAACTGAAAACATAATTCTGACGCTGTGCACCAAAACATGATGTCATTAGGTCAGATTGGTTTAGTTTTGTTTTAAAAACTTAGCAGGACTCTAGTCTAGGTTTCCAGACACATTGTACTAACATTAGTACTGTCGATTATTTATCTACGTTGAACGTTCCCGTTGACGAATGTTGGTTTCAGCCACGCTTCAAGCTGAACAAATGTCCGTACTCAAGCATAGCGCGACCAACAACGGGCAGAGATCGTGGCAAGATCTGGGGAGTAAAGTTCCGTGACCCCTGTGATCAGCGACTTTTGCAGCTGACGGAGAAGACCTTGCGTTAGGAGTGGTACCAACATGAAATTTGTTGTCGTTTGCAGATTTCAGTAGATGTTCCAGTGATCAGTTGGTTGTTGTTTTATGCCTTTTCCAGCCGTCAGTCAGCAAAGGCATTATATGTTTTCGGGCTGTCCATCCGCCACGTTCGTTTGTCCATCTGTCTGTTTGTCCAGACAGATCTTGTTAACATGATATCTCGATGAACTTACAGCGAATAACCATTAGCCTCTACTGATGACCTGGCTATATTTTGGAGGTCAAAAGGTCAAGTCACAATAGGCCGTCAAGTTGGCGAAGGCATCCGTGTCGAAGTCCATTTTCTGGTTGTTTTCTCCAACATCACAGATTTTTGCAACGAACACTGAAGCTCCAGCATATCTGAACTAGTCAGTTTTTGACTGTTGCAAGCAGCAAATGCATTGCATTTGACTAAAACATTGCTAAAGCACTTTGGGCAATAGGAACACCAATTATCCATAGAGAAGTTTCTGTGACACATATTGATTGGTCGAGATGTGCAGACCAACAATAGACAGGCAGAGCGTGTTTACCAAGATACGTCTGCATAGGACCTACGTAGTTCCAGTCCTGATGTCTATGGTTGTGAAATATGGCCCATTACAAAGCAAGTACTAGTGCACTCAGGTTGACACATTTGACAACATGGATTCTCCTTAAGTTCCTGATGATTCTGTACTGTTGTCATTTGTGTAATGTGGAAGTAAGTAAGGGCAGTGTCATGATGTCTCCCTTTTTCCAACGTGGTAGTGGAACGCCATTTGAAATTTTGTGGTCACATTGCATGCAGTGTTTCCTGTATGTGCTCCATTGCAGTAATGTGCCATGATTCATTTGTTGATTTCAGCGCTAATATAAATTGTTTGTATGTATGATTACTTAACTTCCTACCTCCGTTCCTTACTTTCTTCTTTCCTTATGCTTTTTACTTATTTACTTTTCTTTATTTGTTTACTTCCTCAGTTATCTATCTACTCCTTCCAGAATAGACCCATTCCATTTCCCAGCCGGAGGTCATAGGAAGCGACCAAACCGGGCTTTAGTTTTTGGGGGTTCATTATATGTTGTAGTATACTTTTTATGGATGCGTGTTTGCTGTTGTTGTGTTCGTTTTAGTTTTTCAGTACTAAGCCAAGAGATGGCTGGGAAGAACGTCTCCGAAATGACCTATTTTGTGTCGGGTGGGACGTAAAACCTTAACTCAATCAGTGTTTGCAGTGCTGCTAATGGAGACCATCACCATGCAGTTGCTGCTGTGATCTGGATTCCCCATCTGACTGGAAACGACCTCCAGGAAGACCCTAGATTAAGCGCTAGGTGAAGCTGGCCATCTCGTCAGCGTTCGAGTGCACATTAATCTACCGTATTGTACCATGCATAGCTCTGAGCCATTGAATCTGATCTGAGACTGTTGAACGTCGGTCCTTCATATGCTTGGAGGGGTGCAACCTTTTGAGAAGACGGGCATGCAGTTTTGGACATAGCAACTCTGTTACAGTGTTCAAACAAGCAATTTTACACATTAGCTAAGGCAATAAAGCGGGTATGTTTCAGTTCATTTTTTTCGTGTTGACATCGACGTTGTGCTTGGTGTATTTTATACAAAGTATGGCTTTTGAGTGCTATCATGTGCATTTGGGGAAATGAATTGATGTAGCCACATTCTAGAATATCTGTGGTAACTTGGACCAACATATGTGCATTTGTGTACCCGGTATATTACTTATTTATTTTGTTGTGCAAGTCACGAGTCAGTAGTGAAGCCTGCATGGATTGTTTTCTTTTGCCTATGATTTTGATTTTTTTACTTTGCCAGCAGGAGTGGTTGTGAAGTATTGCGATGAGTACGTCTGTTTGTGTATGTGTGTGTGTTTGTCCGCGACGATATCTCCGGAACTACACGCGCGTTCTTTATCAAATTTTTTGTGCATGTTGCCTATGGCCGTGGCTCTGTCCTTCTCTGGCAGGATTTCGAAATCCCGATGAGAAAGGGCAATTTTGGGGGATTTTCTTCTCTATTGTACAACATTGCATACAAAAAGACTGAACAGATCGAGATGCTGTTTGGGATGATGAGTGGGCTTGGCCAGAGGAACAGTGTTGCGTGGGGTGACGATCCCCAAAGGGAAGGGGAAATTTTGGGGGAAAACGTGCCCGACAAGTTTCACACCACTGTTTATTGCGAATTGGACTGGTCTATACAGCGGCGTGCACATGACAGCGGAAGACGCTTGATTGCAAGCGTTGGAGGAGTATATTATCGGCCGTGAAGGGGAGCATTGCACACCGCGGGCAAAGTCTGATATGTACGATTGCCTTGTTTTCGTTCTGTGAATTGTTTGTAAATTTTGTATCAAGCAGTCAAAGTGCCAGTTTGATTTTGTGGTTTATGTATTTTTTGTTTATTTGTATCATTTGTGTGTTAAATTTGTAATTTAATTGGCTGTGACTGTTGGTAGTATTTAACAGAATAAGCGTACGTATGTTCTTAATAATGTCGGTGACTGATTGAATGAATAACTGAATTATTCATTAGCCAACATTATAAGAAGTTCAGCTGTCACCAAGCTACTGCAATACACTAACTGTGACTGTCGCACAAGCATGGAACAGTCTTCCTACCAACGTCACTGCATCAACTTCTCTGCCGTCTTTCACGAGACAACTTAAAACATTTTTATTTACCAAATCTTTCCCATCACTTTAAATTGCTTTCTCATATTTGTGTACCGTGTCCTAGAAGCTACTTATCTTATGCCACGTTAATCAGTACGTTTTACTACTACTACTACTAAGTGGCGGTATTTTGTTATCACTCGGCTTGTACTTGCGATGGCTAGTCTTTGTCAGATTCAAATGTCTATCTTCGCACGTTCTACAGTTAGAAGCAGGTTGTAAAACTGAGAAAGGTCAAGACATCAGTCATCCAGATAATGTCCCATTCGGAGGTTATTTACGGTATCGTCTGTTGGACAGTACCTGCCGTAGTCTGTATCAATTTGAGATATCGTACATTATAGCTTCACCTTTCTAAAATATAGAGGGGCCCAAAATTTAGAAGTCAATCATGTGACCACGACAACGCGCCGTTTGGGTTTAGATCTAATTTATAGTCACAACACGAATTGATAAACGAGTATGTCGGTCCTCCTTATTGTCGGGCCGAAATTTACGCTGGCCGTGACCCCTGGTGAGTCGCGTTGAGTATGCGCCGCGCGCTGTGTATATGTTAGGTTACAAAACACGGGACACACTGACGGACATACACCAGACCGTTACACTATGCTTACACCCCACATGGGGCTGGAGTACCTCCGTACCTGCTCTTTTTCACTTATTTCCTTCTTCCTTTTCTGGTTCGCTTAGTCTTGTGGTGCAATAATTGTCTTCTCCTGTTGTAGTCGCTAGCGTAATAATTTAAATGAGCCTCTCGATCCCTTTCCCTTTTTGGGTGGCTGCTGAACAAAAAGGCGACCAGGGTTGAGGTTAATATACCGCTGGCCTTCTTTCACTGGGTAGGGATAGCTCTCCACCCCTAACCTTTTGTCTCTGATAGCCATATTATTTTGTGATGAAAGACTAACTTTACACTACGCAGCGCTTACCGCTAGACGTGGTCAGCGTAGCAAGCAGTTTATGAAGATAACCTTTGGAGTTAGACGATTTACATGAGTGGTTTTGCGCCCCAGTATTCAGAGCCGATCGATTCTACTGTATACTGTAGAGCATTAATATGCGCAGGTGAGCCACCGTGTACACTGGATTCGCGGTTCAGCATGCTCACGTTAGCATTGCCTACCTGTAAGCTATTGCTAATTTCCTATTCCGCTAGTGCTAAAAGGCTGAGTTTGTTTGACTACTAGTCGGCGATGCGGCCTTTCGTCAAATTACATAGGGCACTCGTTATGTTAAGCAAGCTCGTAATTGTGTTAACAAGTAGTTTGAGAAATAGGCCGCATCACACACATGGGCGGACTGGTCGCACCCATTATCACAGGCTTTTTACGGTCCGTGCTTAGGGGCCGTATGCGGGAGCACGGGCCGTACTTATCGGTACTGCCCCAGTCTGTCAGCGATCACAGGCCGCATCATAGTTACGGCCCGTCCTCTGGAGTAGGGCCCATGATTACGGGCCGTGATTATAGGTACGACCCATGCTCATAGGTTCGGCATATGCTCTCGATTACGGCCTCTGAGTACGGACCGTATTTATTGGTTCGGCCCTGTGATAACGGTTCTGCTGTCGTGCAGTTATTGGGGTTTGCATGATCCATTTCGCTGCCTGTCGTTATTGACGATTCAACCATCTCTTTTGCTGTGTACACCGCAGCAAAGAGGCCCAACGCTTTTCAGTGGGCCGGACAACCCGTCTAAATTGCCCTTCCAGCGGGACCTTGATTCTTGAATCATTTTCTATGACCCCATCCAGTGTTCGCTTCCTGCGGAAACGCTTGGAAACGGCGTTTCCAAAATTATTTTGATAGTGAGTTCCCGTACTTTATTTGGCAGTGGGACGTCCGACACCGTTCCCACATACGTTTAAAACGACGGTTTGAATAGACGCCTCATCGCAAGTGTTTAGCTGGAATACTGGAATAATAAATTAAACGATTAGTGAATCTGTAACTTACAGCGGCAGTCTGCAGAGTGATTAAACTGCATAACATTGAATCCGACGCAGCAGTTAAGACCATATTAAACCTAGAAGAAACTGGCAAAAATCAAACAGGTGATATTACTTGTCAGCACACTGACTCGTGGCAATGTGCTGCTCATGAAATGTAAGGACTTCCTATACGCGTTACCGAGCGTTGGGCTTGTAGTTGATACCGGTGTACAGGCAGTTAGCCCGCAGGTGACTAAGTCACCCACCCAGCGGTAGGCTGACATTACTTTCCGCCAGGCTTGCGGTTACCTTCCCAGCTGCAGAGCATCACCGCCCCTTGGCCGGCACTAAGTTACATACTGCTTAGTGACAGAGGCACAGGTGTGAACAACTTGCCCAAGATTGTTACGCAGCTTTTGCCCCGAGCATGATTTGAATCCACAACCTGATCGCAAGTCCAACGCTTTACACGTTTCGCCACCGCGCTGCTAATTAGTATCACCTTTTAGGCCTATATACAAATATCGGCTCATAGCGCCTCAACCGTGATAGCTAGCGAAAAAAGTTCAATTAGCACCTATAGGAAGTCGACCACGCGCTTTCCAACGAGCCATA
>Ga0209780_1001298_pt1 | contig 16138 bp, 14 predicted proteins | sample WorMetexBAHAMAS2_FD_187384 | JGI IMG/M metagenome (GOLD analysis project Ga0209780, IMG submission 187384) | Marine gutless worms symbiont microbial communities from Max Planck institute for Marine Microbiology, Germany - Inanidrilus exumae... | ecosystem: Host-associated > Annelida > Digestive...
TTAGTTATTTTACTTCAGCTATATGAAACCTTTCTAAATCCCATATTAATACTACTATAACTACTGACACTAGTAATATTCGGCCTAGTTTTTTTGTCACGTGACTTTGAAGTTGGCACAAACATCAGTTGCGAAGAGTTGACCGTCAGTCCCCGTATGGGTCTAATTTTTCATAATTTTACATTATATACTGTCCAGTTTTACCTGTGAAACAATGGTACTGAATTGAAAAATAAATCAGTTCAAATGTGTGAATCAGATTCAATCGGACTTTTTCTCCAAATCGGACAGCATTTGTAGATGTTGCTTTTGCATTAGCTTTCATGCCAGTCTTGGCATCCTCCCTTGTTATTGTTAACATTTGTTATTAGAGCACAGACAGTTGTCAAATGTATGTTTTAATTGTGAGCCAATTGTAGACAAAGTGCCTTTGATGCATTAAATGCATTTATTGTTTTCCTGTATTCATTACTGAGTTTATGTATGTAGTGCATTTTAGTTGTGAAGTCATTGTACCATTGAAAACATAGGTTGTTCCGTACATTCGTGTATGCAATAACTATAGTTAAAAATCGTCATTCAGATAACAAAAATCGTTAAAAATAGCAATTTTTCCTTTAAAAATCATTTCGAATGTACGGAACAACTATGTAGAGTAATTGACTGATGACATTTACGACAGATAACAATACACAAACAATTTGCCTAATGACTGTTACTAACATGCTTTTGAAAGGTGCTAATGCTAGCTTGTTTGTATTTTGGTGCACAACATGTTCTTTTTTCTTAACAACCAGTGATTAGATGATACGGTAGCATTGTAGCCAAGAATTAAAACAGATGCTAACAGCTTGCTTGGTTGGGAGATGTCCCATTTCAGCACAAAAATAGGCTATATCAGGGACAAGGTCTTCGATAGAGATTTAGTTCCGTCAGGTTAAGGATGACCCACAATACAGTAACCTCCCGACCTTGTTGCCTTTTTGTTCAGTGACGACCCAAAACGGGAAAGGATACTGGAAGTGCATGTAAGTTATTATGCTAGCGCCTACAACAGTGTGGAAATTAACCACCACCACAAGACCTGTTTATCAGTTATATGTATCATCTTGTGTAATTGCTGGAGTTGATCACATATTAGTATCAGCATGCTGTCCTCAACAGATTGAATGCATACATGTCAAAATGTTGCAAATAGGCATGCCAGGGTTATTTTACAAAATGTCAATGTTAAATCTTTTTTTCATGCAGTTTCTTAGGAACTACAGCAGATAGAGGCATAGTTGATAATTTGCTATAATTTCAAAACAGCAAATCGATCATAATGAAATTAAGTGACCTAACATAAGTCGGCAATTTTCATAGGTGGTCCATCCTGGCACGTCAGAAGAACCACTGTCATAAATATCAAGATAACCCAGTATCTCAGGAATGGTAGAGATACCTGATAGAGATTTGTTGTGTTGATGAAAAACGTCATTGATTACCATTCCTGATGCTCAATACTGCCTGAAATTCAACTTGGCGGCGGCCACCCTCTAAGTTTTCATTAAAAAGGCAGTATCGCCATATTGATTTCAGTTATCAAGTCAACATTTCACAAGAACACTAAAACAGCCATTCCGAACGTTCTCAAATATTGAAAATTTGAAATGCACAGTTTTTTATATACCAAGATGGCAGCGGCCGCCATTATGATGAAAAAGAAGCATGCATCTTAAGAAATGCATAGACATATTTGAACCACAATTCAAACTATTGGTATTTACGAGCAAATGGTTTCTGGTAAGGCAATGGACAGTCGGTGTATGCCGTAAATGGCCTGCATCCACTTCGTAAGGATTCACCAGATGGCGCTGCCTTCTATCACGAGTCGGTGGCAGATGAAGAAATCATGAGGCCAGGCCAATGGTATTTTTCACATTAATGCAGTTGGTCTCCTGTTATCAAGCTGAAACATTTACGTATGACATTATTGGGTCTTCTCTGAAGAGGCATCATCAGGGCTGCTCTTTGCCCATCCATTTATCTGTCCCATAGGGGATGAAAGATCAAAATACAAAGTAAGTTAAAATATGGCCTGGACTGTAAAATACACCATATGGCTGATGACAAATATCACATAAGTTTTTTTATGGTACTGTCTAAAACCCGTCCATTCAATGACGCCTGACCAGCATTATCTGCCAAAAGGGCCCCATAATATATTGGCGGTTTTTCGGCCACATCCTATGGTTTACATCAATTTATTATTTATTTAAAAATTCATATGTGCTGCAGTGGGCTAATACAAGCAACTAAATTACTTGTCGATAGCTTTCTTAGATATCTTACGTATATCAAAAGTGTAACACTTTATACAAACAAATAAATATAGATCACGGTGGCGACACGTTCCTTGAAAACAGAATAGGGCCTAGAAAATTTTGTAATTTAATGTAAAAGGGCCTTCAAAGTCCTTGAATTGCAGTAGTTCGTAATCACCGTTACCACGATGTGAAAACTATTTCAAGCTCTGGACTGGACAGTGTACAAAGCAACACCTGCTATGTAACTGCAGTTAGTAATACTATGTTTATGCCATTAATGGTTTTTGTATGATGCCATAAACACTCTCTAACATGGTAAAACATTGTTGGAATAGGTCTGGAAAAGGTAGTTGAAATTCCTTTAAAAGTCTTTTTAATTCCCCCACCCCCCAAAAAACTGTTGCCACCCTGATAGCTACACAACATGGTGAAACAGCATTTCTAAAATTTATACAACATCAGCTATGTCAAACAACCCAGCAACGACTTAGCCAACACCGGGCATTATGTATGCGATGTTATTGAGTGTACTAGCATGAATCTGTTCATCACAGCCGTTGAGTTCTGGCACTTGTGTTGTGAGACACATCAAAGGTCCGAGAGCACACAGCAGAGAGTCCAACAGAACAGACAGACTGCCCTGCACAGCAATCTGACCCTGTTGACAGGCATCACAACACGGCACACTCTAATGTCATTATTTCATTCCAATAACTAGACTCGTTTGTTATCACCAGCGTAATGTGCAGGCTAAACAGATGCAATCACTGTTCATGCAGTTATAAAGTATTCCAATTATAGATCAACCGTCTATCAAATTTAACCAACAGTGTGAAAAAATGACAATGCCACATACAGATGCATTTATATCACATAAATCATGGCCATATATAGGATTTTCAGTGGCGTATATGTATTTGTGCATTTGAAAGTCTGTTTTTTGACATGGCATCTCAAACACGATGCAGATATAATCACCAAACTTGACATAGACATGTTCCATCTTGAGTCCTGGAAACTCATTTATTTTGGGGTTCAAAAGTCAAGATCAAGAGTCACAAAAAACAGTGCCAATGTGGGTTTTTGCACTCTTGCAAGTGCTGGTTACGTGTGTTTTTTGTAAGAACTGGTATGATGACGATGACGATGATATTGAAAATAACAGTAATAATAATAATAATAATAGGAACTTAATCTGGGGTCTCAAATGAAGCAATTATCGCAAACTTGCTATGCATATTGACTATCCAAAGGACAATAACTAACCTCCAAAGGAACATCTTTGTATCTCTGGAGCAGGCTTTTCAAGTTCAGTACACAGACACTGAGTACAAATGGTCACAAATTACCTCAAAGGGGGAATCGTCACAATCCCGTAATCATGTTAAATTTTGTGACCCACTCTGATTTTGGAATGACTAACGTTTTGGTAAACAAGTGGATTACATCAAGCATGAGCCAAGGGAACACAAATAACCTCCAAAGGGGCATGACCTGGGTCACAAAATTGTTTTGAATTTTGGAGACCCTACCTATCTATGAGACTGGTGAAGCCAGATGCTTTAAATTTCGCACAGATTAAATACTACAAGTACTAGCCAGTTGATGACGAATTACCCCCCCCCCAAAAAAAACAATTCACTACACGTGAACAATGTAACCTGAAATAGATTCAAACATGTTATTCCTGTCATAAATATAAACAGCTGACCTTATGTTCTTGAAGTCTGGCTCCAATAACAGACAATGATTCTCCAAGAAGTTTCAAGTGTGCTGCAGCATCCAGTGGCCCTGTGCCAGCGACCTGTCAAGCAACATGACCAACGCATTCTACAGGGTTCTCAGTAGAATGCATACCTCTAACAAACTGTGTCATCGCTGGCAATCAATAAGAGAACTAAACCTAATACCAACCTTCCAAAATTTAAGCGACTCTTCTCTGCTCGACAGTCTATATATTCCTCAAATTTAATGCAAATCCACCCATAACGTTTTGAGTTACTCTGTTCACAGACACCAAGACAGACAAATGGCAGTCAAAAATACCTATCACCAAGCTGTAGTGGAGATAATAATGAACGACAGATTGCCTTTGACGTACTGCAAACTGGGGTTGACTAAACAGACACACAATTACACTCAACAGTGCACTAAAGAGCTCACCTTGTAATGCAGTGTGCTTGTGTCGTCAACAGCAGAAGCTGGGTACTTGACACCATGCAGTGGAGGTCTACCACGAGTACCAGTGTGAACGCCAGGTGGTCGCCCTCTCAATGGCATGCCATCTTTCACCCTACCCGTACTAATCACCGACGAACCTTTCTTTGCCAGTTTCCGTGCCTTTCTTCGCCAGATCTTACAGTCACATACAACAAAACGATGTAACAGTAGTTAACACACACGTAAAAACACGAGGTGATTTTGTGCCAATATGCAAAAAACTCAGCTGGCCACATATTACACTGGTCTTTGTCCTTCAAGGACTGTTCGGGCTGGTACTGATCTCTGGTTTACTATGCAGTCAGTCCACAAGTGACATTACTCATAAACCCAGTAGCAGGTTGCCATTACTTTCTGCCAGGCATATGGTTTCCTTCCCAGCTTCAGACCATCACCGCCCTTGGCCAGCACAGACTTATACCGCTTGGTGTGCTGAGGAACGTGCATCTGAAAGACTTGTCTGGGGTCACCAAGTGACAGCAGAATGGACGCCGTTGGCCGGGGATCGAACTGACAACCTCTTCATCACTAGTCTAACACCCTGCCACCACGCCACATACACATTATAATGACCGGAAAAAAATATGATCCAACGTGCCATAATGCACTGAAGGCAGAAAAGCCAGGGTTGAGATGTATTTCAGCACAATCGTGGCAATTTGGCGTAGTGGTAACGTGTTGGTCTCGATCAACGAGGTTAACCTACACTTAGCCCGGTTAGTACTGGGATGGGTGACCGAGTCCGGGTTCGACTCTCGGAGTCAGCACTGTATTTTGGTATGTAATCAACCACCCAGGTCCACTCAGCCTTCTACCCTCCGTGGGACGGTAAAATGGGTACCAGCCAAAGGGCGGTGATGCTCTGCGGATAGGGAGTAAAGGCAGGCATGGTGTAATTTGCAGGTAAAACTGTGTGATGCATGTCTGAGCACATTAGACGTAGTTACGATGATGCGCTATACAAATCGACGTATACTTTACTTTACTTTAGAAGATAAAGTTGTCTTTTGTTACTTGTATGCTCACAGCAGCTATGACAGAGAACTCAAAGTCACTTCTGTATGGTAATACCTTTCTGAAAGACATAAAAGATCACACAAGTGAAAATACTGATTAAAATCTCACTTAACAATTATGACTGCAAGCATGCAAATACCTGCAACACTACTAAAGTAAATGCTACCTACCTCTGGCCGCTTTGCTCGTAAACTTGGTTAGCCAGTCCCCCTTGGTTTTTCCTCCACTTGTTCAATAGCATAACCTCTGTAGACAAGTGACACGGGATTTTTATGGGCCGGATGTCCTTCCTGTCAAACAACCAACACTGTCGAAGCACTGACCACAATGAGTGGTTTTCCCTCATCCGTTCTTCTTTCACCATCTAACTCCTGTTGGAAGGGGAATTGTTCCGTTTTCACTGATCCTCCAATGCCAGTACCACGGTCCACTAAATATTAAATTTCACAAAATTTGTATTTAAAAAGATCATACCATCTTTTCTTTCTCTGGAACTGTCTGCCACATGTCACCGAGGGTCTTACTCAGCGTTGCAAAGTCTAGCAACAACACAACATTATACGTATCAAAACATCATCACGCACTTCGCACCAGTATGGTGAATTCAATGAAAAGCAGAAAAATGCACAACAATAAACCATAAATTACTGCTCTATGTCCATTTTGCAGCAGTTACATTTGAGGTTTCCACAAAGACCTATGCATCTGTATTCTGATCAGAGCAACTGAAATGCTGCAAATAATGAAATTGAGAGAGAGAGAGAGAGAGAGAGAGAGAGAGAGCACAACAGAATGTCATAATTCATAAACACAAACCAATTCCTGGATTGACGGACATCAGCTTCAATCTCTGTGTTCCACACCATAGCATGTATGCAGTGTAACCTTTCTGACGTTTCTTCTTTGGCTGTAACCATCCACAAACTCGGTGAACTGCTCATCATGCACATAATGTATGGTTCTCCAACACATACATAAGAACCGTCTCATGACATAGTTTTGTAAAGGCACTGTCCCCCCTCCACCCCCAAAAATGTCACTATTTTGTTCTGCTGTGATCCTAGGTTTAACCATCTTCATAGAACTCTGACTTGTGTCAAACAGATGGATGGACAGACACAATGACAGCATATACCACGCTAGCATAGCGTCGCATGTAAAAACGTTGAAAACACAGTGAAATTATCACCTGGTCACAGCTGAACCACCCTTCATTTGCAAAATGAGCAACTATATGCAACAGACAGTATCTAGGAAGAATGCAGCATCCTACCGCATTTGTTAACCACATTCTCAACATTAATCAAGTCTCTTACAGTGTCAACGTTGGTCACAGCGTCAAAAATCTCAAGTTGTTCTTAGTTGAGCCTGATGTGAAAGTCAGTGCTCAGCATTATTTGGATACCTTGAACAAATATTAGCTGATATTAAAAGCATTGCAGATGACAATTTTGTCTCTCAGCAAGACATCGCAACTGTGCATGTGCAATGCGGTCCAATTGCTGCAGCGTGAAATTCTCAAATCTCTTTTTTTCTGGGCTACAGCTCCACACAGCTCAGAGCTGAAACACATTGATTACAAGATTTAGAAAACCTTATAGCAGTCTGAATATGAATTGTGAGTCACCAAGATTGAAGAAATCAAGCAGCGACTGGTAAAGTCTGGCATTTAAGCACAAAATTCGATTTTTGTGTTTTCACATTTTGCTAGGTAGTACAAAAGCACTAGTTAGGTAAAGTGGGAGAATAAAGTATACAGTATTACTTATTTTCTTAGCAAAATGTCTGCAAAAATTACCACAATCAGTTCACGTACCGGTATGTCCAAGTCACAGCAAGCGAAAGGAGTGACAGTTTTGGGGGAAACTGATAAAGTCTTTAACAATAAGATCCTATAACTACTAACAAATGGTGAAAATAAAGTGCAAAAACCGAGGCCACAGAGCTACTACAAAATTAACATGCAAAAAACAACTGAAGTGTTTGCTATGTAGATAAAACTGACCTTAGCTGCTTCTTTTGGCTGCTTTACTGTTTTCAGCGAGTATGCTCGTTTAATAACAGGCAAGCAATCGTTTTCAAATGTAGCTCCAATCTGCTCATCAGTCATCACATCTGACGACAACACAGAAAATAGAAACATCAATCTTTTTGCAGTTTATGTAACACTACTGGTAAATAAAATAAAGTACCACTCTTTGGACAATGTTACTAAAGACACCAGACATAATAAACATGCAAGCCATAAAACCTCAGCTACTTCAAATGGAAGAAACAAACACAGATATGTCATTACAACGGTGTAATTGGTAAACTGCTGCACATCCACTTTTGTAAGTGTGTACAGTGTAAGTTGTTTTAGGAACATACATTTTTCAACCATGAGGAAACAAGGGAGTTGCCTGGAGAAAGAGATAATGCAAGGAACATTGCCAGGTGCACGCAAGCGAGGAAGACCACGCATGGCCTGGATGGACAACATCAATGTGTGGACAGGACTGTCCGTGGAAGAGTCAATAAGAATGACAGAGGACAGAGATAAACAGAGAAAGTATGGCCATGATGTGGCCAACCCTCGGATCGAGGACAGCTAAAGAACAGAACGGAATTTTTATGACTCTTCATATCAAAATAGCTAAATGAGACTTGTTAAAATGGGACTTTTTTGGCAAACACATAAATTTCACACACATACACACATAAATACATCGTTTTAATAACCACTTTCCAGGTGAACCAGGCTAGACTGGGTGCCCCAATTTTTCTTCCTCCACTTTCATGGAAACAGAACCTTTGGGGGATAATTAACTTAAATGGTGACAGAGATAAAACAGTTTAAAGGTCATACCATCATGCGACCTCTTCCTCTGATGTCTCTGTGATGTCGACTTAAAGTCGACATTAGAATGACCAACTCCCACTGATTCATCACCTCCAGCAGACGACTCATGCAATAACAACCGTTCATCTTCAGTCTTCACTCGCGGTGACCTCTTTGACTTTTTAGGCTACAATAATACAAAGAGATGAGTTCATATACAGAAAAGATGCAAAACAAGTCAAGTAAACAGAAGGCCATCCCCAAAATCTAATTGACAGCTCCTTGTACCAATGTCATGACAATCTTTTCACAAGTTATTGAGTAATCTTGTTCACAGACAGACAGATATCTTGATATGGTGAACTTGCAACTGTAAATAAGTTAAATATTCATAAGATGCACCATCACCGCCATCTTCACTTTAACGACCATTTAACAAAGCAGTTATTAACAAGGTAATTATCCCCAAAAGAAAATCTATGGGTATAAATGGAGCAGGTTTTACAGCTGCCTTTATGTAACCATGTCAAAATATCACGACCAAAAAACTAGCAAAACGTAATTAATGTTACTATGTTATTATAACAGAAAACATACAGAATGGCGACGTGAGTCTTGCATTTCTATGGAGCCAAATGATGAAACTCCACTGCGATTCATGTTCAGCTTCATTCTCAGCACCAAAGACTGTTCATTAGATGGTGAGCTGATGACTGCTGCTGGTTCATCAACAACAAGTTCCTCCTCTTCATCACTTTCCATTTTGACTTCAGCTGCCGATGCCCTTCTGTCGCGCTTTGCTTTTGATCTGCCTTTTGGTGTCGCATCGACATGATCTGGTTTTGCCCCAAGACTGAAGCGAATCTTCACAGGTTTCTCAAACCCAGGTGAGACAGGATTCTCATCGCCCAATGATGAAGCAGGTATCTCACGAACAATCTGCTCCGAGCCACGTGATTTACGTGCAGTTGTTCTTGACTGACGGTGAAAAACATGCTGCTCCAAAATATCTGACTCTTCCATCTCCAACAACCGGGCAGACTTCTTACGGACCTATATAATATAATATCATTAAATAATGCACAAATCTACTAAACAAAAAGAATAACAATTGCTGTACAAGGTAAACACACAAAATATTAAATGAAATAAGATGAAGTTGGAGACCAAATAACGTTGCCTCACGTCCAACTACTGTTGTCACCTGGCGAATTGGACGAAAAATACGTGTTGTCTTTGGTTCTGGCTTCTGGCCCATTCGCTCTATTATGTGAAAACTTGACATTATCCACAAAACTGGAAGTACATAACGTATTGCATTGCTGTCAATGTATAGAAAATTTGGTTTAATTTAGACATGTGGTTTTTGATACACTCAAGCAAACAAACAGGCCGATAAATGTTGCTGATCGCAATACTCTGCACCCAACTGGTGGCAAAGTAAATATAAAGGTAGAAAAGCAATGCCATCTATGAAGCACTGGTCCAAACACTGTAGTGACATAAATTTTATTAGAAATTAGAAATTCATTTGTTGTAAATTATCAAGCAGTATACCCAACAAGGCACACAAGAGTTGGTATGACCATGCACTGTAATATCTGGACTGTGACTGGCTATTGGTACTGCATAAATAACAAGTATGACTGTCCTCGTTAATATTCAGATTGAAATGTACTCTGGCTACATCACATGCTGCCTCGTGGTCAGTCACGCTGAGTATGTGCCGCATGCTCTGTTAAGGTTAGAAAAAGACGGGACAGACAGACGGACTGAAGAACGGACACCAGACCATTACATTGCGCTTGCCAATAGATAGGGCCAGCGTAAAAAGCCACAAAAGGGAGCACAATGAACTCAATCAAAGCACCAGCCCTGTGATCTGACTTTCAATCTGTCAACCCCAAACTTATAGCATTCATAGATAATGTCAAGAACTAACACAGTAATGGTTGAAGTTGTGTGGTGGCTCAGCAGTAGGGCGTTGGACTTGCAATTTAAAGGTCGCGGGTTCAATTCACTGCCGGTCCGCTTTCACATAACATAGGTCAACTCAACCTTGCATCTCTCTGGGGTCGCTAAATCAAGTACCTGCTTCGGCTGGGGGTAAAGGCGGGATTCTCACCTCTGTCGGGTGGCAGGTAACACTGTGTGATCCCATATGGCATGTGAGTTTCCAGTAGCAGTGAAGAGCTAAGTTGATGCTAAATTGCTATACACTGTTTACTTTATTAGCAAAAATAACAAACTAATATAAGTAACAGTTCTTACTCGTCCTGATTTTTTGGCAGAGATGTCCAGCTCTGGCAATGCAGATTCAGCATCATCCAAGTAAACCAGTTCAGCAGTCTCAGCAACATCTGGCATGGCAGGAAGATCAATACATGTCTCCACAGTCTCCAGGTCACAGTACTCCTCTTCACCTGCTAAACCAAACTCTATCACCTCTTCCTCTGTCCATATTTCATCACCCGGATTCATCAGTGTCAGAGATCCACTTTCAGACATCATCTCTGAACTGAAAGGATCCGAGTCTTGCCACCACCACCAGTATCAACATCAATAAGCACACTAAAAACAGCAAAAACATAAAACAGCAGAAACGATGTCAGAAAAGGCTTAACTGGTTTAATTTTTAGTCTATGCAATGCTATTGCAAAGCACACTATATGCTAAAGCACACTATATGCTACAGCAGTTCTCATGCTAGCCTCTCAGTCGTGCTACTGTGTTAAAATGGCTAAACATATCATCAAACTTTTAACCACACAGCATGATAGCAACCCCATCAATATTATCACTTACTGAGATGACTGTGGATAGCTCACTTAATGTTGGCTAATATAGCAGTATTTTATATTTTTATAAATGACACTGACACAGGTATTACACAGGAATACATTCATTCAGACGTTCATTTTATGCTGCCTTCAATAGCATTCATAGTGATGCAAAAGCCTTGGAAGAACCTGTACAACTTGCCGTATTTGAAAGTTACTGTTTGCCTCTGCTGACGTTTGCTGCTGGTGCTGTTACGTGTAATAAACAACAGGTGCATGATTTGAATGTATGTTGGAATACTATGTATCGGACTGTATTCAATTTTAATTGTTGGGAAAGCGTCAAGAGTTTTATTAATGGCTTAGGAAAACTGAGTCTGCAGTATATTTTAAAGGTATGTAAAGTTAAATTTTATTTTCACTTATTATATGCTGCTAATTCGTTGCTTTTGGATCTATTTTGGTTGCATTATGGTGACTGTTACTCTGCTGATGACTGCCTGCGTTGTGTGCCTGGCCCGCGGCATGTGGCTGTTAATGCTGTGTACGAGCAGTTTGAGGTTGATTGTCTGTCATAGCTGCTTATGTTGTACTTTTTAATTTTTAAAAAATACTTTTGTCTGTTGTGTTTAACCTTTCTGTCACTTTTTTGACGAATAAATGTGTTCATTATTAGTCGTTTGCTAAAATTTGCTGATGATACTAATGTCTTTGCAAATGTAGAAAATCAGGATAATGTTCAGCAGTTAAGAAAAGATTTAAATGCAATATATCAGTGGTCTGTTGACTGGCAGATGCTTTTCAATCTGGATAAATGTAAGGTACTGCACTTCGGTAATAACAATGGTAATCAATCACGAATATCGCATAGGAGGGATTAAATTAAGAGTCAGTGTGAGGAATGGGATCTTGGTTTTTTGGTAGACACTAGACAGTAGCTTAAAATTCAGTCATCAGTGTGCAAAAGATGTAAGTGAAGCAAACGGAACCCTAGGCATAATTAAAAGATCCTTTACAAATAAGGATTCCCACACGATAATAACACTGTATAAACCTCTAGTCAGGCCAAAACTCAAACACTGCATACAAGTGTGGAACCTATTTTTGAACAAGGATATTATATTACATTCGTATTATATTACGTTTTTTATTGCTGCATGACGTGTAGTAATATTATTTTAATGTCACTTTTATCATCACTATTAGAGTCAGACAGCAACACAAGCACTTAAGTTAGGCGAAATTTATGGTTTCGTGCTGCACTTTCGTACTCATTGCATGATGCGCATCGACCAGAATACTTCGAGCTTCGGTTAATATTCAGTTTTGAACAGTCGAGCTTCGGTTGCAGGAAAAAGCCGAGTTTAACATCCCTAATTCCCACACTATGACAACACTGTATAAACCTCTAGTCAGGCCAAAACTCGAATACTGCATACAAGTGTGGAACCTATTTTTGAACAAGGATATTATATTACTTGAAAATGTTCAATGTCATGCAACTAAATTAATTACAGGTTTGAAACATAAATCCTATGAAGAACGTTTGTCAATATTATAGTATGTTGATAGTAATGTGTGGTTTAAATTATCTTCTACTGGATTAAGAGGTCATGGTTATAAACATTTCAAGCAACCTTGTCCTTTAAATATTAGGAAGTATTTTTACTCAACGAATTATTGATGACTGGTATAAATTACCAGCAGATGTCGTCAATAGTTGCTCGGCAAACACTTTCAAAAATAGGTTGGATTGTTATATTAGGTATAACGGGGGATTTTAACAAGCTCAGCTTTTTCCCCTGTCATAGCTACATGTTTTTTCTGTCTGTCTTTTTGTTCCTTCTGTCGTCATTCATGTAGCTAGTTAAGTTAAGTTATCCCACTGCTGTCTTACGAGTAAGATTTAATTGGCAGGTATCACCTACGAATCTGACATGACAAGGGCAAACTGCATAAAGGCAAAAGGTGCAGTAACCTATGTTATTCCCCACCAGCCCAATCAGCTGCATTCCAACCACGGCACTCATCACCGGCACTGCTCTCACCACTGCTGTCTTACAATATGGGTCACCCAGTGTGATAATCGATGTGTTAACTGGCCATTGCCTGTGGTGAACATCATTATCAGTTCATACAGAACCTACGGACAATTTTATTAGCAGTTCTGACTGCATATTAAGTCTAATACCAACAACAAAACTAACACTAACTCTAATCCTACTAACTCTAGCTGTAACCTTACATCGTAATGTTTAGAAACGTTTTAAGTTTAAACATGTGAGAATCGATCTTTGATCCTCAACCTCAGCCCTTGGTGTAAAATGTCAGCATCTGCAGTATATCAGCAACACACTGGTTAAGTCTTGCACTCTTGAAACCCATAGTGCTACATTTGACAAATCAGTTGCCACTTGCCAGTTGTCATGTCATGCGAATCATAAAGAACAGTTCTATTTCTTAATGCGATTTTATTACCAGAAATCTTTTTAAAGACGTTTACTGACATCACACACTACCAGTCTAACAACGTTACTATTTACATTGCTGTTTTAATCTATTGTATTACGTCTATACCTACATGCTGTTTACTGTTCATTTTATGTCATGTTTAACGGTCTAATGTCTTACTTTTGTTGTACCAGGTTGCAGTCAGTCAACTGTTAAAAAAGTTATAATAATTTGATTTGATTTGAGTTACCACATGCACTGATAAACCTGAGATCTCACAGTATTTGAATAATTCAACACTCATAATAACTGACCAAAAGAAGCTTAGCTGTCCCAGATATACCACATGTTACTCCATATCACTGTGCACTGTGTAGGCACTAGACAGCTGACATGACTCGGGAGTCTGGGCCCCCTTGTAGATCTGGGGCCCGATTTACAAAATATCTTAGGATAAAGTTATGAAAAACTTAGGATAAAGTGTGACTTAGAAAAATATTAAGAAAAACTTAAAATGAACTTACGCAAAACTTAAGATCAACTTAATAACAAAAATGCAATTTCTGAAAAATAACTTAACATTTTTCACAGAATTGTCTGCATTGTCTGCATATATCTAGAAAGAATTTAGTAAGTCTTAATATTGCTTTAGCAAATTTCATGTAAAAATCTATAAAAAAACTTAGCTTTATAACTTAGGATAAACTTAAGATATACTTAGGAAAAACTTACGATAAACTTAGGATTTTTCCTCAGATTTTTTGTAAATCGGACCCCAGGTGTGACTGTAGCCTCCATTATGAAACCCAGTTTAACCCATTAAACCACACTGACAAAACTGGCATACAGTAAGAGTGCAGTGGACTGGACATAAGACAGAACAACGAGAAAAACTGTCACAAAACATATACTCTTGCAATCATAGAAAAAAATGTGACATTCTACGGGGGTTCGGAAGGTTCAAGGTTCGGAAGACCTCTGCCTGCCTGCTGAATTTGAGAACTCACTGAATGTGGTGCTTCGGTAACGACATTCCTAACGGCACCACCAGGTTTTCGGTTATCGCAACAGAACCCGGTGTCTTCGTCCCCAATGCTACATCTCACTATGGGAGGCCTAACTGACCTAGCTGATTCACCCTGATTCGTTTCCATGCCCAGTGCCTGGACGATTCCACTAGTGTTTTCATTTCCCATAGTTCAGTGTCGTGGATCAGTCATCCGAAGGAGTCAGAACTGCACCTAACTGCTTCACTGTTTTGCTATCCTAATAGGAAGACATCTATTCTGTGGGTTCGGTGTCCCTTTTATTAATAGAGAATCACCGAAGCTGAATAGATCAATACAATAATGAAAGCAACACCAGTACAATAAGCTACATAGATCCAAACAATGATAAAAGAATACTAACACAACTGAAAACTGTCACTGACATTACAAATGTATGCAAAGGTCCTGTATATATTCGTAAAACTAACTAGTAATAAGACTGACAAAATAATAGAACAACTAGGTTTACTGGTAATGGTTAACAGCATACTGGATGAAGGAACAGTAGTGCTGGGTACGAGTATGGACTTTTAGAAAAGTTTGAGAAGATCTAAGCCTTGAGGTAATAGCCGTGGATCTGGGTGGAGGGCGGAAAATGTGGAGACAAGAGGCTGGATCCAAAATGTTATGGAAAAAATCACGAAAAAGATGCCATTCCACGGATAAGGTTATGAGTGATATGAATGGCACGTTTTTGAATGGCTTTAGGCTCTCAGACTGTGCTTTAGTTAACGCATAGTGCCACACTGGCGCACAGTATTCTAAAATGTTATGAAAAAATCACGAAATAGATCTTTTCTCAACACAACAACAACAAGGGCCTTATAACTGTTATGTAGAAGTGTAGTAATTGGCGGTTTGACAAACCAGCTCTTTTAGTTGTTTAAGGAAATATAGCCTGGTTGTTACCTTTTTGATAATTAAATAAATAAATAGTCAGGAAAGGGTCGAGTCAATATGCACACCAAGCAATTTAATTTATATGAAATGTCTATTACATTCTGAGGTTTTACCTCACACACGTGCTGTAAGGTTAAGAAGATTCATTTTTCTTTTTATTCAACAACCTCTGTAACCTATTAAAAACACTTTTAATCGTTTAAAAATCTACACCAACAAAGATTATTTAACTGCTGTTGGATATGACATATGTATATAGTAGTTGAAACCCGTAGCTGTTGTTGCAGTTATTGTTGTTGTAAAAGAAAGTAAAGGTAGAGAATAGAGATCTTATCACAGGCTGCGCGGTAGCGCCAGCCCTGTGTTAACGGCTACTGGCTTTGTCAATGGGAAAGGGCAATTTTCGACCCACCACAGAATCGACACCCCTCAACCGATCACCAAAAAATTTGTCACAGGTGATTACGTCGGCGACCCCTACGGCTATGCCAAATTAGGTGCATATCCGTCCAAGGGGGTCTTCTGGGCACGTGGGTGAAATATAACCAAAATTATTTTTATTTATACCCCTTTTTTGAGGAACGCACCTAC
>Ga0209780_1001299_pt1 | contig 16125 bp, 12 predicted proteins | sample WorMetexBAHAMAS2_FD_187384 | JGI IMG/M metagenome (GOLD analysis project Ga0209780, IMG submission 187384) | Marine gutless worms symbiont microbial communities from Max Planck institute for Marine Microbiology, Germany - Inanidrilus exumae... | ecosystem: Host-associated > Annelida > Digestive...
AGCTGACAAAATGTGGGAGATCAAACGCCGCATGTGGACCGCGTACTCGAAGAAGTGGGGATCAACTGACCCCCTGAACCCCGTGGCTCCGCGGCCTCTGGCTCAGACGGTTCAGTGTAACCCAAGGGTTTAGCCGGGAATTTTTTTACGCGGGGATTCACAATAGATCGCGCATTTCGAGCACGACTCGTGCACGAAATCACAGCACTGGCAGCCGGGGTGGGGGAGAAGAAATTTAAGTTGAAGACAGGACATTTGTATAGCGTCTCTTCGTGAGAAATCACCTCTAAAGCGCTCAGAATGGCACGTGTTAACGAGGGATCGCACAACTTTACCTGCACCTACACGTTTGTCCACAAATGGAATGAGCCGTCCTGCCTTTACTCCCCAGCCGCAGCGCATCACCGCATTTTGGCCGGTACTCATTTCCAGTCCGACAGAGGGTAGGAGGCTGAGTTGGCCTGGGTGGCTGCTTACATACCGACGTGGTATGCACGCCACGGTCACCCATCCTAATACCAACCGACCGATAGTGCGGCGGCCGCGGGGTATAGAGCCCACGACCATTGATTTGCGAGTTTGACGCCCTAACCACTAGACTTCCGAGCCTGCTACGGTACCTCAGAAGTTTCTCATCGGATCTGTGAAAATAGCATGGGTCACTTTCGTCGTTGTGGTCCCTCTGGAGAGCAACGCCCATGAATAAACCCGGGGCTGCGACTTCCGGGGCCCCAAGCCACAAGCGACGTCAAGGAACAAGTGTCCGAAGTAATTTGGCAAAAAGCCGCATCGCCGAGTTGTCACCCCTCGCGGCTGCAAATGAATTCGTCCGATCTTGACCCATCTAGTACATGATTTCTTGGACCCGCATAAGTCAGCTTTCCAAAATAGCATCTCTATCGGTTCACCCGTTTTTGCGCAGCTCACTCGTGTGCCCAACACACGCACACAGACACAGACACACAGACACGTGCGACATCTATAACAATAGGCTGCATCATATGTGCTGCATGCAGGCGATGCGGCCTAAAAATTGGCTCACCGAACAAAACTCTGCGAAGAAAAAGCACGTGAACAGTGTCGATTACTGTGACGTCGTGTACGCTACACTTATTTATTTATTTATTTCTAATTTAATAAGAGAAGACACGGGACCCGAAGGTCACTAACATGCCGTAAGCGATGAAAAGACATACAAATCAAATCAAATGAACAATATTGACAGACAAATAAACCAAATACAGAATACAACATATAGCACAAAAACATAAACACTGAGATTAATCTAGTTATAAACACAAACATACAAATTTACGCCTATTATTATCTAAGGATTTCTTGGATTTATTAATAAGTGGTGTGTGGTCCCAGGTGAAGATTGAGATTGTTGGGATTTTACTTACTTACTACTTACTACTCTTAGCAAATGTATGGGGGGGGGGCTCCAGGCTTACTGTTGAACGTTGGCTTGTCAAAGCATTGCTACGCTGCGACAAGCGTCGTCTGTGTCTATGCTTCACACTTCACACCCAATTCACAACCAAACGCTGCGAATTACTACAGAATGTTGTCATCTTCAACTTCGGAATGGGGTTCTTCGTTCTTACTCAAGGTGGGAGTCGTCAGAGTTCAGGATGTGAGTTCTCGATCGTAAGACCCGTTGATTCGTTGATCTGATGACCTGGAGACCCGATTCCAACCAGTCCTAGTCGCTGCTGCTTAAAGTCAGACGAAACATGAATTTTATACGTACGCTTATTACACAAACCCGGTTTTTTTGCACAAAGACGTAAGCAAATTGATCTACAGTAATTTGAAAAAAGCTTGTTTTTGATCTGTGGTCACATGTTCTAATTTCTCCTGAATCAATCTTATTACGTGGCAGGTCTGTATTAGTCTGGCGATCAGTATTGATCTTAGGCAAAGTGCCAAATTCTTCATCAGATTCACACTGTTGAGCAGTTACCTACTAATGCATTGATACGAGCGTGATATGGTCGAAGTTGATTGGCATGTAGCCAACGACGTGGACCACGCGCATGCTTAACAAGGTATTAATACGGGGATTTTATAGCTACAGTTGTTCTCGGACCTTGCCGTCGACTCAGAAATTTGTTTATATACTCGGGATTAGAGCCGGTTGTATCCTGGCTGTACCTAACGTTAGCTGTGTCACGTGACGCAGGTGCTCGAGGTGAGCATCATGTACGAGATTAGCGACTGCCCGGAGTCGCCGGATGTGGAGTACCCCACGGCGCCGCCGTCGAAGGTCAGTTTCTCGTCGTTGTCTCAGCAGAACTCGACCGTCACCGGCCCGACCAGCTCCTACGCCAGCCTCAACTACAACGGCAAGGTCGGTATTATAGGTCTGCCCGCCCGAAAACAGTCGATGTGCTAATTTAGGCTATCAGTTTAAAGGAATACGCCTATAATTCGATCCGCGCAGATATATATAATGACTTCAATCCAGATTTCAATGACCGTCCAACATACTTCGTCGACTTCACCAAAATTGTGTTCAGCAATCAGCAGTCAGCACAGCATAACCTGAAAATAAATATAAAACCCTAAATTAATAACAACGTGGACAATGTCAGTAACGCCCTATGTCACGTTTTGATGCACATTGCATGGGCCTCTAATAATTGGTAATGGATTTGCGGGCCGGACCGGGCCGGGCCGGGCCGGGCCTAAGAATTTCGGCCCGTGCAGGGGTCCAGTTTAGTTCGGCCGGACCCCGTCAGCTCTTAGAGCCGCCACTTTACCAGTACGACCTGGCATCTCCTGTGTGTGATCACCAGCTTGTCGATCGGACGTTGCCGTCCCCACAAGAGTACTAAGCATGGACCATGGTATTGAGCACGACAAGAGGAAATGAGGACTGCGCCTACGCGCCCTGATTCTTCTAAAGACCTTGGCGTTATATAAGCCATTTACTTACTTACTTGCTTACTAACTTAAGCGGCGAGGTGTTGATGTCGAACGGCAATGCGCTTTATCAATTACATAGCCAGTATTCGTTCAAGGGCGGCGTCTGTACCCTAGCCTCAAGTTTCCCTCCCCAAACAAATTGTCACAATTTTTCCCTGAGCTCTTAGATTCGAACGGCCGGTTTCAGATCGTACCACTTTGCACCGAAATTATTTTAAAATGACGAAGAGCTGCCGTACCCTCTGCGGCTCGAGAACAATGGCAGAAAGTGCCCCTATTTTTAAGCCAAATTACGGTAATGGTTCGGCTTATGATGTGGGTTGTGTGTGCGTGTATCTGTAACATTGCTGTCTTGTGACTAAACGTCTAAGCGGATCAAGTTGGTTTTTGGTGTGATGTTTATCACAAAGGACAGCTATTCTGTAACAGATGGGAGTCCGGATTAGCCCACTAAAAGGCAGACCACCCCCATAGTGAAAGCCCACCTCCATAGAAAGTTTTCGGCTGTCGCTACACCACGGTCGGCAACCTCAGCAACGCTGCGCTCTTGCGTTTTATTGTGTCTACACACCTGAAGCAGGTCTGCTGGCTTATTCTCCGTCTGCATCTGTGCAACCTGTGACATCAGCCGTTATACATAAGGTGAAGTGTCGTCACAGTAATCTATGGTCACGATTCGATCTCCATGTTGTATGGCATAATGTCGTGCTTTGCAAAGTTAACTGGTGAAGATTTGTCATGTTATTTAAACAAAGTGTCGCCCTAACGGGTCGTAACACTACTGGCCCGCCGTCGCGTGCTGCCCCCTAGTGAGGTACGTTGCATATTGGAGTGTTACAGACGACGACAGACGACGACGACAGACGTCAGCGACCGTTACTAGTCTGGCCCCCTACACTATGTGTAGGCGGGCCAGTAATAAAATTGAGTCACTGGGTTTAAGAAAAGCTTAGTGCTAGCGCCACCTCGGCGATCTGACTCAAAGTGCTGCAAAATATTTACATTTCCTTGCCCTACATCATGGCGGCCAGAACAGCTGGCATAGACAGGAATGAAGAAATTACGTCACTGTCAACCTATGTATAACAGAAGAATCATTCAAGTAGCCGACTGATCTTTTACTGACCTCAATGTGGAATGATTTGATTTTGTGCTTCTGTTGTTGTTGATGATGATGCTGCTGATGATGATGATGTCGAAAACTGCAGGAGAACCAGACGACGTTACGTGCGAGATCGGGTCAGCGTAAATGGTCGCCCGGGTACCAGCCTAGCCTGTGTTGTTTACTGACGTGGGTCGACGGAGAACCACCTCCGCCAGTCACCAGCCTCTCCGTCAATTCGCGGTTTGGCCTGTACGTGTCCCCCAGTACACTTTTTTATCGCACGACGAAATTGCGCGTGCGCAGGCGCGGTATATGCTATCGCAGTTCTGTCTGTCCGTCCGTAACATTCGTGACATGTGTCAAAACCGACGAACTTTCGTGACTCCCATAGTTTCTCGGTCATTCTTACGCAAAACGTCTTGGCGAAATTCCGTCAGGAATACAATGGCAGAGGCCAGAACCAGGGCTTTGCCTGTATATCGAGTGTGAAGCTACTGTAAGACTATCTTAAAGACCACTCACACACGCCTATCACATTTAATTGATTCAGCTAATTGTTGTTTTATTATTCGTTTATTGTTTTACGGAGAATACCGATCTATACATTTATTTACAACTTCTTCTTGTTCTGTGAAAAGTTTCATCAGGTTGACACAAAAACTATATAAAATTACTCTAATACAACCAAATTAACATACGTATGTTAATTTGGTTGTATTACAGTAATTTTTATATAACTTCTTCCTGTGTTGTCTGACTCACATGCTCTAACGGTAGCGATGTTATGTCAGTTGTTGAGTTGTATATTTCTCGGTCTCGATCGTGTATGGCCTATCTACATGTGCCTCATGTGCTGTCAGGTTGGCGTTCGGCAACGAGTACGGTATAGCGATTATTGACATCGTTCAGAAGACATGTCTACTTAGTATGGGTACTCCCGACTTGTACGGTAAGTCTCCTCCAGCGTTCTACATAGCAGTTGACCGCCCTGGCCAGCCCCAAAGAGACAGCAGCGCGTAATTGTACATTTTCTACGTAGAACTAACTGTTCGCATATTGTCATCGTGTATAGTGCGATTACTATACAAATTAAGCTATGAACAGCGAAGCACTACGGCGTCAAACAAAGTTGTTTCGTACTTTTGATACGATTCTTATTTTTGACGGAAGAAATTCCGGTTTTAACGGTTTTTACTCTCTGAACGATTTTTTTCGTTTTCTTCTATTTGCAAAAATTTTTATTTCTGCAACAATAAAGGTCTGTTTCATGTTAATTCATACCCACAACTGCCAAGAGGCGACAACAACATCCGAAAATGTACGAGACAGTAGCTCAGTAGGCCCTATTTCGGTGACGCTGAAAACGCAGGAGTGGAAACAAAAGAATGCAAAACACGGGAGGAGACTGCAGGGATAAAAATCAAAGGAGTGAAAAACGCGGGAGGATTCTGCAGGGGGTGATTTTCACTTCTGTGCTTTCCCCCCAATTTTGGATCTTTTTTCATTTTCTACTCTTGCATTTTCAGTCCATCCCCTTTTTCACGTGCGTAGTGTCATACTACCAGCTGTCATTTCAATGTTTTAAATTTGCATTGTTTATATTGGTTTGGATCAGTGCTTTGTGCTTCATTCAATGTTCTGACGCCGCTGTTTTGGTGACAGGAATGACATAAAATAATCTGTAATCTGTAAAGTATTCTTCTGGAACAAGTGGTTAAGTAAAATTGAATGGGGAATACGGCCGTTATAGCGATGGGTGCATGCATAACATTTCGGTGACGGGCGCGGCTTGTAAATGTGAAGGATCAATGGATCCGTATTCGCGGGCGCCACGGTCGCCGAAGAGTAAACAGCAGACGACAAAGGTGTTCTTCGACACCGGGCTGACTACAGGTCCGCAAATTGATGACTGCAAGTCTCCGAGCGTCGAGCAGGTCGGAATGAACATTATTTCTCCGCTGTTTAATTTACCGCTCGACTCCGTTTGTTGTTACATTCATTGAAATGAAATGAATGCTCGTTTATGTGATTGACGACCATCGTAATTAACTGCTTTTTATAATCGTACGTAGCTTATGTGGACTTACTATCGCTTGATAATATAGCAAATAATACAACAGCACGTTAATTAATTCACTCGTTACTCATTCCTGTGGAAAATGGAGTCTGATTTATTACTGCTGTTTGTAGAGTTTTTTGTTATCTGTTCACCGTAACTGATGCTTGCTCGCATGTACGCATTAGAATAGGCTTAAGTGATTTTAATTACATTTTAGGCTGGTTTTGTTTTATGTGTAATGGCCGGCCCACGTTAGTTAAGTTAACGTAATTAGTATCAGTAAACCTAGTTTTGTTATGGTAATTCGGTTTAATTGTTACCTAAAACTATAAAATACTCGTACCGTACGTAGCCTACGTACGTTACAAAAGAATAGCGTACCCATCACGTAAAGGGATGCAGTTTCCTTTTCCTTAGAAGTTGGCTGGTTGATCTCGAAAGGACTGGTTCAGTGGATAACTATTCCTAGTTTGTTGTTTCAACTCTGTTGTTTGAGTGAGAGAAAGAGTACAAGACCTGTAAAATGCCGGCTCCAATAAAATGTAATACCCAAAGGTTTTCTCTTGTCCCGTCGGGGAGAGACTCTGGAAAAAAAATTGTTTAAACGAAAACTGAAGTTAATAACAGCAAGTGGTCAAAGAATTTCGACAAAAAGGCCGCATCGCAATCTTGTCACACTTCGTGGCGGCGAATGGATTTGTCCGACCCAAGTTGACCCCGTCTAATTCATGGTTCCTTGGGCCCACCCGAGGCATCCCCCCAAACGGCATCTCGGTCGGCTCAGCCGTTTTTGTAGGGCTCTCGGACGCGACCAACAGACAGACAGACAAACAGACAGACCGACCGACCACGCAACTCCGTCTGTAGCAATAGGCCGCATCTTATGCAATGCATGCAATGCGGCCTAATAATAACTGATTAAACTAATTTTGCCAATATTGTGATCCACTTATGCCTAAAAACCGCGCTTTTACTCTGTCTGCTGCCATTACACAAGGCAATTGAGCTGTAGCATATCCGAAACTAAATGGCTACTGTGGGACAATTGTTCTATGTTTTAAGTAGATTCCACAGCAAATGGGCAACAACGTAGGCCTGCGTTCTTGAAATACATTGGTCTGTTTTGCTGATTGTGCACATGTAATACTGGCTTGCTTTGTACGACCTGTCACGCCCCGACACAGGTTCAAGGCAAGTGTCATCATTAGCATAATTTATTACTGTCACGGCCGCATTGCTTTTTTCGCTTAAACATTCGATTGCCTTTGGCCGCTAAATTCGTTTTGCCTTCGTTTGGCTGCTTTCGCTGTGTTTTGTTTAGATATTTTTATGTGTACAATATGTCGACAATTTTATCCTTTATTCTCGAATATTCTTTATTGCCGTTCTTCTGCAAGTAATAATATCGTAATTAGAATCAAGAAACGGGGCCCAACAGTATGGCCGGCAAAGGACGGTTTTTTACGTTTTAGATTTTAAAGGTTTTTGAATGTTTGATAAATAAACTACAAAATAAAACTAAGGGATTCTGTTTTTTGCTTTATGTCTGTCATTTGTTTATTTCGCAGAAGTAGACTACGCAGTGCAGACTGGTAATAAATAAACTCTATAACCGCTTAGCGTTTTACCTGTTTACAGACTTTTAACTTTTTAGCTTAGTCTAGTATAATATAGACGTAAACTTTTCAAACCTTAAAACTACTAAATCTTTTTTTCGAAGAATTATAAGTTTGCAACGCCTGCTTGACAGGCTGACATTCCATGTTTTTGTCACGCTTCGACTACGCACTTAAAAGCAAAATATTGCAATAAGTTCAAGATAAGTGAAAAAGTTAGAATTCCTGACATCATTTCAGGGTCACTATAATGATAGCATTTGAAGTCATAAATTTTAGGTCACAATTTTATATAACGCACGATAATATCTTAAAACAACCCCCAAAACCTGCTTAAATTTTGCCTGATAATGTCGCACTCGACGTATTTTTACAGTCAGAGATCAAAGGTCGAAAGATAAGATCGCTTCTTTACGCGTTGTTTATCCATTAAAAACGATGAACTTGAAATGTGATGAATTTATTAAACGCAAGGAAAGTAGAATAATCTATACAGAAACTTTACTACAAGGTCAATGGATAAAGTTATATATTTTGTCAGAAGCGCCGCCTACCGTGGCTGTTCATCGGGCCGAAATCGCCGTTGTTTAAGTTAATTATATAAATTAATAAAACTCTGGTGTCTTAACTTATTATCGCTTCCAATTTGCTATGTTCGTTTATTTATATTCTGTTATGCGGCACAACTCTACCGTGAATCTTTCTTACTTTTCTGTTTTTAGGCAGTTATTCGGTTTGTTTGTCACGCGATGAATACACGATGCAACTGTCACCGCAATAGTTGCAGCAATGGCTGCTGCGATGGTCGCTGCAACTGTTTTAATACACGTCGTACACGGCGCGATCGTTGCTGCAACCGTCGCTGCAGTCGTTGCACTGACGCCGCTTCGCTCACACTGTCGTTGCTGCAACGACTGCAGCGACAGTTTCGGCAGCGATCGCGCCGCGCGTGACCGGTATCGCAACCGTTGCCGGCGACCGTTGCGTCGCGTATTCAGCAGCGTGTGACGTCGGCTGTGTATGTGTGGTGGCGCGCAGCTGCACCACGTGCGCAGCCTCTGTCTTAACACGTCGCGGGCGCATCGCATCCGTCAGTCGTACAAACTGGCCGGGCAGTTGCGCCGCAGTCGCAGCCAGTGTACGTCCAAGCTGCTGCTGAGGATGCATTCCGTTGCCAACTCGACCGACGACACCGCCGCCGCCGCCGCGTCTTCCACCAGTTCCAACAACTCGTCGACCGGTGTCGAATCAGCTCCTCTAGTGCTTGCTCGCTCGCTGGCTGGTGGTTGGTCCGGGCGCCTTCGTCCGCCCTCGTGAACTTGTGATCGTAACTTCGTGATCCTTCGTGACCTCGTGTACAAGGGCGTAAACCCGCTCCAAAATTCGAGGGGACGCCTTTCCCACCAGTTCGTCTTTCTTCTCTTTGTTTCCTCTCTTCCGTGCCTTCCTCTCTTTCTTCTATCACTTTCTTCCGCTCTATTTAAAATTCTTCCCCACCCAGCTGCAAAGCATATGTTTTCAAGGCGGTTAATGGATCTTACACGATGCTCTGAGATCTCTTATCAGGGCATCGGGTGGTGCGTGAGCCCAAGCTAAATTATTGAATATGATACATTTTAAGCATACTACGGTCTATCTGGTGTGTGCAACCATGGAATAGACTACCTTTACTACAGTAGATATTGCTAACAACCTGCATGCTGAATACTAAATATAAGGCGAGTTTGGGGGTAAATCTGAGGACAAATAGCACACGTTACCTATCTCAGACCTGATTTACGCCCCTGCTTGTGCCCCGCCGCAGTGCGTGTGACGGTGGTAGTTGCATGGCAGCAGCTAGCAGTGTCGCTCGTGTCAGTGTGCTTCATGCGCCTGCTGATGACGGAGAAATGATGAAGGTTATCATTTCTCCCTGCGCAACGAACTACCGGCGACCAGTAATAATAATAATAATAACAATAATAATAATAATAAGGTGCTATTAGCATGAGAGAGCCGATGCGAGAGTTTACGCGGTTCATTACTTATCCTTCAGTAGGGGCGCGAAATACTGCGTGTCTGTTTATATGTTTGTTGGTCTGTCAGATAACTATTTTCGAGTAATTTTGTATACTTTGCCTGTCTACTCTCTGTCTCTGTTCATTTCTGTATGTTCATTTCATTTGTCTACCAGAAATGGACCAAGGTTAATAAAGATGAACATTTATCCCGTCAGATTTATTACGGCTGATTATTTCTTAGCTTGGCGGGGATTTTGACTCTGAACACATCCATTTCGGGGGTATAATATCATGCGTGCACTAGTACTCCTCTGTGTCAATCAGCACACGACATTTGTAATGCCTAGCTTCATTAATTCCAAAGATATGATTGGGGCAAAATTCTTAAAAAAACGGGTTACGTGAACCTGACCACGCCCACTAGAGGTAGTTTGTCATCCCAAGGCTAGCACTTGATATATTCCACCTGCATACAAAATTTGTCGACTCACGCTTTAGCCGTTTCGCAGATATGATTGCGGGCGTCGAAATTGTGAAGGGGTCATCTGATCTGAGCACGCCATTTTAGGGGTGTTTTGTCATCCTTAAGCTAGGACATGATATACTGTAGTCTACCTGTTTGTAAAATTTGATGACTGTAGCTTCAGCCGTTTCAGAGATATCATCGGGGCCATAAAATTTAAAATGGCTCACGTGACCCTGACCACGCTCCTTTTAAGGGTGACTTTAAGGGTGACTTGTCACCCGTTTGCGGGGACTTGACATAGCCTATCTGTATACAAACTTTGATCATTTCCTCCGTTCTCAGGATGTGGTTGGTGCCTACCAAAATTTAAATGGTTCACGTTACCTGACCACGCTCCTTTCTGGGATAGTTTGTCATCCGCGGCTAGCACTTACTATGATCAACCTATTTGCCAAATTTGAAGTCTCTATCTCTACCTACTAGGAAGATACTAAAGGCGATACAAAATAGCGAAAATGGGATGGTTCAGGGTACTTAGGAATCAGTCAAGGTCACTGGAAATAGCGCCATTTGATAGAGCTCATACGAGTTCCTATTAGTGTTCCATAGTAATTATGTGGCTATCTGGCACCGTTTCTGACATATAGCGAGATGTTAGTTGAAATCGCCAATTTGAACCTACCCCACTTCTATTTGTCGCCCCCCGTTTCGGGTGATCCGGTTAGAATTTCGCTGTGACCTTTGGCGTCAGTAAATCGGAGTCTCTTGGCTATCGTATGGCATGTTTGCGTGATCCTACTTTTAGCCGTTTTGGTGCGATATCGGCGTGTGACAGACGGACAGACAGGCACATGACGACAGCATATACCGCGCTAACATAGCGTCGCGCGGTAAAAACAACACATCCAAATTTCACCAAATGTTCTGTAAGCGTTGCCTGTAGCCGTTGCTCGGTTGTTCTATGACAGCATTGCCATATGTTATGTAGTTCCGGTTTTGTGGCATGTTTTCATATAATGGACCGAATAGATTAGAACCAAAGACGACGCATATGTTTCGTCCAGTTCTCCAGATGGCGGCACCGGGGGCGAAGTCTGCCGTCTCCGACTGCATCGTGTTTGATGGATGCAGACTCAGCGCCACTGACCCAGAACGAGTCAACCGACTTGTGCCATGAGATCGCCTATAGAGTGCTATTGCCCACACAAACCATCGCCGTTTATTATATTTGTAATTATTCAGCCCGAAAGCTGATATTGTAGTCGTATAATACTGAGTTGACTTAGACAGTGCAGTTAGTGATCAGCCCGTGACCAAGGTTGTATATCGTGCAGTCTGTCATGATAAACGCAACTGGTTGACTTGATCCTGTGATCGATTCGAACAATACGCATTTAAATACATTAACGCTTGACCATTGCGACCTCGCTTGTATATGTTTCGTTTAGTGAAACATATACACGGTAGGTCGCTTAGTCATGGTTAACGTGTGTGCGTTTGATTATCATGTTAATTAACTAATATCGAGTTTTAGTAGTAGCCCTGTTTGAAATTGACGACTCTTCTTGATGCTGCTGTTAAAGCAGCCTAGAAATATTCAGTCTGCTTGTTTTTCAATGTTACGTAATAAATGTTTTTTTTCACAACGGCTTAACTATAAATTAGCCTTTTTGGTTTTGTTTTAGTGCCATAAAAGGCATTTAACTCTTGTTGTATTTGCGCGAAAGTTTCTTCACGTCGAAAATTGTGTTTTGTTTTGAGTTAACATTTTAGAATTCCGTTTACGGCAAAAAGTATAAAATTTGTACGATAATTTTAAAATTATATAGGATCTTTGATGGTCGTCGATCGTTAGCGTATTTTGCACGAGTACTATTCACAAGCAGCTGCTCTGTCTGTTATTGGTCAAATGTTTCACTTTTTAGTCCTTTTTTCTTAAAACCTGTTACAACAGACCGAAACTGACTATCATAAATTGACAGTTACACCTGCTTTTCAGAACAGCGGCGGCAGCAGTGAATACAATTTTTAAAATAAAATAATAAAATAAATAACAGTAAAAATTGACGCTATAAGCCTCCACGAAGTAATGTTCGACTGTCCAAATCAGACCGAACAGTATACACATCAGTCTCATTATAAACTGTAATAATTGAACAATTTCATATAAATCAGTTAGAAGAGGATTGTCTCTTTTGACATAATAATTTCAAGAAATGTAGCGTATTTTTATTCTGATTTTGCGTTATTTACGTTTCATTTTTATGTGCATCTTCGGCTTTTGATGTTGCATGCTATTATTTTTGCACTTGCTTCTGGAATGCTTTCACTGGTTTACATTATTTGATGCAGATAGATAGTGATATCCGTGTAAATGACAACATAGTCTAAGTATTTAGAAAGCGCTACTTCTATAAGTGCAACTTATTTGGCTACGCGTCGTATAGTCATTAGCGTTCCTTTGATTATAATTACGATATGTGTAGATTGTAGAATCGTAAGTGAATATTTGAAGTATAACAGCATAATACAAAGCAAACTAAAAAGTTACGCTAAGATGGGTCATCCGTCTTATGTATAAAGAACATTCAGGTCATGTTTCGATAACGTCCTACCGTCTGAAATCTGCAGTTTAAGACATTCTTAGTGTCAGTTCAGAGTTCCATTTACGTCACGTTAGATACAAAGCCTCAATATCACGCTACAATTAAGTGATATTAATATTATACGATGGGCCGACACCCGATGAACTGTAAAAGCGGTATATTATGTCTTCAATCACGACCGAAAAACGTTCAGCGAAGGTCAAGATCATACAAATTCCAAATTTCTCACAGATGCGTCGTCCAATATTAATAACGTCACAAACATTAATACAGAACTAGCTATAGCCGCTGAGATCAGTGTACAAAGCTGTCATCCTACTGTAAATAGTACGACACTATCTAACGATTTACTTGAGCTGCACAGTACCCGTCTGGTGCCGTTGGCATTGACTTTATGATCATTTTGATGTCAAACATCATTACGTCAGAACTTGTGCCAATTTTGTTGCAGATACTCATTTACATTTTTCACATTCGAACGTTCTAAAGGAGTAGGACTGAGATTTCGGCTAGTAGTCCTTGAGCAGTTTTCACAACTATTTTTTTTCAAATACACTCTTTTCAGCAGATGTGGGATGTCATTCCCTCTTTCCAAGATTGTCTGACTCAAAAGATGCATTCTAAGTAGCGTGGGACGTTATCTAACGAATCATCGTATTATTCGCGATGAAAGTGTGCTACGTCTAGTCTCTTTCAGACACTATAGAGTGCGAAGTGACGTCGCAGTAATTCAAAGCTGTGGTCACGATACGATCGCCATGTTGTAGGGCATGAAAAGCTTAGTGTTAGCGCCATCTCGGAGATCTGACTATAAGTGCTGCAAAATGATTGAAATTACGTCACTGTCAACCTATGTATACGGGATTTGGCGTCAGCATAGCGCTGACGTTTAAGCCCATTTAGAGATATGATTGAAGGAGGAATTGCGCCTTTGTTTAGGGGGAATAGAGGCTCCTGGTTATCGTAATAATTTCTTATGTCGAGCGTACTCGGCATCCGCGGCTATTACTGGAGACACAGTATGTAAACGTATATGGCCTGGTAGTGTAATCGTTAGAGCGTTAGACACGCGACGCGAAACTAGCGGGTTCGTTCCCCGGCCGTTCCGCTTCCAGGTAACAAGTTGTTCATACACATGTGCCTCTGTTACCAAGCACTATAAATTGGTGTCGGTCAACGGGAAGGCAACCGTAGGTATTAGGTCGTACTGGCCACGCCCACGCGTCAAGTTATTTATCCATCGACGGGCTCAGTGACCCAGTATGGAAGCTATGAGCAGGCCGCCTACGATCCGCAAGGGGCTTGATCGCCTTCAAATCAAATCAAATCAAATTTATTTTGCCATAAATTCAGTACACAATATAACAATGAGTTTGCATTGCGTTTGGCTGGACAGACAGGCGATAACTTCGCACTTATGTCTGCCTTTACCCTTTTTAGTAACAGTAACAGTAACAGCTGCATTTGTAGTGCGCCTTCTACAATTAGTCCGATGGCGCATTCTATATTCAGTGGGAGGAGTGTGCTGAGTTGAACAGAAATGTCTTTAGATGACGCTTGAGTGTTGTTGTCGACGACTGTCGACCGCATGAGTTTCAGTTCTGTCGGCAACCGATTCCACACACGGGGTGCAGCGACAGAGAACGCACGGTCTCCGAATCGCCGCTACGGCCGTGGAAGAAAGAGGTTGCCGTTGCTGGAGGCGCGCAGCGACGAGCGTGTTGGTATGTCGGCGACCGGTGTGAGCAGGTCGGAGATGTAGTCTGGTGTGTGGCCGACGTGTGGCCTAAATAGTAAAAGATTTGTTGTATTTGGCGGCAAACACTGCGAGACTAGAGGTAACGTGTGCTCGTGTTGCAGAGAAGACGGACAGTTCGTTCTCGCAGTCGCACAGTTCCAGCATGACGAGTCTGGACAACGTCAACAAAGAAGCTATTCAATGTCTCGTCTTTACTGACGCCTACACCCGCAAAGCAGGTCCGAACCAGCGCTAACATGCACTATTGGGGATACCCTACTCGTTGGATGCCGTACAATACCGCACTATTTACAGTGCGATACACCGTGTAAATATTTAACGTGCACGCAACGCACTTAGTGACGGGTATAGCCTGCTTAGTCTATATCGCGCGAGGACGGAAACTACAAAGGTTAAAGCCATAAAAGAAGACTAGAAAGGTCCTCACTCGAGGTCGCACCGACCACTATAGCAACGTTTTAGCCGACGAGGTTTCGATTTCGACTGAATGTTGTTTATCTGCAGTTTCCAATTCAGGGCTGCTTACTGCCACGATGGGCCATCCCATTCCCAGTTGTCGTCAAACACTTGTCTTCGTCCTGTTACCGTGAACTATGACCTATGACATAAAACGAATTAAAGTTAAAATCTGTACTGCAAGTAATTTGTGAGGTCTACTCGAGCCAGTGCATTTAATAAATTGTTTCAAGGAAGTTGCACTGGTAACAGTTGATGGCAAATTATTCCAACATAAACAACGATGAAAACACAAGTTATTCTGATAGGCTACAGTACGACAGAAGGGGGCTGAAATGTGAAAATCACCTATAGATTCGGTTAGACGAGTATGGCGGGAGTGAACAGACATGTTCAAGTAACGCTCGATGGGCCACGGAGTGAGGTTGTGCATGGTTTTGTAGTACAGTATGAGGTCTGCCTTAAGACGCCGACATTCAAGAGTATCAAGCTCGAGACAAGCCAACTTCTCGCCATACGATAAATTGCGTAACACTTATTCGCTTGGTAAAATGACGCAGAACCCTTTTAAGAGCATTTACATACTGAAAGACAAGCAAACGTGGCTACGGCGGATGACAGAGAGGTGGCGGTCGCCGGCCACCTTCGATCTTCGATCTCATGTAGCCGGCGACCTCTATGTCTCTGGCGTCCGCCGTAGCCTAGTCTGCTTGTCGGTCAGTTTGTCGCAATTCTCGTCTCGAAATACGTTCGCGCGCTCTGTCGGCCTGACAGTGCACTGCTCTGCGGCAGTGTCTCGTAACGGTGCACTAAACTATACGTAGATCATGAAGTATAAGTAGGTTACAACACTGCCTGGAGTGACGTATGATAGTTACACTGGCATATTCCACTCCAGATGGCTGTGGGGGAAATGTAATGGGAAATGTATGGAGATGGCGTCAGTCTGCGACGACGCCATCCACGAAGTGAGGCGGGGCTTACGGCCAACCTCAGCAACCCCGCGCGTCGATTGGCCAGAAGACCACGCGTGCGGATGCAGCGGGAAAAAATGAGGAGGATGGGTACGAGCGATGGGAGAGAATAGACGTGTGCGAGGAACTGAGTGTATATACGTTGTGGAATGT
>Ga0209780_1001300_pt1 | contig 16124 bp, 13 predicted proteins | sample WorMetexBAHAMAS2_FD_187384 | JGI IMG/M metagenome (GOLD analysis project Ga0209780, IMG submission 187384) | Marine gutless worms symbiont microbial communities from Max Planck institute for Marine Microbiology, Germany - Inanidrilus exumae... | ecosystem: Host-associated > Annelida > Digestive...
GGGGGACTTAGGGGTAACGTACACGGTTCATCTATGGCTCGTTGGAAAGCGCTTGGTCGACTTCCTATAGGTGCTAATTGAACTTTTTTCGCTAGCTATCACGATTGAGGCGCTATGAGCCGATATTGGTCGAAATTTTGCCATTTGAAAGGGGGGTCGGTCACTTTGAACGAAAATTTCAGGGGAAAGGGGCGTCCCTCACCAATGAATTTTGGCACCAGAAAACTAGAGTCCCTGGGCTATCGTATGGTAAAAAAATTGCCGAAAATTTCAACCGGCTGAGTAGGGCGCACCAACGTCACAGACGACAGACGACAGACAGACAGACGGATCTGCGATAGCATATAGCGAACGTGAACGCGAGTTCACGTCCGCTAATGAAAAACCATATACACTAAGGTAAATGGACCCTTACACCTGCCTTTGATGCAGACTCTTTGTGAACGATTACGTAGCCAATTTTAATCCATTTGAGATTTCCACAGACATCATTATCAGCCAATTTCAGGAGTAACATCTCGAGTGCGGGTCCTTGTCAAACGCCTTAGAGAAATCCATCCAGGAAAACAACATCTTCTACTTCGCCCTGATCCAACCACTCAGTTATATTATCAAAAACCTCAAAATGTTTGCGAGACACGATCGTCCTGTTCTGAAACCATCTTGCGAGTCCTTCATACACACATTATGATTACGGATGACAGTTACACAGTAATCTAAAAACTTCGATTTGCGGCAACGACAGCAGCCTGGGCAGACCGCCGACAGGCAGTGGCACTAGGCACTCGCACTACACTAGGCATGCGATGTTGGAGACGCGACGTTGGTTGTTGCCCGTGAGCGTCGAATGTGCAGCGCGACGGTCAACAACTTCACCGGCGTGGCGCGTTGACTGCTGCTGTATAGCGGCTAGCGCGGCCGTAGCGCGCTGCTGTTCTGGGCGCTCGCCGCGGCTTGTGACCGCCGCGTTCGACTGTATGCACGTGTACTCCATTGTCGAGAGACGGACGAATGTTGTGTTGTCGGCGTGGGATTGAGTTGAGTAGGTCGAGTGAATAGACGGCGATTGTCGTAACGCTGCGGTCGGAGCAGAATCGTGTGTGCCGTACTAAACGGAAACGTTCGGCACCGCAGTGTATTAGTGTAATCGGACTGGTCGGGTCGTATTGTAGTTAAAAGGCTTTTTCCAGGTAGAATTCGAACGACTTTTCACCTGTATTATTAGTCGTGAGTGTTTGTGTGAACGATGGATATCACGGTACAGCAGAAAGACTGCGACGCATTAGCGGGACTGTTCCAACACATCGTCACTGACCTCAGGGTTTGTTCTCCTTCCTTCCTTGTATTTGATGTTCACTTTTATGTAGTATTTTGACCGATCACTTCAGTGGTCCAGGTATACTGATCTACAAGTCACCCTAACCCTAACCCTGGGTGGTGAACTTCATTCGGACCGGAGTGCCGAGCAGTCGTACGTGTGTTCTGTCTGTGTGTGCCCAGACAGTAACTTCTGAACTAAATAACCTTTGACCTAGATATTTGACATGCTTGTTCACCATGGCTATCTAGGTCAAGTTTGAAGGTCACGTGTCATGTGTCAGAGTTCACGTTTTGAAGCGAAACAAGCCGACCCGACCGTGGATGAAAAGCGGAACTAATTTGAAACTTTAAATAAGTAACAGCCTGCTTGTTAGTTGTTTGTTGAGTTGTTTGTGCCATAGTGTTCAGTGCACCCTCAAGTGGGGGCTTTCTAGTGCTAATTTTTCTGGGCTCATTGTGAAAAAGGTAAGCTGAGCTAGTCCATTAGTCCTCAACCTGTTGAAATTTGTGCATCATCAAGAATAAGCGCTGTTGTCGCTGACAATGTGCTTTGATCCATTGCAGTTGGGTTTTATATGACACAGTAAAACGAGACCCATTGCATTCGTGCGGGTTTTTGTACTCCTTATTTCATTATTTGTTACATTGTGTAACTTTAAATGTGTATGTTTATTTTCAGAACTGCTCACCAGTTTGGGAAGATTTCCTGAGCAAATCACTTAAACTTAGCACAGTGTTGAGGTGAGCCAATACTTCCTTGGATGCTCTTGCATTTGTCATTTGTTTATACTTTATAAAGACCTTATGATGTAATTCAGTTAATGCAGTTTTTGAAATAACCCCAAAAATTGTTAGGTTGTAATTGCTAACCGGACAATTTCTGGACAAACCAGCCCATATATTTGACAGTGTCAAATTCTACTAACAACGTAAATCTTTCATTACGTTTACAAATTGAGTACTCGCCACTATCCCGGAATTGTCCGGTTTCCAATGAATGGTTATACAATACTTGCACACTGCAGTCTGTCACGGATGTGCGGTTGTGGTTGGCAGGACGACGGCAGCGTCTATGGGGGCGTTCCTGGATGCGTTCCAGAAAGTCGCTGACCTCGCGAACAACTCCCACGGTATTTACTTCCGGTGTCTGTCAGCTGTTACTGTGTGTTGACACTGATCCAGCTGTTGGGCTGCCTGTCAGTATTAACTGCTCTTAGTCCGTCGCTGAGACTACTGGCCGTTCACATTTCACTTTCACGCTGACGTTGTAGAGAGGGGAAGGGATTCATACTGGAAACATTGATTGATGTGGGGCCAGGGTGAAGAAGGGCAATTTGCCCAGCGCTGGGTTGCGGTGCATGACCAGGACTTGACACGTGATTGTCACGTTATCACGTGTCAGTTAACATAGTACTAATCAGTAATCAGCTCAACAGGATTTGCTATGTTAGACTATGTACGGCCTTGTAACAGATTTATGAACCGTGGTGTGCATTTGCAAACTCGTGTTATTGTGTATGATAAATTATGCAGTTCATCACCCATGCCGATGGTAGTTGTGCTGTATAGGGTTTGCACCGGCGATTGTTTGTCTCTTATTCCGCACGATATCTCAAAAACAGATGCAGGTAGGATCACCAAATTTTATGTTCCACGATGAATCCTGGAACCCATGGGGTCAAAGTGTCAAGGTCACAAATCACAAAAACAGTGCCAGTGTGGGTCATTTCACTCTTGTGAGTGCTGGCTTTTTCTCGTTGCTATATCAAGTTATGGCATTAATTATCTTGTGCGAAGTTGTGCCAGTGTGGTATTGGATAGAATATGTGAATAATTGTATAAGTGCAAAATTTGCTGATGTTTTATTTATTTTTATGTTTGGCATTTGGCGCCTCCATTGGGGGTGACCCCGTCGGAATTTCGCCGAGATTTTTGGCATCAGAAAACTATAGTCCGTGGGCCTGGGCTATCGTATGGCTTGTTTGCGTGATCTTACGTTTAAAGCTGTTTTGATACAAATACAATACCGACGTGTGACAGACGGACGAACGGACACACGACGACAGCATATAACGCACTAGCATAGCGTCGCGCGGTAAAAACTGAAAGGTAGGTACGATGGTTAGATAGAGGCTTATCTTGTATCTATTAGTGTTGTTGATATGATACTGTTGCATTATGAGCGACGGCATCCATGCGTGGCATGGTAATACTGCCATTAGCTAGCCGCATACGCGGTGAATTTGCTATACGAGCTGACCACAGTGAACGAACGCGTACGTGATCTCCCGGCTTGGCTGCCTGTTTATGGATGTGTGGGCCGTCAAGGCACAGCTGGTGGTGGCAGATTGCTACTGTCCGGTCTCGGTCTCGTATGAACACCTACTGGGTATATCATATGTCATGATGTTGTACAGCCACTCACCGGGTTTATTCAGGTGCACTGGCACACCACACCTGGCCGTGATGCTGACTGCAGCTAGCCACACGGGGGGGGCATGGTGCATGTCCCCTCATCATAGATGGAAAATTTTATATCAAGTTACCGTGACTGTGATAACATGATGCACTAATCCTTGATTTTAGGCCGCGATAGCTAGATGCCACAGACGGGGTATCGTGGTCTGTCCGACTGTGTGTGCCCGGTTGTTGAACTGATCGAGATGCCGTTTGGGGGCTGACTTGCGTGTTGCCAAGCAACCATGTGTTATATGGGGTTAAGATCACCCATGGGAAGGGACAATTTTTGGGAGTCACTGATGCGTTTACGCAGCAATAAGCCAATAACGGCATCAGCAATGACCATGAGTGTCCTACAAGGTCGTTCACCTACTGCAAGCCTTTTCAAATGTGATTTTTCGTACAGCTGTGCAGCATTTGACAAGATGTCAGCGGATATAGTGAGTCGTGCTGGTATATGAAGTCGGTGGAGGAGTTTCAGGTCCTGTGACTTGAGAGGTGGATTACTAGCGTCATCCGGTGTGCCTCAACGCCTGTAGGTGGCCTAGTGGCGGCGAGGCTGTTGTTTTGCCGGCGGCGGCGTGTCGTTGTCTGTCTGCGGGTGGCAGAGGCTCATGGACTGTCAATCAATCAGAGGTCAGGGTGACACGTTGCCATGTCTCGCCGGGCGGGCGGGCACTGAGTGGTGCCATGATCCCACTCGGTCGATGAGGCGCGTGAACAAAGCGCCAGCAGCTGCCCTGGACGAGCTTACGCGATTCATCGATTCATGGTCGTTTAACGGTAAAAGGTAAAGGCTTCCCATACTCGTTACGAGCGTTGGGCTCGGAGCTGATCCCGGTGTACAGGCAGTCAGACCACAGATGACTATGTCATCTACCCGGCGGTAGGCTACCATTACTTTCCGCCAGGCCTGCGGTTGCCTTCCCAGCCGCAGAGCATCGCCCTTTGGCCGGTACCAAGTTATATTGCTTAGTGACAGAGGCACATATGTGTGACCAACTTGCCCAAGGTTGTTACGCAGCTTTTGCCCCGAGTAGGATTTGAACCCACGACTTGTTGATCGCAAGTCCAACGCTCTACCCGTTGCGTCACCACGCCATCGTTTAACGGCGTGAACTGATATTACCCTCTGCTAGGTGCGACCAGTCCAGGTGAGTTCAAGATACCCGGCCTAATGCCACAGTAATCCTAAGTCACAACTTGTCTACGTGTGAGCATGCAAACAGAGAGCTGTTGACAGTTGGAGGGGAGAAGCATGCGGTGGGATAAGTTGCCGCTAATCCGGCAGCAGCGCTAGTATACTCCGTACTATCGTCAGGTTCCAGTGCTGATCCGGCTAGATGCTGGGCAGGTGACGCTAGTCAAATATCCGGCGTAAGCTGCCATTGCTTTCCGCCAAGCTCACAGCAACCTCCCGGTCATAAAGCATCATCGCCGTTAAGCAGTGGTCGTCGTTTATAAAATACGTCAAAGGTGGATCGTGTAAGCTTACTAACCATATACGCATGTAAACAACGAGCATATGAACAGGCATTAACACAATCGACGTACGTGATTGAAAAGTTTTTGGTAAGTTGTAGGTGACTGACGCGGACGTATTGCATTCGTTGTCTTTGTGACAAAAGTGCATTCAACGAGATTTTAGACTGTTACGAGCTTGCTAAAAAGACAGTTTGAAAACATTGAAAACTTTTCTATTTGTCGTAGTTTTAGTGCTTACTAATACCAAATTTCATGAACGTCGACGGAGACGTAGATGTGTGCGAGTGAATTAAAATGTCCGCCCGTCTGTACGTAGTACGTACTTACGTACGTCCGTCAGTCCGTCCACAAAAAAGTTTCTTGGATTTTAATGAAATTTGGCATGTAGGTATAGTCGATGAGTGATGCACGACGGTATAATACACTATGGCCCTATCCAAGGTCAAGGTCAAGGTCACAAGCCCTTGAAAGTTGGAAATCCTTCCATTTTCAAAAGCTATTTCTTCCACCATTTACAATGGGAGCTGGCAACCGACCACGGATTTTTAAACTACGGCACAATATCTAAATTCGATCGGGCCGGATTTTTGATATGTGTTATAGTTGTTGTGTCACGTGACTTCGAACTTGGCAGAAACTTCAGTTGTGAAGAGTCAACCATCAGTCCCGCACGGGGCTAATTTAGTTTTCTGTCATGTATTTCGGCCATATGTTTTTAAAATCTAGCATTGTTATATGAAGTGGAAACTGTAAATAAGTAACAGCCAGTCGAAAATCTGCGGTCAGCTAAAATGCTGCTGAAGTGTTCAGTGCAAACTCGAGTGAGAGATCTGTAGTGTAATTTGTCACTATTAACTGTTGATTAATATTCGTACATAGTGGTCTCACTATGCAGGCTATAGACGCTAGCATCGTTTTGATGTTAGCACATTATCCCAATACTGTTTCCATAATTTGCATCAATTATTGCGTGTGACGCACGCAGTCATCCAGTATATTACCGCATGAGTCAACTCATGCTAATGTAATTTTGACTATTATATGATAATTGTTTCTCTGACGTCCTAGAGTGTCATTCATTCAACGGTAGCAAGCCATAGACGCATTGGCACGCGGTCGCGTCGCGTGCAGTTTACGAAGAATTATATCAACAACGTTATTTCGGGATCATAGGTCTAAATGAAGTTTGTCTCCTGTCAGAGCGACTGTAGCTGTCGATGAAAGGTTACCAAGTAGTTGAGGTTTTAAGCTTAACCTGTTGGAAAAATAAAGATGCCAGAGAGACCTTGAGATTTAAAAAACAATTTGATAAGAAATTTTGAGACTGGTACCTCCCCCTACCTGAATGTGGACCCACTAGGCAGAAATGTCTGGTTATGTTCCTAACAAAATGGGATGGTTCGAGTTACTTAAGGACATTGGAAATGGAGCCAATGAATGTAAGTTTCTACTACTGTTCTTCTCTACCACCTTAATCTCTGCCTCATAGAGTTTGTGTAATGAACATTTGACAGTAGTTACTGTCTTTGTATTCTCTGTAACTTCTGACGTGACTTACGATTTCCGTGCAGTTTCAAGTTACGCCAAAAGCCTTCTTTCTACCTTTTGTCGGGAAGTTGTATGCATTATGTTGAAAGTTAAAACAATGCAATGCAAAACCCGGAGTACGTGTTTCTTCCGAGCGAGCACTGAACGCGTTGGTTGAATTTGTATTTGACGTGTTTACTGATAATACTGCTGGACTAAACTCGATATATTGGTCGTCGTCCACCAACATGCATAGTATAAAAGGTAAAGGCTTCCCGTACTCGTTACCGAGCGTTGGGCCCGGATTTGATTGAGGTGTACAGGCAGTCAGCCCGCAGGTGACTTAAGTCATCCACCCGGCTGTAGGCTGCCATTACTTTCCGCCCGGCGTGTGGTTACCTTCCCTGCCGCAGAACATCACCGCCCTTTGACTGGTACTTATTTTACCGTCCCACGTAGGGTAGAAGGCTGAGTTGATCTGGGTGACTAGTTACATACCGAAATAAAGTGCCGCCTCCGGCAGTCGAACCCGGACACGTCACCCATCCCAGTACTAATCGTAGCTTAACCTCGTTGATCGAGACCAACGCGTTACCACTACGCCAAACCGTCACCCAACATGCGTAGTATTTAATGAAAAAATCATTGGACTATAAGGTCAGCGGACCACTTACACTTGCCCGTCGCACGCAATGAATGAACCACAGACAATAAAGTACAAATTTCAACACGTTATAGTCTACTCTTCTGTGTGTTTTAGCTGTAAATTTCGCGTCGTTATCCTTATCGTTTGCAAGCGTTTTTGCTGGTATGGCCGGGTGCCTGGGACGAAATCTTCCGTGGCTGATGCATGTGTTGAACCTTCGGTTGCAGTCTGACGCCAGACGAAAACGCACTGGCGTGGCGATAATGGAGTTTATTGCGAGCTAATAATGACCGGAGCTCAGCTGGGCATACTCGTGATAATGTTATTATCACCGGTATGCGGAGCCGAGGCACAGTCCCCCTATACAGTAGTACCGCGACTGATCCAACTCCACACGGCCGCCGCTAAATGCTAATGCGTGTTGATAGCCAAACTTGGTGGACCTCGCGCGGCCAACAGCAGTTTGCTAGCCTTGTACTTGGCGTCAGTGCGTGTAGTCCCATAATGGTCACATCAGCACTGCACAATGACTCCAGATATATACGTTGATCATCGGTCTTTGCAAAATTTCATCCCTTGATCCACTGGGTGGATATTTTAAGTTGTTTACCGCGCGACGTGTATGCAGGCATATGGCCCAGTGTCTGTCTGTCTGTCTGTCACAAGCCGGTGTTCTGTCAAAACGGCTCATCACGCAGTGGACGCAGTATAGTGCCGAGTGACGTTGGTTTGATGATGCAAAGGATCTGCGTGAAAATCCACAGCGGGGTGCAAAATACGCTTGAGGTCGGAAAGAGTTGTGGCTATCGACAAGCTGTATTTCACAAGCATGTACAATACTAGGACAAGTCACTATGAAAGATGCACAGGAGGTCGTAGGAGCTGGAATTATCAAACAGTCAACAACGAATATACACTATGCCAAAGTAAACGAAACTAGCTGAAGTTCGTTTAGTTGTGTATTTATTCGTACGTCAGCCATATACACTCACAAGAGTTACTGCCGCTAATTGGCGAATTCAGGATTTTGAAAGGGGGAGGGGATATTCAGTAGGGGATCTGGGGCAAAGCGCCCAACAGACCAACAGACTCCTGTGGTGGATCCCCGGAAAACGGGGGTCTTGGTTGGAGCACCCAGACTCTGATGAGTTTTGATCATAGCAAGTTTTGCTGTCCTGTTTTGCAAAAACGTATTTTTAGGCCGCGTCGCCTGCACGCTGTGTATTGATGCGGCCTATTGCTACAGATCTCACACATGTATGTGTGTTGGGTACACGGCTGAGCTGTGCAAAAATGGCTGAACCCATCGAGATGCCGTTTGAGGGGCTGACTCATGTGGGTCCAAGGATCCAAGTGTTAGATGGGGGTCCAGATGCCCACGGGAAGGGGGGCACGTTTGAGGGGGACATACGCCGGCCCATTGTAAGTATCTACGCTATGTGAATGCGTTAGGCGAATGTGTGCCTGCCCAGCGCACGAGGCGGACGAATGCATTCCCTGCAGTGATGGGTAACGAGACGGCGATGCGGCCTTTTGCCAAATTACTTTGATGCCGGGCGGCCGCGAGGTCCCCAGACAACGGGGATGGTTGCCCAGCCCGCCGTCCCCGTTAGTCGGTCCTGATTGTTTACGTGTGATGCAGCGTGACCCGGTCCCGGCCCACTAGTTCCGGTCGGCCGTGCATGACCTTTGCAGACTGAAGTGGACGGCCGGTCCCGGAGGACTGCTGGCGGGTCCATAGACCCAAACTGGATTAACCGTGCGCGCCTCCTGATAATCGTGACTGTAATCATTGTGAAGAATGATGAACAATAATAGTCGTTCACCGCAGCGTGGTTGCAGAGGCAGGGTGGCATGTGACGGCGTAAATTGAGCTGCTGCAAGCCACAGACCGTGAGACTGGCGTGACATTTGTACTGGGATTAATGCGATCTTTGGCTTGTGTCCTCGATGCATTGCACGCATGCGGTATATAGTCGTATAGTCGTATGCTGTGAAAGTACAGGTTGTGTGAATGCACGTAATTCACGTCTCTATATTCAGCTGGTCACCATCGACGTAAATCTGGCTGGAATTCCGGGGGAACGCATGGGACTACTTAGATGGGGCGAGGAGTGGGGTGTGGGGAGGAGTTTTCCCTCCCCACCGGTGGAGGGTCTGGGAGGAGACAGGCCCCTCCCGAGAACGAGTTTTAAACTCGAAATGGTGTGTCTTGGAAACTCTGAGCAGTATTTATTCGTCCGTGTCGTCGCCAGAAATATGTTGAATTTTCCCCATAAAGTGGTGATTTGGTGGTCGTTGAAGATGCGCTTTTGGAAAATAGTGAATACGCTGTCAGGATTATGGGATTGGTAAGCTTTTTACTGCATTACAATGCAAGCATCTGGTGCTTTAAATTTTGAAACATGACAAAATCTGGGGGCAGTTTGGATTAGCGTCCCCCACTCCAAATTCTGGGGGACTCATCCTCCCTCTCCCCCCGTGATGTACGCCCATGCTGGTGCTGGTGGGTGTTGCAAATACGACCCGGTGGCAGAGCGGTCATCATGGCGTTTCTCTTCTGTCGAGTTGAGTCCAGGAGGTCCTCGTCTGCGCTGTTTACCTTATCGTCAAGAGCGTGACCAAGTCTAAGAAGTTGGGCTGTACCATGGCAGAATCAAATGGGGTGATGGGTATGTGGGTATGTGGGTGACTTCCCTTGTCGACAAGAGCACGACAGGGGACAGACTCATGACGCACAACCTGTTAGATGTCATATGCTCAATACTTAATATACTTCCGGTTTTGTGGATGACGACATGTTTTCACATAATAGAGCGAATGCGTAAAATCAGAGACGCATATGATTCGTCAAGTTAGCCAGGTGGCGGTATCGGGGCGAAGTATGCCGTCTCCGACTGAATGTTGTTTTATTACTGAAAATATGTCAGCATTCTTGTGCTGTTGTCAGCATTGTCCAAAAACCTTATTACAGTCTTTCTGAACTAGTGAACTTGCAGACTTGTGCGCATGTTTTTGTCATCTGATTCCATTTTTGTCATAATTTTCTCGCGAGAAAAATGCATACTTAGTCTGCTTACAAGAACTGTATCACTCAAACATATGCTAATATACGTAAGGATCCTTTTTCGTTACACCAGCTGTCAAAAACCATCAGATTAATATGTCGCTGTAGAGAAGGATATCGTAATAGCTAACAAGTGTCTACAGTAATTTGGCAACAGGCCGCATCGCAGTCTTGCCACCCCTTGCGGCAGCCGCGTACGCTGGGCAGGCACATGTCTAGGTACGTTACCACGGGCCGGCACATGTACCCCTCAGCAGTGCCCCTTTTTGTGGGGGATCTGGACCCATGTAATACGTGATTCCTTGGACCCACATGAGTCAGCCCCCAAACGGCATCTGGATAGATTCAGCCATTTTTGCACAGCTCACTTGTGTGTGTGTGTGCCCAACAGACACCCAGACAGACAGACACACACAGACCACGCTACATGCGACATCTGTAGCAGTAGGCCGCATCTTGTGCACTATACGTGCAGGCGATGCGACCTAATAAAGTAAATCTTGTGATTGTTAATAAATAATAGGAACATGCTTTAACTAAAGTTTTCTGCTCTGATATTGGTAAGGTCTAAGCAATGCTACATAAAACAGAATTGGGTTGCGAAAAGTTTAAACTGTGGAAATGATGATAATAAATATTTTACAGTAGTTTGTATGATAAAACATTCTGTTGCATAGTCAACTTAATACCGAAGATAATCCTGCAGTTAAAGCTATGTTATTCCGACACACTCCACAGAGAACTAAGAGGGCCAAAGCTAGGCCCCTTGTACCCCGCTTCTTGTCAACTTTAGGAGGCCCACAAAGGAACTAGGGGCGCCAGGCCTCTCCCCGTAATTCAAACACTGTGCTTGAATTAGGGGAGAGGCCTGGCGCCCCTAATTCTTTTGTGGGCCTCCTAAATGACGTGGTGGTGGAGGAGAAGGTATGCGCTCTGCCAAGTGCCTTCTAGTAGTTGTTGTTAATTACAAGGTACCTCTGGGCTAGCGCCACAATAGTTCAGTTGTCTTGTCTGTTCCGGTACACTGAGTGGCTGACGACCAAACGACGGACTTCAGGCGAAAGCCGCAGCATTTCGTCAGTCACACGTGACCATGGGTCATGTCAGGGGTCATGTTCGTGTGAGTCGCAAACCTCGACAGTTCGCTTGCGTTGCTGATCATTGTGCGTCAAAACGTGACACGTCGCATGCTAATTAGTTCGAACTTATGGTATAGGAAGTTCAAACAGACACATAAAGTGACAGAATGTTCCCCGTGAAACAAGCCGTCATTTCGGAATGCTGTCGTCTGATAATAACTGTTTTCTTCACTTGCCGTTGACATGAGTAATGTGTAAACGATAATCACGTGGGTCACGTGGTCAGTTATGTATGGACCGTGGTCAATTGGTATGATCCACATAAGTCATAGGACGGATCCGGGGGGATGGGATGGGGATAAATTTCCCACCAGGCCTACTCTCTTACGTGAGTACCACGTTAATATTTTTCTCTCTTTCTAGCTCCATTTCAAACTAAATTTTCAGTATTTTTGCCGGACGATGCTTGTTACTGCTTTCATCGGTCGCGTGTTTGTAACATCGATCCACAAACATGCATATGGCCACCGTCAACAAAACGTCCTGCAGAAGTCTGCTGATGTGACTGCGGTACACACGCGTGCGACCCCATCTACAGGTGCTCGCATCAGACTGCCCCGAAGTACGTTCTAGAGCTGTGCGTGCCAGTCACAACCAATGCCAATCATCGTCACGGGCTCAGCTGCTCATGGAGACCTACAAGTGCTGGCAACAAGAACTGTCATCTTCGGGCCCCGCTGATTTCCTGCGAGTGCCGCTAAACTTTGGAACAGTTTACCACCTGCACTGCACTCCGAGATTCCACACTGACACCGACGCAGTTCGGCAGCCGGCTAAAAGCTCATTCGTTCTGTTTAGCCTACGGACGCGCCTCGTGACTACTTATAGGCTCTAAGGCTAGCGCGTTATTATAAATCTACATACATACGTTCGTCGGGAGTGCGTATATCATTCGGTCAGTCGGCGTGTATTCGTTGTCTGAGTAGATACGGGTAGTCGTAGACTGATCGTACCCGAAGTTGCGGTGGACTTGAGTGGCCGCGGTCGATTGTACTGGTACATGACTGGTACGAGCGAGCGACCGGCGGAGCGCGAAAGTGCAGAGAATGACTAATATGTTGATAATGTGGCTACGGAGGCAACGCGTGCATGCCTTGCGAGCAGCAAGACAGTGCAATTAGATTCCAGTTTCATCCATTTTTAAGTGTACTGATTCAGGCTGCTGTCTACGTACTGCTTTCTCACCCCTCTATTACTGCAGTAGTTCTACAGCCGGCTTTACTCCCCAGCCGTAGAGCATCACCGCCCTTTGGCTGGTACTCGTTTTACCTTCCCACGGAGGGTAGAAGGCTGGGTCGAGCTGGGTGGTTAGTTACATACCGAAATAAAGTGCCGCCTTCGGGAGTCGATCGGACACGGTCACCCATCCCAGTACTAACCGTGCTCAGCGTGGGTTAACCTCGAGACCAATGCGTTACCACTACGCCAAGTAGACATCGGAATCTGCCGGATGCATTTGCAATGCACAACTTGCGGTTGGCGGTTAAATTTGACTTTGCTTTGTACTCTGTGCAGTCAGTATGATGCTGCAGTTGACCCCAGCACGCTGACGTCACTGTACATCCACGGTGTCCACAAAAACTCCACATCTCAACGAGAGGTTGTGCGTTCCGGTTGCCCTGTTGTGTTGTCTGCGCGGTCGAGACGTTATTAATATCAGATGTGTGGCCTGGAGGCATGAAGCTAGGAGTCTGATGAATGAGTGCCAATTACGGTCGACTATTGACGCGGGATGCGCGTGCAGCTGCTGGTAATGAGATGTGTTTTCACGGGTGCGGCAGATGTCGCAAACCGACTCGCCGCCAGCTTACATTGTTATGGTTTCCCAGAACCATTCACATTCTCCCTTTGCGTTCAGTTTCATTCGATTGTTTACGGTTGTCCGTGTGCTGCTTGTAAGCGTTATTCTGAAACTGTTCTTTTAACTTCTTTAGCAAATAATGAATTAACTTCCGATCACTATTCCTGCATTTTCACTCCTACGAGTATAAGAGCATAGAGTTTAGTGCAGTGCTTTCTTTACGGTTGCAGCCAACTAATACGTGTGGTTACTTTACAGGAGGTGTAGAATGGGGTGTTCTGTATATAATACGGTGTGGGTAACTTTCGATGTGTTGTCAAAGTTTACACGTTGGCAGTTCTTGAGTCATTCAGGTCGTCTGCTGAGTGTTACTTAAACACATTTGTTTCGGCGTGAAAGAACTGTCATCTTATACTTGTGACCAGGTTTAAAATAAAACTGACAGAATTTTAGCCACTGAAAGACTTTCAAAAGTTTTTTAGGCACATCGAGTATGATCGAAAGTATTGATGAGCTGACACTCTTTAATTCGACGCAACACTCTGCACCTTATCTGACGCGCCCATTTCAATCAGAACTTGAAAGGAAAACAAATCAATGATTGACCGATATCTCTGATCGAGCTATCAAACAGTTTTAGGCTTGTCTATCTGTCTGTTGGTGACGTTTGTAAGCCCTGCCAAAACGGCTGAACCGATCGAGATGCGTTTCAGGGGCTGACTGGCGTGGGACCCCAAGGAAGCATGTATTAGATAGGGTCAAGATCCATCACGGGAAGGGACAATGTTGGGGGTTGTCCGGCCCACTGAAAAGTCTCTGCTGCAGTGTACACGGCAGAGACTGCGTGAATAACGGAATGCAGCGAAGGGATCATTCAGTCCTCAGTAGCAACACGACGTGCGATGCGGTCTGTCCTCGAAATTCTTCGACCACTTGTTATGATCTAGCCACGCCTGTCATAAAATTCTTTCAGAACGCGCGCGGTCGACAGGTGCGCTCGACCGCCGAAAGAACTTTGTTGCAGTGCGTAACCACAAGTCAGAGTCGTACATGTGTCCGTGAATTGTTTGGCATTCTGTCGACGTGTGTTAATGGCGCCAGCTATAGGTAAATGGTGCTCTTTCAACACCGTGCAGGACGGATACCCGTCCCGTAAACACGACCAGTCGGCTTTCGTGGTAAAACCATCCTCAATGCCATGCAGACTGCAGTCCGGCATCTGGATGTTACTGATCACTAGCAAATGGATTTAGGACAAACCGTGGCCAGTGGCCTTGCAACCAATGGTAACTTGACAAGTATGTGTTCCTGCAGAAACAAACACTATGGCAACATCGTCAACAACTGTCCACGGACCAAGCCAGAAGTTGGTCTGCAACTGAGGCGTATTCAGCGGGATGCCAGTAGGCTACGGCAACCTCTTTGAAAGTAAAAAAAATCTTATTATTTCGTGGAGTCAGCCTCTTTTATTGTGAAAAAAAAATCAACAGAAATGCTGCCAAAAACTAAAAATGTTTAAAGTCAATAAATAACGACATTCTGCATGTAATGTTAAAAAAATTGTCCTCGTTCGCTACGCTCGCTCGATTAAGGTCTCAGTCTTTTCTGGCATCCAGCATACGTCACTGGTCTGCAGCGGCTTCACTTTGCCAGTGTGTGAAATAAGACAGCTCGGCTCGGGTCTTCTGATGATGTTTCTGTCGAATAATTCGACAGCAACATCATCAGAAGACCCGAGCTATCTTACACACTGACTCGAATTGCTGCTATGATCAATGTCTGGCGATACACGCGCACGATAAAAACCACGCACAGCTGCTATGCCGCCGATTGATGTTTTGCACTGTCTGTAAATGATGTACGATACACGTCGGCTGGGTTCGTATAACGTGCGTACGTGCAAAATGCCTGAAGGCCTGTGTGACAGACTGTTTACACGCGTCCGACTTCTATTATTCGGCTCGAAGATGAGCTCCAGCCGAATATTGGATTCAGTTACGGCGCGTTTTGGCGGTGTTCACGCGTTGGGCATCTTCGGCTATAACTCCGCCGAAAGTGAACCGGTTGATTGTTACCGACCGAGTAGCGTGCATGGTCTGTTATTTATTTCTTTCTGTTGGTCTGTCACGTACTAGTGAGACCTGCAAAAACGGCTGAAGCGATCGTGATGCCGTTTGCGTTGAGGACTTGGGTGGGCCCAAGGAACCAAATATTAGATATAGCCGAACGCTTCGAGCCGAATACTGTATTGTGGGCATTTTACACAATACAGCCATCTAGTTGGTTTTGAGTGTGACTTATTAAAATGTTTACCGACCGCGTTAGCCGGGATGGTAAAACAATCCCTAGCGTCCATCTGTCCGTCCGTTTGTTTCCACTCTTATCTTTTGAACTGACTGACCTTTGAACTTTAGTTTTTGTGTTTGTAGTCAACGTAAAAATTCAATATGGGCATGGTAACGCGGTCTGTGTGACCTCGATCCTCGATAGAGGACATCTTTTTAGTTTCAAGAAAACGTTAAGTTAGCTATCGCTGAAGTTGGTTGTCATTTTACTTCTTTCACATTATTACTGGCCCGTCTGCACATAGTGTGGGGGGGGGCTAGACTAGTAACGGTCGCTGGTGTCTGTCGTCGTCTGTAACACTCGCATACGCAACGTAGCTCACCAGGGGACAGC
>Ga0209780_1001301_pt1 | contig 16121 bp, 9 predicted proteins | sample WorMetexBAHAMAS2_FD_187384 | JGI IMG/M metagenome (GOLD analysis project Ga0209780, IMG submission 187384) | Marine gutless worms symbiont microbial communities from Max Planck institute for Marine Microbiology, Germany - Inanidrilus exumae... | ecosystem: Host-associated > Annelida > Digestive...
ACCAAATATCTGCAGATTGGTAATTGAAACCGTGCTGAGTACCAGAACATTCTGTCAATCAATCAATTAGGGTCTGTCTGGTATGTTACTGATAACAGTATGCCCTGGAGCAACGACGACCCTTGACCTTGATCGGGAGGATGGCGCCGGGGTCATATGTCAACGCTATCGTCACGGTTGAGTGGTGGGGCAGTACCCCCCTTATCTATCTACTCACGCCTGCCAAATGATCGACCGCCTTGGCCGCAGTAGACATTAGCTAGGTTCACTAGGGGATGGCTGTGCTGAAATTATAAAACCATTTAATGCGCACGACGTCAAATAGTTCATAATAACAATAATAATGATAACAATAATAATAATAATAATAATAATAATAATAATAATAATAATAATAACAATAACAATTATAATAATGACTATAATGGTTTATTACTCACCATCAAACACAGCGAACATAACTTCATATACATAGCCGATCAACGAGATGCCACGCAGAATAACACTGTACAATAGCACACAGAGAAGTACTAGAAGAAGCCAGCACTCACAAGAGTGCAAAGACGCACGCCGGCAATGTTTTTGTGATTCGTGATCTTAATCTTTGACCTTCTGACCCCAGGACTCATTTTAGAACATTTCTGTGTGACGTTTTGGTAATCCTAGCTGCGTCGGTTCTTGAGATATGATGCGGAAAAACAGACGACACAGACAAACGCAGGTAAAACTTCTAACAGAAGCCGGGTCTCCAATATAAGCCGGTTCTCTAATACAAGCCGGGTTTGCGCATAATTTTACCGTTCACTTATAGTTTTTACCGCGCGACGCTATGCTAGCGCGGTATATGCTGTCGTCGTGTGTCCGTCCGTCCGTCCGTCTCTCTGTCTGTCGCAAGCTGGTATTCTACCAAAACGGCTAAAACGGTTAAACGTAAGATCACGCAAACAAAGCCATAATTATGATAGACCAGGGACTCTAGTTTTCCGACGCTAAAAATCTCGGCGAAATTCCGACGCCCCCAACGGGGGCGCCAAATAAAGGTCGGGTAGGTTCAGACCGGCTATTTTCGACCAATAGCTCGCTATATCTTAAAAAGGGTGCAAGATAGCGAAGTAGTTACTATGGAACGCCAATCGGAACTCGTATGCGCTCTATCAAATTGCGCTATTTCCAGTGACCTTGAGTGACCCCTAACTATCCTAAACTATTTTGGACATTTTGCATCGCCTGTCATATCTACGTGGTGGTGGGTAACTTAGATATTTAAAATTTGGTGGATAGGCTAATCATTGCAAGTGCTAGCTCACGGACGGCAAACCATCCCTTGAAAGGGGCGTGGTCAAGTCACCTGAACCGTTTAAATTTTGGTGGGCACAAACCATATCATTGGAACGGCTTAAGCTACAGTTTCAAATTTTGTAAACAGGTAGGCTTTGTTAAGTCCCAGCACAAGAATGACAAATCACCCTTAAAAGGGGCGTGGTCAGGGTCACGTAACCCACTTTAAATTTTGAGACCCCCAATAATATTTCTGGAACAGTTAAAGCTAGGAAAGTTATTTTGCATATAGACTGTGTCAAATCCTAGCTTTTGGATGACAAATCACCCATAAAAGGGCCTTGTCAGGGTCACATGATCCATTTTCAATTTCGACGCCCGCAATCATTTTTTTTTCGGAACGGCTAAAGTGAGGATCGCCAAATTTTGTATGCAGGTGGAATGTATCAAGTGCTTGCTTTCACATGACAGACTACCCCTTAATTGGCGTGGTCAGGGTCACGTGACCCATTTTTTAATTTTGCCCCAATCATACTTTTGGAATTGGTAAGGCTGAGCACTTCACATTTGTGTGCTGATTGAAGTACTGGTGCATGCATAATATATTATCCCCGAAGGGGATGTGTTCAGAGTCACGTGACCTCTTTACATTTTGTGAAATAGGCCTAAGTGATAATGCCTCGTTAATGGTGCCAGATAGAGACATAGTTGCAATGCAAGACTAATAGGAAATCGTATGTGGCCTATCGAATGGCACCACTGCCAATGCTGTTGAATGACCTTGAAGGTCACTTTTGCTGATATAAACCTTTCTGCTATACTCTGTTAAACCTAGCATGAACTTACTAACATAGAGCGTCGCGCAGTCCTTCTGCGATAGCTGAGCTTCTTGTCACAATAGGTCTATTTGTATTGCTGCGAATCCCGCCTTCAGCGCAAGCCTACTGCCCACTGCAACAAGTCACGTGACCCTGTATAACTTACTGGAGGAGCTCCGGCGACGCCATAAGCTCCGCCAATCCTTGCAGCAGTTAGCAGATTAATAGTACAGAGTACAGACTAGACTAATGCGGCACGAACACGCATCTCTCATCTGCGATTTTTTCACGCTCAGAAACAATTCGCGCATTCATCATCGGCAATATCTGTACGCTGTTCAGCGTGCGGTCCGTCTCGCGCCGCCGCCATCGCTCGACGCGGCAGACGAACCGGAACTGGTCGTGCGTGGCGTGGTCACCTGGTGTGCCGCTGACGCAACCTGGATACAAATTGAGATCACGTGCGTCGTCGTCGGTGCCATCTATCGCAGCAAAACGCACCGCATGCGTGTGGTTGGTACGCGGCAAAATACGGCAGTCGAAGACGGCAGACTTCGCCCCCGCCCCGCAATAAGGCCGCCCGCCACGCCACCCAATCAAATCGTTTGCTGCAAGCTGCGGCGAGTCGATATCGCTCAGACGGGGGGGGGTCGCTCGTTGATGACCACTGCCCCCGAGTCACTGTATATGCACCATTACCGGTATGGCAGTGTTGTTCGACAAGCTCTGCTACTGCAAAGGGACCACGTGGCACGCTATGTTAGCAAAAATTCGTGCTATGTTTCACAAGGTATGGGAGTTAGAAAGGGTTCAAACAGCAAAAGTTACCTTCAAGGTCATTCAACGGCATTGGCACTTCGATTTCCTATTATTAGTTCAATTGCTACTATGCCTCTATCTTGCACCGTTAACGATATATTATTACTTGTTTCACTATATTTAAAGAGGTCAGGTGACATCACATATCCTGTCGGGCGTAATATATGATGCGTGCACTAGCCTAGTTCTCATAGTCATATGTATCAATCAGCACACGAAAGTTGAAGTGCCTAGCTTCACCAATTCCAAAGATATGATTGGGGCAAAATTTAAAAAAAAAACGGTCACGTGACCCTCACCACGCCCATTAGGGAGTAGTCTGTCATCGAAAGCCAAGCACTTGATAATTATATTATACCTGTATACAAAATTTGACGACTGTCGCTTCAACGGTTCCGAAGAACTGTCCAGTAACCGCTGTGCCTATGTCCACACGAGGGCAAAGACCAAAAACTACATGCTTGAGTAGGTTTGCTTGTCAGTTATTTTAGTAGGAAAGCTTAGAAAGTTACTAGTCAATCTCTGATAGGTACGCAGTACGCTATGCTGATCATGTTAATTTTTGACGCACTCGTAGTTGCATCACAGTCGCATCGTGAACACTGTGAACGTCCGTGATATATGGAATAGTCTGTCTGCAGGAATTTTACAGTGTAAAACAGTGGAAAATTCGAGGATCAAATTGACTTTATTTTGAAAAAGCGGGAATTAAATGAGCTTATAGCCATTGTCCCGTATTTAACACCATCGTAAATATACACACACGATCACCGGTAAACAATACAACATATGACTATGGCGTGTATTTGCTGTAAGCTGGTTTGCGTGTTTTCTGCCACTCTGGCAATTAGTAACTTCTAGGATGGCAGGATTTTCTGTCGCACTAGATTTTGCCATGGAAGACAGGACCATAATGTCCAGCTGTCTGGATGTTATCCTCTGCCTCCTGAGTGATAGTGTAAAATGGAAAATGTTACCTTCAGTTTGGCCTACAGTGACATTCAGACGGTCGCAAGGCTGTCTTCAGTGTGGGCAATCACAATGGAGTAGGCATGGCATGTGGGTGTGGCATACAGTATGTACAGTTGTACACTGACAGTTAGACAGTCATGCGGTTATTTTCAGTGTTGATGCATTAACTGATTCACATTATTGCATGGTCTCTCGGCAATAACTGAGCTTCTTGTTTACAAAAACTGATTGATTGACTTATATGTCGGCTGTGACTTTGTTGTCACAGAAGATTTAAACGTTGACTCATAGCATGATGAATTACTGTCTGTATTATAGATTATGAAACGAACTGCACCACGACAGTGCTGCACGTAAAGAATAATCTTACAGAGGCGTGACGCCTTTTGTTTGCGACAGCTGAGCTCTTGTTCGTATTTATCTCCAACAGAACTGATTGCCGAAAGGGGAACCCGCTGAAAGAGGCGCTGTATAAACCTACCATTTTGACTATGGTATATACCAACTGTAAAGTAGATACTCTGTGTCAGGAAATATTGTATGTAGTGTTTACTGTATTAATTATACTTTTATGAGATATGCGAGTCGTCATTGCTGTTCTACATGGTGAGGCATAATTACCGGACACCTTGGTTTTTATAGTATAGTTTTCAAACAAATAGACAAAAATTGATAGCATTTAGCAGAAATGCCTGGTAGACCATGCTGTTATAAGCAACAACAATATTGCAAATTGTAAACTACTGGCTCAGCTTGTGTTCAAAATGTCCGCCTTTCGCTGTAACACACGCACCAAGACGCGTGCGCCAATGCCTGACTTCCATATAAATAACGCGCTGATCCTGTTCGTCCCAAGCTGCCAGGATACGTTAACGCAATCGTCGACGTCCTTGATCCGCCTTTTGTAGACCTTCTCCTGCATTACTGACCACATTGTGTAGTCCATCGGATTTAAATCTGGGCTGATTGACGGCTAAAGCATGGGAGGAATGAAGTTTCTGGAGTCTCCAACTCTCCATTGTCAACAACCGTGCACTGTCTTGTTGAAACACGTAAAACTCTGACAGTTGACGAATATCTGGCAGAAGTATTTGCCTCAGAACTCAGAAGGACTTCTCGGTATTATCGACTGTTAACTCTGACACCAGGCTTAATCAAATGGATGCTGGTTGCTTCGAGAGCCGATATCCCGACAGATACCATTAAAGAACTCTGAAGAAATGGCGCTTAAGCAATAGACGATCTGTGGAAAAAGACATTAGATCTACATAGTAAAGGCAGTAAGTAAGGCGGATAACATTGCATGCATACCTCATTAGTCGTGCGAATTTTTTATGACGAAAAAACAGCATAGTAAGAAAGTTTGCAGTTTGACGCTAGGGTAATTGTGTCTCACCGTTTATTATGCTAACGTGTGAATTGACTTCCTGGCAGTAAGTAAACTTTGTATCCTCAACAATAAAACAATCAACGTCTCTGCCGAAAAAGAACTCCTTACTATCACTTGCGTGGCACAGTTTTTGTATGTCAATGTCAATTAACCACATGCCGATTTACAACAATGAGAATGCCAACGAGAGAAAAACCTATGCGCAACGCAAATATTTTTGCATGACGGTACAGGTTTATGTACAGGTGGAGGAAGGTATGGCTAAGACGACTGCTATTAATGCAGCATAATTGCTTTTGAGGCTCCTAGCGTCATCCATCATGCTATGTCATGACGTAATAGCACGCAGTGACGTAACGGCACACGATGACGTAGATATGACGCCGGTGTCACCGTCTCTTGATGAGTGTCAGTGATGCAGACTGTGGCACGGTGTGTGTGTGTGTACGTCCGTCCGCCGGCCACGCTCCGTCGTTTGCTCTGATCTTATTAGCATGACCACAGATGCATGCTTCCGACATCAGTCAGCCAACTGTCATGGCTCAAACACTGCAAAACACAGGACAGATTCACATTCGTCATTTAGCACGTCGTATGGACGGACGGAATGAATCATTCAACTATGCTGACTTGCCACGCTGTACGGCGGCAGCCTATAGTTATTATGTCTAAACAGATGTTGCTGCATTTTATCTGATTTTATGACAATATCTCGCATGCTCACACTCGAGTAGTAGGCCTACCCAACAATCAAATCTTATTCGGACTGTTCGTTCCACGGTAAACGCAAAACGTATTAAGAACGTAGCAGATTATGAAGACAAATGTTGTTTTGATGTGTTGCTGTTTATGTTAAAAATGTAAATCTTGACATCAATTTGCGACAAAACGAAATCGCGTTTCTTCTGTTTGGAATATGAGCAAACTGCGGTGTGCGGAGGGATCGCCTCGTTTCGCATCAATCATCATTGTCCTAAGTTCGTAACTGTTTATATAATTCTGCATCGTTTGCACTGCAATGGAGGAGACGAATTGATCGATTGGTGGTCGGAGGGCAGCGATTTGTCTTTATAATCTGTCGCTATTAATCCAACCAACACCGTGACTACAATAGCAACGACTTGCTTAACTATCAGAATAGTAAGGCTGACGACGGCACACCGTTTTTGTTGTTCGTCGACAAGTCCTCCTTTCATAAAGTCCACTTCCGTGCTATCAGCTTATTAATAGGAAGCAACTTACTATAAAAATTGGCCGAGTAAACATTTTACCGCGCGACGCTATGCTAGCGCGGTATATCCTGTTGTCGTGTATCGGTTCGCCCGTCCATCTGTCTGTCACACGCCGGTATTGTACCAAAACGGCTAAACGTGGGATCACGCAAATTAAGCCATACGATAGCAAATGGACTGTACTTGGCGGCTGACAAAGATTTCTGTTAAATTCCAACAGGGTCATGCACCCCGAATGGGGGCGCCAAATAGAGGTGCATGGGTAGGTTCAAATCGGCGATTTTCGACCAATATCTCGCTATATCTCAAAAACGGTGCAAGATAGGGACATATTACTATGGAACGCTAACAGGAACTCGTTTGTGCTTTATCGATATTTCTAGTGACCCTAACTTCCTCAAACTCCCCATTTTCGACATTTTGTTTCGCCTTTCATATCTTCATAGTGAGTGGAGTTTGAGACTTCGAATTTAATAGGTAGGTTGACGGTAGAGAGTGCTAGCCCATGGATGGCAAATCATTCCTGAAAGGGGCGTGGTCAGATCACATAAACTATTTAAATTTTGGTGGGCAGCAACCATATCTCTGGAACGGCTGATCCTCTCAGGCGCTGTCAACTTAGTTCCTCGCTGAGTGTCATTAACTCCTGATGGTCGTCGGATAACTGTTGATCACACCTATCGTCGAGATCTGTATTCAGCAGCTACGCCAAGTAAAAGAAATGGTTTGATTACCATATGATGCGATGCGGAATATTAGCATGCGCTGAGCCTCTGCGTCTCGAGGGTCTGTCAGCGGCAGCGGAGACTTTTGTTTGCAGTGAAATGACACTGCACAGACCTCTGTTTTGCAACGAGGAGACCTACAGTACAGTCCCATAACTGCGATTACATTAGCATCGTTGTCAGTTGGTACAGTACTGTTTCTATCTGTGCTTGTGTGTTTGTCTGTCCACACAATAAAAACTTATTGGTATAATATTAGAATACCACGGCGTGCTATGTGAAAGTAATTTGATATATTCCAAGAATTTAATATATTCCAAGTTGTTTTGTGTTTTGTGTTTAGTTTTGTGTTTTCCCCATGTTTTTGTATTTTGTTACTTGTCATTTGTGATATAAGATGTGCCGATGTTACTTTCTGTTTTATTTTTAACGGTCTGCTTGGAGACCAATCTCAGAATATACTGGACTGATCGTCACTAAATTTTCAGGATATGTACACATAGCCATATGAATGATCAATCCGACCTTCTTTTTGCAATCGTTCAATTCAAGGGCTGTTGCTATGGTATCCAATTTTTGAAGCAAATCGGTGAAAATTGGCATATCCAACCTCCATTCTGTGCACTGGCATTCCACAGCGTATAGGAGGATCGTAACATGGATGTACGCATTACTACTGCTGATGACCCCTCTACGTCTGATACAAATTTACATGAACTTTGGTACAGTAACCCCTGAGTTTTGAGGTTTGTAACGGGCGGCTACACGCTGGGCTTTGCCACGCATTTCTAGTTTGAAATACATTTAACTGGACTTGTACTTAATTAAATCTAATTCAAACTGCGCTTTGACTTGGACTGCTTAACATGTTTTCTTCGTAATTTGTCGCAGCCGAAATGCCTATGCCGTTTGGTATGCATTCGATGAGTGCACACAATCCTACTAGTTTCAGTTGGATGAGATGTCGTTTGAACTAGTTCCTGTGTCATTCAGGTCTGCTGCGCATTGATCACATTACTGTCGGCGATATGCGGCAACGCTTGATAACTTGCCGAGTGTCGATGCAACGTCCAGACTCCAGACTGTCAGACGCTGTACTTACGCATGCGGGGATATTCTGTATAATTATATTATTGCGTTACTGTGTCTGAGTCGCCACCGCCGCCGCTTCTGCCGGCAACTGAAGCCCGTCGTCATGAACATCGACTCATCTGTTTTGCATCGTCATGTAAGACTGCACTACGAGTGCAAATCTGGCGAGAAGAACAGGTCGGCTATAACCACTACAAACGAATAAATTGAGAATAGGCTACATGTATCGCAGGCTAGAACGGGTCGATTGAATATGCAGGACTGGAAAATGACGAACCTTAGGCCACTATGTTCATGCATCTGTAAATACGCACTAGAAAAACTTCACCCGAGGTCGAACCGACCACTTTAGCATAAAGAACTCGACAAACAAACTAAATGACTGGTACTTAAATACAGTTACAAATTCAGGTTTGCGTTTTAGCCACGTTCGGCTCGTCCCGCCTCGTAACGTATATCCGAGGCCGAAATAGCAATAATTTCTTCCCATGACTGTGACTTTGAGCTATACCTTGACCTTCGAATATGACCCCGAATAGTTCAAGATGATCCAGCACGCTAAATGTCTAGGTCAAAGGTCATTTCATGCGATAGTTACTGTCCGCACACACATAACATGCTGAGTGCTCTAGCTGGAGTACTAAATTAAGAAGTAAGTTCGTCATCATAATACTCGGACGGAAATGTACGCCGGCTGCGTCGCGTACTGCCCCCTGGTGATTCACGTTGAGTATATGCGCCTCGCGCCCTACTAAATTAGAAAAAGATGGGACAGACGGACGAATGGACGGATGCCAGACCGTTACCTTACGCTTACCGCTAGATGCGACTGATAAGTATACACGATCAGCAAATAGTGGATTATAGTTATTCGCCCAAAGCGATGCTTCGCTTCGGGCGAATCATGGAAATACTCTACGAAGCAAAAGAACGGTGTTCACACGTTCGGCTATAACTCCGCCGAAAGTGAACCGATTGGGATGAAATCTGGAACAATGTGAGCCAAGTGTTGCGGACTGGCCCTGGTAGATTTTGACTACATCGCAGTACCACGTAGTACGTAGGTAGATGCCGCCTATTGTGAACGACCCAGTAGCGTGGTATATCTGTCGGTCTGTCACCTAGTGAGCCCTGCAGAAAATTCTGAAGCGGTCGAGATATCGTTTGCGTTCAGAACTCGGATGGGCCCATGGAAAGACCTATTACATACAGCGGACCGCTTCGGGCGAATACAGCATTGTGTGCATTCAACACAATACAGCCTTCTAGTTTTCTCTTTACAGTCGTGCACGTTCATGTTCGCGGCTGGACGCGCGGCTCATTTCGGTCCAGATTGTTGTTGTCGTATGCATCACGCGAGACGTGTGTTCAGTCACTGACACGGCAATTCCATCAGCAGAGTGAAGACGGAGGATGCCACCGTTCAGTTTGTTGACGGGACGGGACTCCACGATGTGGGACATCGTCTCAGACTCACCGCAGGCACACAACTCGGATGATGACAGGCCCCACTTCTTCAGACAGCGACCCTGGCCTGTTCTGAACCGGTTTAAGGTGCACCACTGTGCACGTGGAAGACTAAAGCCGAGATTATTTTCTCCATTTGCCCCTCATTGGCGCGGGCCGTACGTTATGGCGATTGGCGGTGATTATCGGCAGCGCCCTGCGTGACCGGCGTCGCAGCCCGGCCGGTCACACGGTGTCCCGACGGGCGAACCGACACCGGCGACAACTGGCGGTAATTGTCGGTCGGTCGGCTACACGGCAACGTAAATCTGGCGCCCGATGTGCAACTTCGCCAACCTCTATCTGTCGCCATGAACCTGCGCTGTACGACGAACCCGGAAAAGTCTTTCCATGGGCCCATCCGAGTCCTGAACGCAAACAGTATCTCGACCGCTTCAAAATTTTCTACAGGGCTCACTAGGTGACAGACCGACATACATACCACGTCACAGAACATCAATTTCATCAGCAGAGTGAAGACGGAGGATGCCACCGTCCAGTTTGTTGACGGGACATACCACGCGATGCCTTATCTGCTGTCTATTTTAGCTGCATGTACACTCGTTGCGATATGCCAACTTGAATTTTATACGAATATATGGATATGGATATGGAAAATCGACCAATCAATCATTTTTATTTGCAAAATACATGAATAAGTATTGTAAAAAGTAAATGAACAGCATGACAACAAGGCAGAAACTGCGCTTACAGTTGCCACATAAAAATACCAAAAATACTAAAATACTAAAATGCCAAACTTATCATTCAACTGTCGCATCATCGCCACGATCGAGTTTGTCTGTTTTCCAAGTCTTCTGTATATCAGTCATTTGAAAAGCATGTATAGCTCGTATATATATTTATTATTGAAAAATCTTACAAAAAGTACAAGAAACTACACTGCACACAACTATACGGTAGACATATGGTAAATAACATACACAAGTGAGACTGTGAGAACAAACTCAGAGAGGAGTATATCCATGTTTAACATTATAGCAGCTCTCGTAAACAGCGTGCAGTATCAGGAGACTGAGCATACGAGCCGAAAATTTATTAATAGATGCATTGTTTTTTAGAGAACACCGTATCTCAAACAACAGAAGAGAACATTGCGACCAATCGGCTACAGCATCCGGCTGAAATAAACACCATGCCTTGCAACATACTCTGGCTACATCGTTATCACTATCAGGAACGTTCGTAATAAATATTGCGCATCGACAGCTGAGCTCATCTGTAAGCGGCAACGTATTGCTGCTGAGTAATGGAAGCAAATTGCAATGTGTGTTATGCGGCAGGTCCCGAATACGTCTCAACCCTTTACGCCAGACTAAGAAAACGTCACGTATGGAAGCATTAGCACAGATCCCGCAGAACAGAACCATTGAAACTATTGCAATAAGCCCTCGTAAGCTTCAATTTGGTAATCGGATCACGACTGGCGAAAAAAACAGAAAACGTTATTAATCTGTTGACATAAGGTATTCCTTTTATTTATGATATCAGCTTTGTCGTCACGCGTAGCGGAAACAACTAAAATGTGGCCATTTATCTACAAATTCAATAGCCATATGATTTCCAATATAAAACTCGGGCAAACCCGATGGCAGCTTGAGCCCATAGCCCTATGTGAATGCACTTAGACCTGCACCCAAAAGACTGTCAATGCAAATGCAAAACAGGATTGGATGAGACTAATTACTCCACCCTGCTTGACACCATTGCCAACAACAAAAGGGCGAGAGTAAATGCAGTTCCATTGTATGCATGCCTAATCAAAAGTTTTCTAACAGGTATGTCCGTCCTCCTAATACTCCGCGGAAATGTACGCTGGCCGCGTCGCGTGCTGACGCCTAGTGAATCACGTTGAGTATGCGCCTCACGTCCTATTACAGGGCGTTCTCACTGACGCCTTCGCATGCCTTCGACTACGGTCGACGGCATGCGACGGCGGGGGACGGTGTCAAAAATCTAGATTTCATAGCGTTCTCACTGACACCGCAGTCGAGCGGCGTCAGTGAGAACGCTACTTTAAGGTTACAAAAAGACGGGACAGACGGACGGACGGACGCCAGACCGTTATATTACGAAATTACATTTGACTTAGGTGGCGTGCTCGTTCACTTTGACACGATCAGGTTCGAAAGTCAAGATCATTTGTTAAAGTTCAAGGTCACATGCAGAGGGCTATGGATGCACGTTACGAAGTGACGTATACATTCTAAATCACCAGAGGGCAGCACCAAACGTGCACTCAAGACTTACATGATTTAATTAACGTTTGTCGAGCTCTTTGTGCTACAGTGATCGGTGCGACCTCGAGTGAAGGTGAGTCGTGACAGAAGTACACGACCGAAATTGAGGTGGTGACAGCAGACGAAGACAGAGTATGTTGTTGAGATTGAAAGTGGAGACTGATTAAGTGGACTTGTGAGCTGGACAACGGAGTCGCCAAGTACAACGAGTCAGCGACGTGATAGTCGAGTAGGCTATTAGGCGCCGCGGTCCAGCGACGAGGCAGGCAACGATGACGCTTTCGCCGTACTCGCCGGCGTGCCGATAAATCTCGGCGCTGATTTAATTCGCGACCACATCTTATCGCTGTGAGTCGAGCGCCGATGAGCGATTGTTTTCATCACGTCGGGCGAACCAGTCGTCGGCGCGGACAGCTCGACGTCGACGAGGGAAGCCTTCTGCCGCCTGCCGTCCGCCGTGGATTTCGCTCGGGGTCCGTTCCGCTGCGCTGGATCTACACGGGTGCGAGAGGCCGATAGCGACGCGATACAAAAGCAATATCGACGCCGGCGGTGAGAGAGTGGCGCGCGAGATTATGCCGCGGCGGCTGCGACCGCGGCGGATTTATCAGCGACTGAACGGTACGGCGGGGCGGGGCGCCACGCGCCGCGTCGATGGTCAAGTCATGTCCAGCAGGGTCACGTGCCCAGGTCAAACTGCCGTCTTTTGGGCGCGCTGTCAGTCAGTCATTACCCACATTAACCCGTGGAGTGTCGTTGACTGTTCTGATTGTTCGAAGCGGTTTTACAGCTTCCGTGTCACCAGACCAATTCAATCTGCTTTTCAGCTGAAAGTACCTTCATCACGTCTCGTAACGTTCATACGTAGCCGAAAATGTTTTCTTCCAGTGAATTTCCCCCTGCGGCCTTAAACTCTAACATACGACCTTGACTATTAACTTGGACCTAGCATGCCAAATAAAAGGTCATTTTATTCGAAAATTATCGTCCAGATGTTCCGGCCAGCAATACGCGTATCCCACTAAGAAGTGTTTTATTACCGCGCGACGCTATGCTAGCGCGGTATATGCCTATACTCTGACGGAAATGTACGCTGCCCGCGTCACGTGCTGCCCCCTGGTGAATCACGTTGAGTATGCGCCGCACTTCCTATTACTGATCTTTCTCGCTGATGTCTCCGTCTGTCTGTCCGTCCATCTGTCTGTCTGTCACAAACCGGCACTGTACCAAACAACGCCATACGGTAGCACACGGAATCTAGTTTTCTTATGCTAAAGATCTCGGCGAAATTCCGACGGGGTCACCCCCAACAGGAGCGCCAAATAGAAATGGGTCAGATTGCAATCGGCGATTTTCGACGTTTGTCATCCCAAGGCTAATCGTATATACAAAATTTGGCGACTCTTGCTTCAGCAGTACCAGAGATATCATTGACCGTCCAGCTAAGTTCACAGCACCTGAGACGATCAGCCGTTCCAGATATATGGTTGGTGCCCACCAAAATTTACATAGTTCACGTGACCTGACCACGCCCCTTTCAAGGATGGTTTGCCATCCTTAGGCTAGCACTTGTTAATTACGGTCAACCTACCTACCAAATTTGAAGTCTCTATCTCCACTCACTATATACGAAGATATGAAAGCCGATACAAAATGTTGAAATGGGGTGGTTTGGGGCAGTTAGGGTCACTCAAGGTCACCAATCGATACAGTGCATACGAGATCCTATTAGCGTTCCATAGTAGCCATGTCCGTATCTTGCACCCTTTCTGATATAATAGCGAGATGTTGGTTCCTTGGTCGAAAATCGCCGTTTGAACCTACCACACCTAACCTAAATTTAACACCCCGTCGGGGTGATCCCGTCGGGATTTTTAGCCTCGTAAAACTAGCGTCCCTGTGCTATCGTATAGCGTTGCTTGCGTAATCCTGCGGTTAACCATTTTGATACAGTGCCGGCTTGTGACAGACAGACACAAACAGACAGACACACGACGACAGCATATACCATGCTAGCAAAGCGTTGCGCGGTAATAATGGGTCATGTAACCCTGACCACGCCCCTTTTAAGGGGGGACGTGTCGTCCATACACTGGAACTTGACATAACTTACATCTATACAAAATTTGACCACTCTATAGCTTCAGCCGTTCCACAGATATGGTTGGTTCTCCCAAAAAAATAAATGGTTTACTTTCACTTTACCGGACCACGTCCCTTTCGGTAATGGCTTGCCACCCATGACCTTGCAGTTGCACTTGCTACTATCAACGTCTCTACCAAATTTGAAGTCTCTATCTCTAGCCATTACGAAGATATGAAAGTCGATACAAAATGTGGTAAATGAGGTGGTTCGGGGAAGTAAATTTTGGGAAACAAGTGACAATATCTCGTTAACGGTGCAAGGTAGATACATAGATGCAATGGAAGACTAATATGAAATCGTATGTGCCATATGTTGCCTATCGAATGACACTATTGCCAATGCCATTGAATGACCTTAAAGGTCACATTGGCTGTTTGAAATATTTCTAACTCTCATTTAGGCCTACTTTGTGAAACATAATTACGAATTTGCTACCATGGCGCGCTGTCCCTCTGCTCTGCTGTAGCGGAGCTTCTTGTTTTAGGTGCCGTTATAGCGGTACGGCGGTAAACTACGGTGGCAGCATAAACAGCAGCTATACCCGGTACCGTCAACTTTCGAATTCGAAGTTTCAAGCCCTACTACTAGTTTCGAGCTCTTGCGTCTGGTTTCATTTCCGTTTTACGTTCTCGCAATATCTCGCGTGTTGGAAAACAGTTGGAAAACCACTATAAAAGTGAGAACTTCCGTCTTGTCGTCCTTTTCGACACGTGTTTTTGGAGTGAATTTGATGATGTGGGTGATGGACATAATTCTGTCCTTGTATCGTAGGCTTACACGGTTCAATGTTTTATTTTACGTACGTGGATGTTATGAGGGTAATGCGATATATATTCAACATGCGCATGCGCGATAAATAATAGGCTGATGTTATTCGCACTTACGTAAGTGCGAATAGGCACGTGGCTATTCGCACTTACGCACTTTGCCTACTATACACGGTAGATGGCGACACTTGACGCCACCAAAACTGTTACTAATAACAAATCAAACTAAACTGACCCTAACCGTCGCACTAACCCTAACCGACACAGTAACGGTAATATTTTTTACGTGCATTTAGTTGACACCCATGACATAGTATACAAAAAAACGACGCAAAAGGCAAAATATTCGAAGCCTAAAAACTATTACCATTATGCCTACTGCAAAATTAATATATATCACAGCCAAGTTAAACTAATAGAAGAATTTAATATACTATTATCCTAAAAGCCGCCGAGATAAATGTTACATCAATAGGCCTAACATAGTAGTCCTATGCAATGCAGAATAGACAGTTGCGAATGCGACGCAAAAAATGCAGAAAAATGTCTCAAAAATTGCAGTTTAGACCCATGACATAGGCCAGAGCTACGTACGAAAACCGACGAAAAATGCCAAATATACTAGTGTTAGCCTAACAACTATCTAACTACTGCAAATTTGATAAACCTCAGCAATGTTCAATCAATATAAGTATATAATATAGTATTATTATAAAACGCCACGCGCCGAGATGACCACCATGTCGCAACGCTAATCTAAATAAAAATGTCTCACTAGGCCTACAGGTGTTCGTACGGAGTCTTTCAGTCACACATTTCACAAACGTACGACGTGTCATCGCAGCTGTGACACACGTCCTCGCGTATGTCAGGCTGCGTGTGTGGTTGGCTTGGAGCCGGATCACCGTCGACGTCCGGTTCGACGTCGGCATCGGGCGCCGGCACCACTGTCAAGCCAGCGTCCGCTTGACGTGGCCTTTTCCGACCGAAGGTTTTGTCTGGCCGCTTACGTTTGTTGCGTCGCAGTTGGGTCAGGTTGATGACGCGCTTAACGCCACTAGAGTCGCGCAGCCCCACTGCCATTCTGGCTGCCAACACGTGGTAGCAGCCACCAC
>Ga0209780_1001302_pt1 | contig 16118 bp, 4 predicted proteins | sample WorMetexBAHAMAS2_FD_187384 | JGI IMG/M metagenome (GOLD analysis project Ga0209780, IMG submission 187384) | Marine gutless worms symbiont microbial communities from Max Planck institute for Marine Microbiology, Germany - Inanidrilus exumae... | ecosystem: Host-associated > Annelida > Digestive...
GTTATGTTCCATAGTTATCCCCGCAAAAGCGAGGGAATATGTTTTTACCGGCGTTGGTTTGTTTGTCTGTCTGTGTGTCTGTCTGTGACCACGATAACTAAAAAGATCGTGGACGGATTTGTACTAAATTTTATGGGAAGGTTCCTAGGGGAAAAGTGAAGACCCAAGTTTGTGTTTCGTTACGGTGAAAAAACTTTGTAAACTGGCAATTGTTTACATTTTATGCATCACAAGCATGGTGATGATTAATCTTACCCACAATCGGCGAACGCTATGTACCTAAATGCCAAAATGGCCCCATGTAAGCAGTACCATTGGGCAGACTTTTACGGGGAGTTGTACTCTCTCAGAGTACTTTCTATCTAGTTTAGTATGAAACATCTATGCCGAGTGCGAGAGACTGTTAAAGCTGTCTGTCTGTCGGTCTGTCTGTCTGTCTGTCATACACTGGTATTGTACTAAAATGCTATCTATAAAGTGACACGATATTTATGAGGTTATAGCCACTGATTCTAGTTTACTTGCACCAATTCACCTCATCCAGGGTGTTAAGTGGAAGGGAATGTGTATGGAAAAGTTGTAATTCTACATATAGATGCAGATGTAGGCTACTAAAAGAAAGTCATCCATGCCTTTCTCAGCGGTAGCATTTCCTATTATCTTGATTGACCGCTAATTCTGATTACAGGGTTGTGCTATGTTAAATCATCATTTGTATTGAAAACAACAACACTTCTGCTATGGCATATACATTTGGTCTGTCTATTCTATATGGCTACTAGTAATGCTATGACCGATGACCTTATAATGGTCTTTTGCTGTGCTTCACTTTAAGCCTTATCAAAGTTCCATCTAATGTGAGTGTGATTGAAATGAAGTTACTACAGACCACTAATAAGATGTCAGTTCAACCCTTCTCCTCCACCATTTATTGGTCATTTTCCACGTAAACCTGGATTAGCTGGGTTTCTCCAGTGGTTTTCTCTCTCCATTTGTTCCAGAGAGAACCTGCAGGAGCAAATGGTAATGGTAACGGTAAAAGTAGATTTGTATAGTGCATTGTCACAAAGTCTTTAATGCGCTATAATAGTACCTTCCTATCATCCTAGATGGCGGTTTGGTGTAGTGGTAACACATTGGTCTCGATCAACGAAGTTAACCTATGCTGAGCCCGGTTAGTACTGGGATGGGTGACCGTGTCCAGGTACGACTCCCAGACGCAGCACTTTATTTCGGTATGTAACTAGCCACCCAGGTCGACTCAGCCTTCTACCCTCTGTGGGATGGTAAAATGAGTACCAGCCAGAGGGCTGTGATGCTATGTGGCTGGGAAGGTAACCGCAGGCCTGGCAGAAAGTAATGACAGCCTACCACTGGGTGGATAACTTAAGTTGCCTGCGGGCTGACTGCCTGTACACCGGGATCAGCTCCGGGCCCAACACTCGGTAATGAGTATGGGAAGACTTTACCTTTATCATCTATACCACAGTGTCTAAACAGTGGTAGTACTTCATATGACATTGTATAACTCGCTGGTCCTAGTCTCAGTTTTGTGGATATAATATAATATGCAATAGGCAGCTCTCGGCTAGTGTATCCAGTGTGCCGTAGCACTGAGGAATCTTGACTGGATGGAACAGCTTGAGTTTTTTGTGGTGAGCAGTGATGTGCATATTTATAAGTATTTTTGTGGCACTTTTGCCTAGCTGCTGCCGGCCTGCCACTGATATGTGAACTGGTTGCAGTAGTTACAAAGATCCATGTAAAATATACGTAAGTTCATATTATATTTGAGCCAACTAAGATTTTAGCGAAATATAGTATGTTTTTTTTGCAGTGAATTAGCTAGTGTTTTAGAACAGCTAGCTTTTGGGCTCGTTTCAGTTGCTCAGAATTGTTGTCGATTGCAGATGCTTAATGAACAGGTCGACTGCATGACGCAAAAACTTGAAACAATAACTACACTTTACCACACTCTGCAAACAGAATACAATGCTGCAACGACCATCGTAAAGGTTTGAATGGAATTTTCAGTTTATTTAATATTATTCCTGTGCAATATTTAACTGCCAAAATGCTGTGAAACGAAAACTAATGACTTGCAGAAGTGCAGTAAAAAAAAATAGAAAGCTGTCACTCAAGGTTGCACTGACCAATTTTGGTAACCTTTTTTCTTCTTGTGACTGTGACCTATGACATTGACCTTGACACTTGACCTACATAGTGTGAGTATGCGAAATATCTAAGTCATCGGTCATTCAGTTCAGAAGTAATCATCTAGATACACCAGACTGATTGCCATTAAAGTGTTAGTAAAAAAAGTGATGCACAGTCTGTGACATAAGTGGAGCTGTAAAATATATGGATTTAGGATTTATTCAAACACTAAAGAAGACAAAAATGTGTGAAGTATTTCAGTGACTTCCTGAGTCATCTTCATACACCACGTGTGGTGATAATGGTGACTATCAGTGTGTTTGCTTGGACTGCATTTCTTTTTGACAGTTATACTATTTATTATTAGGGCTGTTGACCGATTTATTTTGTTTGCGTTAATTGTCGCGGCCAGATGCAGCAGCCGTGTCCTCGAGCTTTTCGTATTTCACACGTCTGCGAATGGATGCAGACGCAACCTTAAGTATAATTGCAGACGTGGAAGGCCGGACACTGACGCGTCCTTCTAATGTAGCATTCCCAATGCAGGCGTAACGTGCACGATACAGTCGTAACACACATGTAACGCGCACGTACGTTATGGCGGTTTGTGCATGAGGATATTTCCAGAATTACATGTGCAATCTTTACCAAATTTTTTGTGCTTATTGCCTATAGCCATGGCTCGATCTTCCTCTGGCATCGTTGCGATAAGTTATGTACTTCCAGTTTTGTGGATGACATTATGTTTTTATGCTATAATGGGCCATATAGCTGTATGAATTTCGATACGAAGGACCGATTTCGCTTACGTTTACCTCTTTACTGCAAAGTCAGACAGAATTCAATTTTCTGTTATTAAACAGTGAATTTTGACTATCTAATTCGAAATTACTCACAAACTGAAGTAGAAGAGGAACAGAGAAATTTGACAATTAATGGGAAGAATTACTGAAACGCACGTCACCATAGCTATTCTTACTATGGTAATGCTGAACATTGGCAGAGAAACAAAGATACCAGTGAATTTATAATATAGAATAGTTCAGTAGTTAAATGACAGTTGTGCTGTGTCTTACGGCGCAGCACAACTGTAGGGGTTGGTGCTAATCTCCAATTCACTAGGCAAACAACTTGCAGGTTGCAATAGTCATAAACTCAGCAGTAGGCTACCATTACTTTCTGTCAGGCCTACAGTTACCTTCCCTGCTTCAGAGCGTCCTGTGCTTGGCCAGTATGAATCTGTGTTGCTTGATGTGTGTGACAGCAGAATGTCCAGAAATTGAACTGGCAACCACTAGATTTTTTGTGCTACCATGCCGCACATAATTGTAACTGGCGCGCCTAATGGGCCAGTATTGTTTTGCTCGCTGGTGTCTGTCGTCGTCTGTCATCGTTGTCTGTCGTCTTCTGTAACACTGAGTGGGCGGCCGTCGGGCGGCCGACACTGCACGGCGGGCCAGTATGGTTACCTCCCGTTAGGTGACACTTTGTTAAATATGTGTCTTTAACTTGCTTGTTTGTGCATGTTGCTTAGAGCCTGACAAGTGAATGTGAATCTCTGAAGATGAAATCTGAGCAAGTGGCACAACAGACAGCAGCTGCTGAAAGCACTGAGATTGCAAAGAAGGATGCTGAAGAACAGTTGGCAGCAACTCTTGACGCTTTGGAACTGAGTAATAAGAAGATAACAGAGTTAGAATCTCTTCTGTCCAGCAGAGATGAGCAGATGGCTGAGCTTGCACAAGTGTATGCCAGGAACAGTGCATTGGAAGATGAGCTAAGTTCGACGAGGACAAAGCTGGCTGAAACTGTAGGCTGCATTGAGAAGCTGAGTGATGAGTGCTCACAGTTAAAAGAATTGGAAATGACCCGCAGTAGTTCTGTGGACAAGATGGTATGCGAACTGCAGGAAAGTTTAGATGGTATGAAACTGCAGCTGTCCGTGGCAGAAGATGAAAAACGGTCAGCTACCAGCCAGCTTGAGCATCTCCAGCAGTTGCTTAATGATTCTGCCGAAAAGTATTCTGGTTTGGCCGAAGCTCACACCGCACTGCAGTCGGACTTTGACAATATGAAGCAGGCATTTGATCAGTTGAAGCTCGATCACTTGTGTTCAAATGACCACACGGCTGCTGTGGTTGAGGAACGCACGATGTTGAAGAAAACTGTAGAGACTCTTACGACACAGTATGACAGCATTCTTGCAGAAAAGCAGGCTATGTATGAAGAGGTAGGTGATCTTAAGAATTCTTTGCATGACAGCTTGGTGCTGTGTGAAAACATGCAGGCTCAGGAAAGCATGCATACTGCTGATGTGGACGATGAGTGCAGAATGCTGAAGAACACTGTTGAGAATCTTACAGTACAGCACGACAATGTTCTTGCAGAAAAGCAGGCTATGTGCCAAGAGGTAGCTGATCTGAGAAGGTCGTTGCAAGACAGCATGGAGCAGTATGACCAGTTGAAGGCTCGGGAAAACATGTTGTGCAGAGGAGTTGTCGATCTGAACTGTGCTGTGTTAAACAAGACACTTGTGTCTCACGTCGATGATGCGTCTTTGTCATCATATTCAGACATCGAATTACAGAATTTACTTTCCACATTACTTTCTGAGGTAACTGGTTTTCAGAACAAGTTAGAATTAAGCGCTAAGCGGATGGAGGATGAGTGCCAGTTACGAGAGAAAGTGGAAAGTGAGATGGTACTGTTGGTGCAGGAAGGCAGTGCCATGCGCAATTCTATGCAGTCACTACGGGAAGAAAATGAGCGATTGTTGTCAGCATGCAAACAGCTGGAAAGCTCACAAGCTGAACTGTCTGTACAGTGTAATACATACAGCAGTCAAGTTGTGCAGCTGCAGATGGAATTGGAAGCTGCACAGACCAGTACAGATAATGTGGAAGAGTCTGAGAAAACTGCCATTTGTCCTAATGTGACTTTGCTACAGACATCAATCGATGATAAAGATGCAGAAATAGAAAGATTGCATCAGGAGATCAGAGCATACAAACTGGATATTGAACGACTTGAGCAGGAACGAGAGGTTCATGCAGTAAATCAGCATTCGTCACAAGGTTTGTTGTTAATTACATGTGAAAAGACAGACGAAAGTCGAAACTGTGAATATGATGATAATGTTGAAAGTCAGCGGCAGGTTTCTGGCGCTGACACTCTCAAAAGTGAAACTGTTGTCGATGAGAATCTACCAAGCGGGACTACTATGGAAGTGTTGAATGAAGGTAGAGATGAGCTCTTGGAAATGAAAGAAAAGATGGCAGAGTGGGAAGCGATGATGGCTATGTTGCAGACGGAGAGGGATGAAATTCAAGCAGAGTTACATAAACTGGAGCAACAAGAGAAACGAATTTTTGGCACCATTGATGAGGTGTTGCAGTGCGTTCTAAACTCCATGAAAGGACGAGATCTGTTTCCATCAAACAGTGATACCATCACCGGTGATGACGGTTGTGATAGTGAGTTCTGGAACAAGTTAGCACTGTTGAAGACAGTGGTCGATGAGTTGGTGTTTGAAGTGGATGAAATGAAGGAGAAAGTTCACCATATGACTGATGAGGTTAAAATCTCGGAGCAGAGAGTTTCAGAATTAGAAGCAGAACGAGACAGCCTGAAAGAAGAAGTGAAAGAGATATCTCTGCTGCTCCAGAGTCTTCGAGAATCAGAAGATGCATTAAAGATGAGGGAATATAAACTTATTACGGAAGTCGAGCAGATGAAAAGTTCTGTGTCTGATGCTGCTGAAGATCTCAAGGACAAAGACACATTGCTTGAAAAGCTTCAGGTTTTGAGCAGCGATGCAGATAAGCTGAATGCTGAAACTGAGTTGCTGCATATGGAAGTTGCAAGCAAAGATCAGTTGCTGTGTGATGCAAAAGTGTTAGAAGAAACACTGCAAGAATCTCTTAGGATAGCAGAAGAGCGGATACGAAATTTAGAACTACAGTTGACTAGTGTAGAATCTGGTTACTGTGCCAAAATAGGAGAGTTACAGGCTGAAAGAGACGAGTTATTGACTAGGGTTAGTGATCTGCAGAAGAACAGTGATGCCTTACACCAGCAGTCTGCTACTGTGGCTGATGACCTGCAGAGAAAGTACAATGATAAGTGCAGTGAAGCTACTGAACTTCATAGCACCATTACCACATACTGTAAACAGATTGATGAGTTAAATGCCGAGGTTGAGTTGCTGCATACAGAAGTTGCAAGCAAAGGTCAGTTACTAAGTGATGCACAAGTATTGGAAGAAACATTGCAGGAATCTCTTAGGAAAGCGAGGGAAGAGCTAAGTACTGCAGAATCTAAGTATTCTGCAGAAGTAGGAGAGTTACAGGCTGAAAGAGACGAGTTATCGACTAGGGTTAGTGATCTGCAGAAGAACAGTGATGCCTTACACCAGCAGTCTGCTACTGAGGCTGATGACCTGCAGAGAAAGTACAATGATAAATGTAGTGAAGCTACTGAACTTCACAGCACCATTGGCACATATTGTAAGCAGATTTATGAGTTAAAAGAAGAGCTTAAGGTCAAAGTGTCGGAAAAGGAAGAACTGAATGCAGAGCACAGAAAACTGGCAGGTGCTTTAAATGACCTTGAACTTCATTTAGATCAACTTAGAGCCGAAACCGACGATCTGAATGCCGTCAAAAGCACCCTGGAGCAGAAGTTATGCAGTTTGCAGGAAGAATCGGAACAGAAGGTGAAACTGAGTGAATCCCAGATATCACAGCTTGAGGTCAGTTTGTCCACCATCCAGATGGATTACACGAAAATGTGTGAGCGGAAATCAGCTGTGGAGAACGAACTGACGGATTGCACTCAGAAACTGGAGCTGACAAGCAGCCGTTTGTCGCAGGCTGACGAGCAGTGTAGACATCAGACTGCTGAGCTTTTACAAGTTAGAACTGAACTGGATCAGCTGAAAGAAGTGTGCAAAACACAGGCAGATCAGAAGTCTTCAAGCCATAATATTGTCGAAAATGTTCAGATGTCTTCAAGTAGTAGTATGGAAATGACAGCAGACTCATCCACATCACAGGTTTGTACTGTATTGTACTGTATAATGCTGCCTGTTTTAACTCTTTTTAGCAGTAAACTCGAAACTGTTTTATTTTTACGATCTTATTCATAACTAGTGCGTCACACCTTGTGCCTATGGCACTTGGTCCTTGCAGCCTGCTAGTTCCGAATTTCGGGTGGTTCTAGTTTTGTGCCGCGCTCGTCCGACGTGCACGATTGGTAGTAATTTGCTGCGGCGTACTGACGGCACGCGGAGCGCAAGTCTACGGGCACAAGTGGTGCTCCTAACTGGTCCATGACCATCCGGAGGGTATAAGGATGCAAATTTCATCCAGATGCGCACAGAATTGGCCGTGCATGAGGAATAAAGAAACAGACTTGACACACAGATTCGGTTTTTACCAATGCGACGCTATACCAGCGCAGTACTTACTGTCGCTGTGTGTCCGTTCGTTTTTCTGTCACAAGCCGGCACTATACCAAAACGGCTAAGCGCAGGATCATGCAAACAACGCCATACGATAGTTCAGGGACTAGTTTTCTGGTGCCAAAGATCTTAGCGAAATTCCTATGGCGTCACCCCAACAGGGGTGCTAAATAGAGGTGGGATAGGATCAAATTGGCGATTTTCGACAAATATCTTGCTATATCTGAAAAACGGTGCAAGGTAGGGACACAGTTACTATGGAACGCTAATGGGAACTCGTATGTGCTCTATCGAATGGTGCTATTACCAGTGACCATGAGTGTCCCTATCTACCTCAAACCACCCCATTTTCGACATTTTGTATTGCCTTTCATATCTTAATTGTGACTTCAAGTTTGAAAGATCGGTTGTCGATAGCAAGTGCTAGCCAACAGATGGCAAGCCATCCCTGAATGGGGCGTGGCTAGGTCACGTGAGGCATTTACTCATATTTCTGAAACGGCTGATCGTCTCCGGTGCTGTCAACTTAAGTGGGTGGTCAGTGTGGTAAACTGGTGACGGTCTCGGTCACCAGTTTATCTCACTGTCAGCATCAGCGGAGACTTCAGTGCTTGTGTGTGTGTGTGTATATTCATACACACACCCTCACACACACACGCTGCTGCTGACAGACGCATGCCACTAGGCAGTGCGTCGCACTTAATGTGCTGTACACACGTCTACGGTCAGTGAGATAAACTGGTGACCGAGACCGTCACCAGCTGGCAGCAGCAGCACACGGCCGTAGCAACCGTGACGGTTTTCATAACCCTGTGACCTTTTGACCTCTGGGTCAATGCATGCTGAGCGACTACTATAGAGTATGTGTTTGGTGTTGATAGCTTAAGCCATTTTTCTTTAAGAGCGTGGACAAACAGACACAGATGCACCTGAACGCCCTACCCACGCCGGCGGCTATGGAGCCAGCGTGGGTAACAATAACTAACACTAACTACAACTACTGCAATAACTAGGAGAAATATATCATATCCGACTGTGATTTTTGTTGACACTGACGATACTGCGGATAAACAAAAGTGTCTGCTGATGGATGATATCTTTGGCAGTGGCTCTAGCACTGTCCATATCGGTGGTTCTGATTGTTAGCTGAAGTCAGGCAACTGGCTATACTGTGCCTGTTACCGATTTTGAAGATATCATGCCATGCAACTGGTCACTCTCAGGGTGCGTTTGTCATACTAGTGAGAGAATATCCCTGTAACTGTAAAATCGTCTCCGAAATGACCTATAATGTGTCGAGTGGGACGTTAAACCCTACAATACCATACCATCCCTAGGATGGAACATTGTCGGTCTGCAGCAAGTGCGTTTGTGACCACCACTGGTGTAACTCTCACTGATCACAACATTAACTGCCGTACACGTCAACGACATCTGTTCATTTTCGGTCTACAGACGGATTCAATCAGTCTGTTTCCTACTATGGTATGTGGTGTATCTGACAGTGACCATTGCCTTTTGCCATAGGTAAATAACGTGTTCTAACAGCAGTGTTATCACCAACCGGCACACAAAGGTTCATTGCTAATAAATAAACTCTGTTAGAATTGAACTTCAGTTTGTGATTTGGTTGTGCTGAATGGCTGATATTGTAAAGGCGGATGTTGAAAGTCTACAACAACAGTTGAAGGGGCGAGAAGATCGCGAGAACAAACTGAAGCAGCTTGCACTGAAAGCAAAGAAAGAGTCGGCAGAGTTGCGAAATAAGGTATGATACTCAGTGTTAACTTGGTCAGTTATGGAATGGCAGCTAGGCCTACTTACTATTTTGCCATTTTGTGGCCTTCGCCAGCCAACAATGTCGGCAAAGGCACTGTGTTTTTAGACTGTCCCTTTGTCTCGTTCATCTGTCCATTCGTTCGTCCGTTTATCTGGTCAGTTATCGTTACCAGAATATCTCACGGATGGCTTGAATAATTTTGATAAAACTGACAGAGAATATTCGCTAGCCCCTATTGACGAGCTGATTAGATTCTGGAGGTCAAGGTCGCAGCAGGTGGCACAGACATCCATATAGACGCTGGGGTTGAAGTGTCCCGTATTACATGGTATGGAGATGGTGTAAGTAAACTGTGGAGAAGCACTCTAGCATCTTTTCCGTAATCCAGATGTGCTAGTTGAGGTCAATCAAGGGCGTGTTGGCAGTAAAACTTTGCATCAATAAAATCCTCTATATCCTAACTTCTTAGATGGCGTGTTGGCACAACAGGTAGAGCGTTGGACTTGCAATCAACAGGTCGTGGGTTCAAATCCTACCCGGGGCAAAGCTGCGTAACCACCTCGAGCAAGTTGTTTACACCTATGTGCCTCTGTCACCGAGCAGTATAACTTGGTACTGGCCAAGGGGCGGTGATGCTCTGCGGCTGGGAAGGTAACCGCAGGCCTGGCAGAAAGTTATAGCAGCCTACCGCTGAGTGGATGACTTATAGTCACCTGCGGGCTGACTGCCTGTACACCTAAGGTGACCATCTATCCGGATTTTGTGGGACAGTCCCGATTTTTAGCGACATGTCCAGGAAAAAATCCCAGTTTCTGGGGACGCCCATTTGTACCGTTTTTGGCTTGGTGTCCCGGATTTTTCCCGATTTGCCCATCGCTGCAGCTGTATGCTTACGCATCAGTGGCCAAAAATTAGGTCAGATTTTATCTGTATTTACGAAAAAATCGCTGGCTGTTGGAGTCCACCTTTTACCCCACTGGGGCAGTTCAAGACGCTTTGCCAGGCCCCCAAGTCGGACCCCCTGACGGTTCGCACCTGTGTCGCTCGTACCCTATGATTCGCGCTTTCGGCACTCGTCCCAGATTGCAGTGCCCAAATTATGGTCACTTTATGTACACCGTGATTAGCTCCGGGTCCATTGCTCGGTAATGACTATGGGAAGCCTTTGCCTTTTACCTTTTACTTCATACCTTGGGGTGGCGGCTGATACTGATTGACCTGTATACTGATTGGCTGTATGTTTGTGTCTGATATTAGTTTTGTGCTTAATGTGCTGTAAACATTAAACATGTTGATGATGTTGTATTGCATTGGTGATCGTTTTGTGTGATGGTCGTATTGAGTAGTGAGTGGTGTAGTTGGTGTAACAGTGTTGGCTTATGTCACTATTTGTGGTATTTTTATGTTAGCTCGAAGCGACTGAGAAAGATGTGGAATCTCTGCGATCACAACTTTATAGCAAGCAGGCAAACGCTGATCAGTCACTTCAGTATCAGGTTTCTACTTTACATGTTTTAGATTTTGTTCCATTTCATCATTGTTGTGTATATATCACTTCAGCTTTTAACTAAGTGCAAGTGTACATCAGTTAACTGCTTGTTCTTGTTCTCGTCATCATAGTGGTACAGAGATATGTAGGTAGCACTGTTGAGGAGAAATCTGGCGTCTTGTAAATAATCCATATATGATAGTTGCCTTCAGCAGGGGCATATGAGCAGTAAAACTTTGCTCCAACCAAATTCTTCATTTCCAGTTCTTAACTGGGGTACAATCTAACACAGGTTAACATGTATAAATTGTCATAAAATGGTTATGTGTGTTTGTGTAATTATGGTAGAAGCAATCAAACGTCTGTGTAGGTCATAATGTTAGATGTTTCTTCCTTGTTATGATTTATTGGTATTATATCTTAGATTGAATGCTTTGCTGTATTTGAAATTCTTGTCATCATATTCGAACTGCTCTAAGTATTGCCACTCTTTAACTTCAATTCTGCCAAGTGCAAGGGAAGTTATAATTTATAAGGGAAGTTATAAGTTACAATTGGTTGTGTGGCACAGTGGTGGAATGCCAGTCTTTGACTGGCAAACTATCCCTGTTGTGTGCTCAATCTGCAGCTGATGGGTGACCACTTATGTGGGTAAACCGTCCACTACAAGTCAACCATTTAGGCCAACTCAGCCTTTTATCATTTTGGGGTCGATAAATGAATAGTAAGCTGCAATCAGGTGTCTGCTACCTCGGTCAGAGTGATGCCGTCTGGTGAATGCTTACGGGCTGAAGGCCTGGTGTGGCTGGTTGGAGCAGTGGTATGTTTGCTAGCTGCATTGTGGGTCCAATTGTCCATTAATGTGGGCAATGGATGGCCGCATATTGCCGATCAGTTGCCACTTCCGAGATTGTAAAGCACGCTGGTCCGATTATCGTTTAAGCAGCGATATATGAGAATCCGACCTTTACCTTTACCTCTACCTTCCTACATCTGATGACTGGTGATAGTATTTACTCAACTATTTTAACAAAAGTTTTGAATTTCTTGCACATTTGTTTCATACGGCATGTACACACCATTTTAACCAGTGGAACTCGGTTGAGCTGGTTGCATCATTTTTTCCACCTGTTCTCTTCTGGTCGTTTTACAGGCCAGATGCTTTCCTGTCATCCGGCCAACAGCGTCCGTGCATAACAGTGAACATGGAATTGGTGCAGTGGTTGTTGATAGATGAGATATTACATTTACATTAGGAGGAACTGGGTGGAGTGTCCCACCTGTGCAAGCCCATCTTTGCTGTGCCATGTGTGACAGCAGTCAGTATATACTGCTACCACTACTTCCATTTAACGACCATTTTCCAGGTCCTTTTTTCCATCTTTTTCAGAAGCTAACCTCTGGGGTTAATGGAACCGGGTTGGTTTTTTACAAGTCAAATATCCTTTCTGTTACCCTATTGTCAGTGTCAAAGCGCTGAAGGGAACACAAAGTGCTAACTCTCATCAGTGGCCAGACCTCAGAACTGTCACAAATTTACAATTTTCGTATGTAAGAAAGTTATGTGAATAGCATTGCGTGCGTAAGATTTTGCATATGCAAAATTTTTGCACAGAAGCTGACGTACGAACTTTCATGAATAGCACCCCTGGCCTCAGAACTGTCAGTGACAATCAATGTACCAGTTGCGGACTAGTGATGTCTTGCTTTTAGCATTTTAATGCTGACTAAAATGTGAAAGGTGTAAACGATAGATTGGTGCATTGTGAACTAAGGAGACTTGGTGTACATTGTAGTGCTTGCAGACTGAGTATGATCAGCTGGAGGGAAAGTACGAGACCGAGAAATCTCGAGCCACGGTGCTGGAGAGCAGTTTACAAAAAGCAGCCGAAGAACTGTCGCACCTTCGTGTTTCTGCTGTTGACTGGGCAGATGAGAAAGAAAAACTGTCCGAAAAATGTGAACAGCTCAGCCAGGATGTTAAAGTATGCACACACCTGTTGGGAAACATTAAACTTTGTTGTTATAATAGTTGTTCCTTAACTGCTTCGACTATGTTGGTTGGGTGATAGATAGGGTATCTGGTCTTCAGAAGCCTGTGCCAGTTGTACCAGAGTTTTCTTTTGGAACAAATGAATGAAGAAAATTAAAGAGACACCAAGCTGACCCAGGTTTCCCTGAAAAGTTAAATGGAAGTATGTGTGTATTATAATACTTATCTACTGCAAAAATAATACACATATGTTGTAATTTGTTATTGTGGGCGACACATAGTTTGCTCAGTGGTATTGGGTCATGTCACGTGTTCTGATTGGCATTCAGGTTCAAGAGAACAAGATTTTGGAAAAAGAACGAGAACTCGAAGTGGAAGTGATTCAGCGCGAGCACATGTTGCAGGAAAAACTTGAAGTATTAGAAAGTTCATTATTTTTATTATTTTTCTTAATATTAATATCGAATAATATTTAATGTTGTTATTGCTGTAAAGTCTGATAATGCTGATGGTTTCAGTGCTCCGTATGGATTCCGGGGCTGTAATGCACCCTGATTCATTTCTTAATTTTGATGTAAATTGTTTGTTTGCATACTTAACTTCCTTTCTTATTTATTTCCTTACTTATTTACTTCCTTATCTATTTCTTCCAGAATAGGCCTGATCTCCAGTTCCAGGCTGGATGTCATAGGAGGCGACCAAACCTGGTTTTAGTATTTTGTGTTTGTTATGTGTTGTTGAATGTTTTGTTATGGATGCATGTTTGCTTTTGTTGTGTTTGATTTAGTTTTTCAGTACTAAGCCAAGAGACTGGCTTAGGCTACAAGCTATTGCTACTCTTTTTAGCCAACCATGGTAATGGTTCAGTTTGTGCTGTTGGTTATGTGTGTGTCTGTGTGTCAATGAGTGGCATTGTTTTATTGTTGATAAATGCCTAAATGGATTGAGTTGATTTCTAGTGCGAGTTTACCATAGTTGACAGTTTCTTTATATTATTTGGGGTCCAGATCTACCGACAAAAAGGGAACCTTCTTGAGAGTTGGGTTTGGTTGGACTTAGAAAATTGTTAGCTCTTGTTGTGCTTTGGTTGACCTTTACATCAGTTACTGAGCTCTTGCTTTCTGGGGTTGTAGTGGTTAGAAGTGAGCTGATAAATTGTGTTGATATAGACATCCAATAGAGGTGGGTGTTTGTTTTGCCTTATCATTGCTTGTAGCCCGTATGTGGTGTTTTGATAAATTGACATCGTGACCAGTTGGTTGAGTAATGTTCACAGTTGGAGCGGCAACTTCAAAGCACACAGCAGCAAATGAAGGATGCGGAGGACGAGTATGAAAAGGCCGAGAAGCGACTACAGGAACAGCTGCGTGAGACGAGGGAACAGCTGAACGCAGCCCAACGGGTACTGCTGACATTTTGCTTGTCATATGGTCAGTTGTCATCTCCGTTTAAAATTGTCGGCTTGGAGAACATACTTCAGAGTTGAAAATGTGTTGATCAACCACACTGCTCAAGTGCAAACTGAAAACTTGTGTTTACTATGGAGTGTCTGAATACAACGATTCGTGAACTGTGTTATGTGCCTCGGTCAGCTTGTAGAGGGTGCAGCACAAATAACTGTTGTGTTGTGTTGTATTGTATTAACTGTGCATTCACATGCAATGTCACGCCACTGTTGGGAGCTGGGTAGAATTGCAGCATTGGTCCTAACAGTATTTGATGATAGTGGAAAACACTACAACTGCTGTTGTTGTTGTTGATTACTCTTTAAATTGCATTGTTTATTTTTAATGTAAAGCTAATAATATATGGATGAATTATTAGGTCGACTTCCAAACTTTGGAAGTCGACCTAATAATATGGGTGTCAAATTTACGTCCGTACGTCCGTCCGTCCACAAAAAGTTTCTTCGATTTCAATGAAATTTGGTATACAGGTAGTACTCGATGAGAGATGCACAACGGTATGACCTTGACCCGGATCCAAGGTCAAGGTCACAGGGACCCAAAAGTTGCAAAATTACCCAAATTCAAAGTCTATCTCCTTCGCCAAAATTTGCTCAATCTAAAGACTGATGGTAGATCATTACACTACAATACAATATCTAAAATTTAACCGGTCAGATTTTTGAAATTTGTCCTCGTTTTCTGTCACGTGACCTCTGAACTTTGGTCCTAACCACGTCTGACAAGTTATTTTCTCAAGTTTATGCGATCTCTATCAAACTTGGTATACAGATAGTATTCGATGAGAGATGCACAACGGTATGACCTTGACCCGGATCCAAGGTCAAGGTCACCGGGACCCGAAAGTTGCAAAATCAACCAAACTACTACAAGCGGTATCACATCACAAAATGCGCCACAAAATTTGGCTTTTGCTACACAAAGTGAGATTTCCGGCACAAATTTGTGCGAATCAATATTTTTGGTATCTTATTTAATCAAAAGAAACGTAAAATAAAGCGCATTTTAGCAGATGTTTGTCGATAAACAATCGTCAATTCGCGTTAATCAGCGGCAATAGCGTGCACGTGGTTCAGCCTACTTCTGTAAACATCTTGATGTATTTATTACATGAATATTCATTACAACGGATACTTAGTTTCCGGTGGCGGTAAAATGTAAACAATAACGAAGTTATGAGTGGAATTTCAGAGAAAACGTTTCAGTCTTGGCTTAAAACACTCGATCCAAATGGAATTTGGATTTGTGGTGAAATATTTGACAAAAGTGCGGTGCGCATATGGTGTGTACTGTGTGCAAAACACCGCGAACGGCTGCGTTGCTTTCGCAACTTCAGCGACGCCTTCGTCAACGGCATTACTGGCTCTGCTCTCAAACGTGATGCACTGCCATTTAAAATGGGAGCTGGCAAATGACCACTGATTCTTAAACTAGTGCACAGTATATGAATTTGTTCCGGCCGGATTTTTGATAATTGCCTTAGTCTGCCCTAGCGGAAGTCGACCGTTAGTCCCCGTACGGGACTAATTTTTGTACTTAGAATCCTTTTGAGACTCTTAGTTGGGTGATCTTGCTGTAATATTCTCAATAGTTTTTGTTTGAGAAACTTTCTGCCCCGCATGGGGCGGGGGTACCCCTTTCCCCCTTTTCCTCCCTTGTCCATTCACTTCCTCATCTTTTGCTCTTTATTACTTTTTCCCTTTTTCCTTTTCTCATTCACTTTACCTATTTTCCTCTATTGTCCATCCGATCCCTTTCTACCAGAATCGTCC
>Ga0209780_1001303_pt1 | contig 16117 bp, 11 predicted proteins | sample WorMetexBAHAMAS2_FD_187384 | JGI IMG/M metagenome (GOLD analysis project Ga0209780, IMG submission 187384) | Marine gutless worms symbiont microbial communities from Max Planck institute for Marine Microbiology, Germany - Inanidrilus exumae... | ecosystem: Host-associated > Annelida > Digestive...
CTGGAGACGGAGCATTCGTCTTTTTCGCCCCGGAACACACCGAGGAATCCCGACAGAGACCGACCGTTTGCCGTCGCTGGCGGCATCGTCGACTTCAGTAGAGCGCCTTGCTTGTGTCGACCCGGCTCAAGAATCTTAACAAGTGTTTAAATTATGTTGGTAAAAGGCCGCATCGCCGACTTGTCACACGTCGCGGCTGCGAATGGATTCGTCCGATCCAAGGAACCATGTAATAGATGGGTCCAGCTCCCCCACTGGAAGGGGCACTCTGTAGCGTACCTACGCATGACGAATGTGCCTGCCTAGCGTACGCAGCGGACGAACGTACTCGCCGCCGCGTGGGGCGAACAGACGGCGATGCTTCTTGCCGAATTATTTTGTACATCTATTATTATTATTATTATTATTATAGGAAGGAAAACGCCACACGCTTGTTGAGCTGAAGCTCCACCTAAGCCGCAGCAGCTGCAGCATTTTGATGCGACTATGTAGCATGCAACTCATCAACGACATGCTGACGAACGCGTGTGCTGACGAACGCGTTGACGAAGCCATCCGCATGCGATGCCAGTCTTGACCACAACCGGAAGATAATGTGTCCAGTCGTTGCTGAAGTAGTATGACGTACAGGGAACCTACAGCCGTTGAAAAGTGTGACGACATGGTCACAGAAGTGTAGCCGGAATGTGCGAAAGACACAAGAGTCTCGGATTTTTGTCTGATGTAGATGTAGCCGATGTAACAAGGTGAGGTGAGGAAACAATCCAGGTAAGGTGTAGTGGAAAACGTAGCCGCAGATGCGCAGATCACAGTGACGACAGACTCACCTGAGATCGTGTTTCGTCTGAAGTGATTATCGTTAAAATAATCACGGCCTAGTTGTTTAACGCGCATGTCTACAGGTGTCTCACTTGTTGAACTGTTGTCGGCTAATGGCGGTCGCGGGGGTATGGTTTACTCCGTCGTTTGTCTGTGTGTCTGCCTGTTTTTACTGACCGATATCTCAAAAACCGATACAGCTAGGATCACCAAACTTGACATACAAATGTTCAATGATGATTCCCGGAAACCCCTTTATTTAGGAGTAAAATGTCAAAGGTAGACGTCATGAGTCAACGGGCGTGGGTCTTTGCACTCTTGTGAGTGCTGGCTTCTTCTCATTGATACTGGCATTGAACAGCCGGCGTCAATGGTGTGACTTTCCTTCCTTACTGAGTCATTTGGTGGTGTCCCGAAGATGACTTTTCCAGCCCATGTTTTCTTCGGCGTTTTGACATCGTTGGTTGAACGAAAGGATGACCATCCGGTGCTTAAAAGAAACTACTCCGGTTATTTTACCCTAAGCGGGACGGTACATGACGATCAGCTTTCGGGCTGAGTAATAATAATAAATGGCTGCGGTGGATGTGGATGGTAGCAGCTGGTGAACGTGGTTGGCTTTGTCTGAGGCCTGGCGCTGAGTCTGCATTCATCAAAATTAATGAACCTGGTGAACGCTCACAATGGCTGTGCGTGGGTATGATGTCAGCAACGTAAACATTATTCTGCTACATTTATTCTTATTATTAGGTCGCATCGTAACGACAGCCACAGCGATAATGCGATAGCGGTCTATTGCTACACACGGAGTGTCGTGATCGGTCGGTTTGTATGTAGGTGTGTCTGTCTGTCTATTGGTCACGTTGGTGAGCACTGCGGAAACGGATGAACCGATCGAGATGCCGTTTGGGGGCTGACTGGGGTGGACCCAAAGAACCATACAAGAGATGGGGCCCCGATCCCCCAAAGAAAAGGGGCAATTTTTGGGATTGTCTGCCCCACTGAAAAGCATTGCTAACCTTTGCTGTGGTGAACGCAAATACGGCTGAACCGATCGAGATGCCGTTTGAGAACTGACTCATGTGGGCCGAAAGAATCACGTATTATATGGGGGTCAAGTTCGGACGAATCCATTCAGTGCCACAAGGGGTGACAAGATGGCGATGCCGCCTATCGTCAAAATTTTTTCACCACTTGTTTATTATTATTATTATTATTATTATTATTATTATTATTATTATTATACTTGTGTGTTCATGTTGCTCGTCGGTTTCTTTAGACCCGTATAAGATGGCGCTTTGCATCGTGATATAAAAGATTTTCAGAATGCGGGAAATTTGACTGTTTTAAATAATTCAATTAAATGTAAATTAAAGTAAGTTTCGATATTTTGGTTGTCACATTTTACGAGAGGTGTTGATCCCCATCGCGCTATGCAACGGTAGCGGAAGCTCGAACGTGATCGTGAATACTCTTCTCTCTCTTTATCGTCTCTTTTCATCCTCTTCCGGTCGAAAACTTCGTTGTGTGCGGGGACCGTAACCGTACCGACTTGGCATTCGTAGCACACGACGCTTTGTGGCTGCGGTCGTCGCCGATGTTTGAAAGCCATTACGTTAAACGAAAGGCTTGTACAGTGGCCACTGGCGGAGCCAGGTTTCTGCTGACGGAACAGAAGGAAGGCTGGAGGGCGAAAGTCTACAGTGGGATGCAGGGGCAGAACCTGGTGGGCCTGGGGGCGAAGTCACAGCAAGAGAATATAGTCGAAAATAAGTCTGAAAACATCTGAAAATGCGTGAAAAAGTATGTTCACCCTAGTAATAATACTACGGAAATATACGCTGGCCGCATCGTGAGTTGCCCCCTCCCTGTTGAGTCACGTTGAGTATGCGCTGCGCGTCCTATTAAGATTAGAAAAAAAGACGGGACAGACAGACAGACGGACGGACGCCAGACCTCTACATTACGCTTACTGCTAGACGCGGCCAGCATAGAAATGAAATGCTGGTGCATTTTAACACTGCATTCAACCAGACTAGAAAATTTTCACCCATGATAGGGAGCATATTCACCTCTTCTACGCCACAGACAGGTCTTGTATCGTAACCATTCGCATCACTGTCGTGATCCCAGTAGTTAACTCTAAATCTGTAACGTCCCCATCATTTCTCAGATTTCTCTTGTACTTTTGCTCTGAAAAACTGCTTAACGAATCAGTTAATCATCACTAGTTATTTTGTAATTTTTAACCTTTAATCGTGTTTATGTCAATGTTTTTTATCACGGGTCATGTGCCTGCTACTGAAATAAATTGAATTGAATTGATTTGCTCGAAAGACTTTCAGTACTGTTTTAATTCGGATCTGGGTACACGTAGGAAATAAAATTCGTTGGAGCGTCGTCTTGCGAGTTGTGGAGCGTTCGTCGTCGTGTTTCGTTGTCTGATTGTGTTCCGATGTCGTAGTCGGTCCGATGATCAATAAAAACCGTCGCCGATTTTTTTCTTCGCCCATCGATCATGTCGGTAATGTCGCTAATGCGGTTCGCCCGGTCGAAGTGGAGCCACAGGAGTTACTGCAGGGTTGAATCTAACGATAATTGAACGGTAGCCACCGCCGAGGATAGTGTCTAATAAATTTTATTATTGGTTGGCCCTTAGCGGACACTGAGTCACTATCTGTCGCTAAGACCAAAGTCCGAGAGTTTAGTTTAAGACCAGACTTTAATCTGGTGTCAGTCTGGTTAACCTTGGTTTCAGACCAGTCTTTGACCGTTGTTTGGTCTTAGCGTTTTTCGAAATGCATAGGGATTCAAGAAATACCTTGTCTGTTGCAAAATTGCATGGACAATGGGATCGATGAAAAAGAACAATCTACAGCGTTTGACCAACGTTCTAACCACTGTGCCTCACAACCAATGGGCATGCTTGTATACACGCATCCAATATGCAGTAAATTGTATAGTAGCATACGAAACACTGATGTTGACTCGATATATCTTTCATGTAATCGACGTCGCCGTAAAGGTGTTCAGCCTATATCCGGATTTTGTAGCGGCGAGTTAGTTTTATTTCGGATCTCGTTTGGCGATGGCGGCCGAAGTCGACCTAAGCCTGGGTCCGAGCCGTGATTTATGCAGATCTTCCGACATGGCCGTCCACGTGACGATCGAACGACGAATGGCGCCATCAGAATTTCTGCTTCAGTATGAAACCGCGGGAAATAGCTTAGATGCCGGTGATATGACGCTCTGGAACTACACGGTGACCTTTAAAAATCTCCGCCTGTTCCACTCTTATGATGCTAACAACGCTGAATATGCATTAAAAACAGCGGTATTTTGATGTATTCATGAACAGTAGCATCAAAGCACATCTGTTGAAATAGTTTAATGCATTTCGTGTTTTTTGTTGTTTTAATTTTTGTTTAGTTGTGTTTATTTATCTAAACGTTTGGACATTTTGTATGTCAAATCTCACTACTAAGATAGGCATAAGCCTTTTCTCGTAGTCTGTCACTTTACACCGTATTGGCAAACGAATTCTTATTCTACGTACTGCTGCAATTTTTAATGTTTTATGACACACATTACTACTACTGGTTTTTTATAGTTAGTAGGTGATTTCGTTTTAAATCATAACAACTCTTTACGGCTATCTCCGTCTATTCTCTGACAGTATTGATTCACGTTCCTGCCGTCTGAAACTCACTCTAAGGACAGTACTCGAAGCCATGTTATGACTACTATTCATTTTGAGACGGGAAATCCAAACTATGTACTCTTTCAAAACTCGAAAGACGGTCTTTGACTCTGCTGAAGACTGAAGTCTGTACGGTGCGATAGCAGCATTCGTTGAAGTGCAATAGAAAGCAACAATGTTCCTTCTGCGACCGTGAACTTTGATCTCTGACCTTCACCTTCAAACTTATTTTATAAACATAGTGTCAAAATATTTAGGACGAAGGTCATTTGTTTCAAACGTTATTGTCCAGATACACGAGCACACACATACACACAGCCGAGTACTTTACCTGCACCACTAAAGCGGTCGCTAACAAGTATGTCAGTCCTTTTTGTCGGCCGAAATGTACGCTGGCCGCATCGCATGCTGCCCCCTGGTGAATCACGGTGAGTAAGCCGACGGGAGAGACAGACAGACGGACAGACGGACGGACGTCAGTAGGCATGAGAACGATTTGTTGACTGGTATGGCAGTCTGGCCGACATTGAGGTTTAACATGCGTACCTGAAACAGATCGCGGCGTCTAAGGCTGTAAATAAACCAAATTTTACCAATAACCGTAATAGTGGGCAGTTATAATTCTGAAAACTAGATGGCTGTATTGTGTGGAATGCCCACAATACGGTATTCGGCTCGAAGCGCTCGGCTATCTGTGCACAAACTGTTTACTTCCTGCATTCGACGAGGCCCAGTGTCACGTCGTTTCTCGTCCCCGTAGCGCCACACTACAAGAGCGATAATAGTTTCCACTGCGTCACGGAGCCATTTCGGTCATCATTCACTAGTCGCTGGTTGTCGGTTGACTTGTGGTCGCCGGTCGAACAGTGAAAGGACCACGTACTCCCGAGGCGATCGTCCAGTCGCAGAGCCACGCTGATTGGACAGCCGCCACTCTGACCTCTGACCTGACATATAACTGTTTCCGCCGAACTTAACTGGGTCAACATGTCACGATTTTCCGGTACCACGTCGCACTAACTCAGACGAATCCAGTTGTTACACAGTGAGCGAATGAGAGCTGCTACGGTAGCAGCAACACTGCTACACCGCAGTGAGAATAGATGGAGACAACTCAGAGACAGATATGGGTCGTAACATGTATACGGGTCAACCCGACAAATGGGTTGGGTTGGGTGACTTTGGGTCCGATTGTTGGCACGAAAGTGACGCAAGATGATCTGTCAGTTGAAGCCTTGTCAATCGCTGCATGGTTAGTAAGTCTATACAAGAAATTGCTCCTCAAAGGGTTTGCAATTATCATCCCATTATCAACATCAACATCATCATCATCATCATCATCATCATCAACAACAACAACAATATCGTCAGCAGCATTTAATATTCGTACCAGGTCACAATACGTACATGACTTGTGTTGCTTATGAAGTAACCGGCAAAACACGTCCGCCATCGTCCACTCATGTAGGTTCAGCGTTCCAGATGCAGTCTACAATCACTTCAGTAACTCGAATTTTACAGAGCAAAATACACAAGAAACTTTCGGCGACTTTGGGCGACAACTTGAACGCATGAGCTTACATGACTATGTCAAGTTGCGGAAAGAAATTGTGATAATACATCTACTTGGCGCCAGTTTGCTATTTCATTTAGCCTTCCCGGCCTGCCTCTGGCATGCAGAAGGATTATAAGAGCCTCCGAGAATTATAGTGGTCTATATGCAATAATATTCAATGGCAGATAGACCACTATTCTCATCGGCTGACTGTACCGATGTTACTTTCTGTTCTAACGGTACTCTTGGAGACCAATTATCTCAGAGTATACTGGACCGATCTGGTGGGCATGATCAGTTCTAACCTACTTTTCGCGATCACTCAATTAACTTTGCTATGGTAACCAATTTTGGTGCCAATCGGCGAAAATTGGCATACCCCGTTTTCATTCTGTGCACCGGCATTACACAACGGATGGAAGGATATCAATACGAACGCACGTATTAAAATTGCCGATAACCCTTCTAGTCTACGCCAGTTTAAAAAAAAATTGATCAATTTTGGTCAGTAACCTCTGATTTTGCAGGCGCGTTTGCGCCAGAGGTGGGCTACCCGCTGGGCTTTGCCACGCAGTTATAGTATTTTTTATTTGGCGCTGTCCGGAAATGCAGATACAGCGGAGACTTCTGCGAACTGTAATGGCGTGATGGCTGCGTGCATGACGTCACCTGTCAATCACAGGTGCCCTTCGGTTGACTCTGTAGCAGCCGGTTTATTGCGTTTGCCGGCGTCCGTTAAACCGCTTGGGAAGCTTGACACTCGCGCCGTGTGGACTCCGCTTAATATCGTCGACGGCAGCTTCAGTCACCGGCTTCGTATAGCATCTCCACGACTTCTCCAATAGGAAATGTCGTTTACTGCATCCCGGCCACCAATACCTATCAGCTTTTAGTATTTCGATGACTGGTTAACAGCTCAGATATTCAAAATATGACCTTGACCTTAACATAGTGCGTGCAGTGACCTGAAATAGTGAGCGTGGCCTTGTGTGTAGAACGCCTTGCCGACAGCCAGCGGCAAAAACATCGCCGGCGTGGGTCTTTGCACTCTTGTGAGTGCTGGCTTCTTATAGTTAACATCGCTAACGCAAGCAGCAAATCTCTTCGTGGCTACTACGATGTAACAATCTACTGACCAGATCGATGTTCCGTTTTTCCGTCGGTCTACGGTCGTAGGTCGTGCCTTTCCTGTTGCTGGAGCCAAAGTGTGGAACAGTTTACCTAGCGATGTCACATCTGCTCCGTCTCTGCCGGTCTTCAGGAACCGGCTAAAAACATAACTTATTTCGCCGCTGTTATGATACTGTCTGACCATAACCTATACACCCATTGATTTGGCTATTATTTCCCCTTGCACAGTGGTCCTTGCGATAGTCTTAACTATTTAGGCCACTTTAAAATGTCTCTTGATTGATTGATTGATTGATATAGTATAGTTTTAGCGATCCAACTTCAGAAAAAAAAACAAACGTATAGTAATTACGCTCACGGATCCTATGTATACGTTCCGAACAACACTTTGCTGTCACGTTGCGTTGATGCGATTTATTTCGTGAATAATGCAGCACGTACATCGCTCCGCTAAATAAATCTACTCTAAATCTACTCTGATGTATAGTGACGCGAAACAAATACATTCTCGGTAACCTAGTTCGCCTGCTTTCACGGCTGCTTTATCCTTTTCGTATGAAAGTTCCGTTGTTCAGCGACCTAAGCTGAGATACAGCGGTGCATTAACCGATATGTCAATATTATGTCCGGACCGCGGAGATGTACTGTCTGCTGAAGCTGCGGAGGTAAAGAATTAAGACGAGAAATGCAGTGATGTTGTCCTTAGTTGTCCTTGAGGACAAAATCCTAGTCCTTGTTCCTGGCCTTGATCTTGAAGGTTCAGCCCTTGCCAAGTACTTGGTCTTCATGCTGTTTAGCCTATTTGTGTGCATGGACGATTTGAAGCACTATGTTTTCTTGTATGTCTAACGTTCTCTAGCAACAAAACAATCTAACTTGCGAGGTATTGCCAATTATTTGGGTATGTTTCAGCATTGGTGGCTGTTAGCTAGGTTTGTGTGCAGAAGGTTAGTCTTTGGTTCTGTCCTCATGGCCTTGAAGGTTTGATCCTTGGTCCTGGCCTTCGCCTTGAGGTTTGAGTCCTTGTTAACTTCACTGTAGAAATTTGCAGTGTTAAAGGGAACAAAAAACACATGTACAGGATGGCACCGTAAAAACCGGGCCATTGGCGACTGAGTCGCTAAGGTTTCAAATACTTCGGGAGGTAATGTAGCGGGATCATTAATGATGACGTCGTAAGAAGTTTCAAGGAGATGAGGTTGAAGTAGGTTACCCTCCCCTCGAGATGCTATGACAGCGTGGTATATGCTGTGGCTTTGTATCCGTCTGCCTGTCCGTCCGTCCATCCGTCCGACACAAGCCGGTATTTTGTCAAAATTGCTATATGCAGGATCACGCAAACAACGTCGGACAATAGCCCAGGGACTTCAGTTTTCGGACGCCAAATAGCAATTAGCAAATAACCTTCCGTTCCGTAAAAATTGAGTTTTTTCGACCGGCCGAGAATTCTCCAACTGAGACTGAGCCGAACATTTCTGTCAATCCGCCACGATCATCCGCATCAATGATGGTGCGCTGGCGGAGGGATACGCGGTGTTATCAACAACGTTGGTCGTTTTCGAAGTTTATTTATAAAGCTTACGGCCCAAAGCCCCGTCCACATCAGCAACAATGTCGAAGCAACATTGTCGAATGCTACAAGTCGAACGATTCTTTCGACAAAGTCAAAACAAACTGATCATGTTTAATTTGTTTCGACTTTGTCGAAAGAACGATATTTTACGATAAACTCGTTCGACATTGTTGCTATAGTGCGGACGGGCTATAAATGTATGTGACATTAAGCAGCGCATACTAGTTTCACGATAGTTGAGTCTACTGCAGCGATGCGTGTACAAAACTATGCAGGTAGCCGAATAAACGGTGGCAGTTGCTGAAAGTGCTTCTCAGGCTGACACGCGATCTGTTTGTGTTATTCGTACAACGTTTGACCCTGATACAGAGCGTCGCGCGGCTCTCTCGGCGACAGCCGAGCCTCTTGTGAAAATCGATAAGCATTTGGCGACGTTAATGCCCAGAGTATAGTGGGATCGTTTTGACTGACGGTGGCCAGTGACCCGGGGATTTTTTGTGCCACGCTGTATACGTAAAACATTGCGCATTGATTTTTCACACCGATCAGATCAGATTTTCGCTTGCTCGCAGTGCATGATTACTGAAAGATAAAAATCAACGCGTGTCCAATAATCAATCAAAACTATCAAACGGTACGCAACTTATCTCGTTCACTAATCGATAATCGATCTAACGTATCGTTTCAAGGACAAGCTGAGATCAATGAACTTGTCTGTCTTGCAGTAGACAAACTACCAGTGGAAGATGTGTCTAAGTTGTTTTTGTGATTCGTAGAATTACGGTATATATAAGCCGCTTAGACCTACCCGTTAGATGTCTTGCGAACGTTATGCATTTTTCACATTCACATAACAACAAACCAGTTACTGCGAACATGTTTCTATATGTCAGCGGGTATAGCATAACTATTAGCCCGCCTGGCATCGCGATGCCGCCGGAAAACGTAATGTTTTGCTTTTGTTACTTTCTTTTTAGGTCGACTTTTCGACAGAGTCGAGCTAATAAAGCCGCTCTCAAATGTCCGTCCGTCCGTGCGTACTTACGTACGTACGTCCACAAAAAGTTTATTCGATTTCAATGAGTCAAAGGTCAAGGTCACAACAGGTCGTCGAGGTGGCGAAGACATTCACGTCGACGCTAGTGAGGTTTATGTTCTAGTTAGTTTAAACATTTGTATAATTATATCTCATCTGCCTTGCACTAATAGTGACCTGTAATGAGCCGCCTGTCTTGACGGCCAAGCGCTGCCACTGGTTCGATAGTAGGGAGACACTGTCTATTTATAGAAATGTAAACAAAAAAGTAGCAAAGATAGCGAAAGACTTTGGCGACAAATCATTTAACGTCTAGGCCTAATCAAGTTTGCAAGATGCGCGCAGAGCATATGGACAATTTCGTCTGGGAAATAGCCTTTGATGTGTCGCGAGTAACGCTGCTGGACACTGTCCGGTCATTTTCCGAACTCAGAGGATGATGTATAGTTTCCAATCCAACGCCAGAATAAGGCCTAGCACGAGGCAATTATGCGACGTAACATCCCGTTGCGTGGAACTGGTCAGCGCACTTGACGAATGGTCCAAATTGATAATTAGTAGCTAGTGGATCATTTCGGCGCGTGGTGTTCGGACTGCGAACTGACACGGACTGGGATCCACCATCGCCGAGCGGCTGCAATACCGGTATTGTGCACAAAATCAACGCTCGAGTTTGCACCGACCGCTATAGCAACATTTTAGCTGAACAATCAGAGAACGATGCGATACGGTAGATTAACGTGCGCTCAAAAGCTGGCGAGATGGCCAGCTTGATCTAGCGCACGGCCCAGAAACGAAAAAAATATGAAACAACTAAAAACAAACGCCGAGTAGCTCAGAAGAAACGGTCCGGGCAACAGTCCGTGAAAGCAGTCCGGGAGAAAGAGGTGGGATTTGTGAAACGGGTAGGTTTTAAGCCGAGAATGAAAGAGAGAGGGAGTTATGGATGTGCAGAGTGGTGAATCAAAAGAGGAAGAAGTGATGGGTGAAGGAATAGGTGAATCGGAAACGGAGGAATGGTACCAGAATGAGGTTGAGGTTAACGAAAAGACAAAGGAAGCTGATTCCAGAGACAAAGTGAAGCATAACGAAAGGAGCGATCAGTTGTTTTTAGAGAGGATGATGAAGCTGGCGAGCAAGAGTAACGACGGATGAAGAGCGAGTACTGCGAGGACGTTGAACAGAGATGAGCTAGGTTATGAAGGTACGGGGTTGGGTAGTTGTGAGAACTTTGTAGGTAAGAGAGAGAGGAGCTTGTACTCGATGCGTTCATTGATTCTGAGCCATGAGCGGTTAACCGGGTAATCCCGATTAGTTTTCCCAACTTTACTTTCACTTTTCAATCAATTTGCATCTACAGCTAAAAAAGTAACTTTTCTTCTTGTGACTCAGCCCGGTTAGTACTTGGATGGGTGACCGTATTCGTCCTCGGTGTGTAACCAGCCGGCCAGGCCAACTCAGCCTCCTTCCCTCAGTGGGACGCGAAATGAGCACCGACTAAAGTGCGGTGAAGCTGTGCGGCTGGGAGTAAGGACAGGATGGCGCATTCTATCCGGGATGGACGTGTGGGTGGCCGGTAAAACTGTGATCCCTCGTTAACACGTGCCAAATTGTGAGCTTCTCAGAGATAAGTCCTGCTCAGTATAAAGCGCTATAGGCCTACAAGTATCCTGTTTACTTACTTTACGTCACAATAGAGGTGCGTTTTACGACGAGCAGTGCGGAACTGTCGACGGATTCGCGGTGAGATGGTGGACCGAACGTTTAGGATCTTTGCACCTACGAGTTCGATGGCAAAACGGGTCCGGCTAGGACGACGTGCAGATGAGAAGACGCCGCGTGTTGGTGCTACATCAGTTGGTCTGTCAGCTGACGCAGAATGAGCTGACCATCGCGGTCAATAAACGTCGACACTTGTCCGACTTCTCTCGTCCGTACACGCACTTGTTTACGACTCAGATGTGCGCAATATTCGATTTAGTCGCCCGTTACTGGTGATCAATTCCCGGCAGCGTCCGTCGACACGGTAACCTCTCGAGGTTATACGTCAGGATCCATCGATTCGTAAATGTTTTTTTTCACTTCGCTCCCCGTAGAGGTGCGCAGTATTGTGATCAGCGTGTATGTATGTCTGTCTGTCTGTCCGCTCGTATACCTCAAAAACCACACGTCCAAATTTCACCTAATTTCTGTACATGTTACCTGTGGCCGTGGTTCGATCCTCTCATCCGGGATCTCAGTCGTAAACAAGCACTTCCGGTTTTATGAATGACGTCATGGTGGAGAGAATAAGCCAGAATCAAAAACGACGCGTACGTTTCGCTTAGTTTGCCAGGAGGCAGCACCAATAGGACGTAAGGCAACGTTGTTTGGTCGACATCGCTAGGTGACGGCACCGGGGCGAAGTTTGCTGTCTCCGACTGCATCTTGTGTTCTTTTAATATTAAACGTTCGCACGTAATCCGCCACTCAAGCCAACTCGGCTTCCTACCCTTAGCGGGATGGAAAACGAGTACCGACCAAGATGCGATTAAACTAGTGTGCGGCAGAGGCAGGGAAAAACTGTGTTATCGCTCGTTAACCTGTCATACCTGAGCGTCTTGGAGATGAGTATCATATATTAAGCGCTATACACATCTGCAGATTTAGTTTGTTTTAGTAGCTGCATGCTAAGGTAAGGTTTTATGGATATTTCAGTGATCTGTATTGATAATCACGTGACCCACTTTCAATTTCGATGTTCGCAATCACATCTCCGTAACGGCTGAAGTGAGTCGCCAAATTTTGTGTGCAGTTAGAATATATCAAATGCTAGCCTTGGGATGACAGACTGCTCCCTAATGGGCGTGATTAGGGTCACGTGACCCGTTTTCTTAATTTTGCTCCAATCATTCTGATGACCGCGCGTAAAAGATAACTCATGAAATCACCAGGAAAGCCAGGATGACGTCCAATAGGCACTGGATACCTATGCAGGTATAATACTAGGCGAATAGTTTACAGAATTAATTCCGGCGGCTATAGCACCGGTTCTCAGACAGACCAACGCACCGCAGATGGTGGTGACCTCCTGCCGTAGACCGGAAATAGAAAATGTGCGCATACCGGAAATGTATATGTCTATGGCTAGTTCAAGTCCAAGATCACGATCATGATTAGGATTTGGAATGAAGTTTATATGACGGTGTACTATATCACAGAATATACGAGATCTGATAATATATACCAACAAGAGGCTCGGTTGTCGCAGAGGGACCGCGCGACGCTCTCTGTCAGTTGAAATATTGACAACTGCTGTATTACTGTACGAAAAGTCGCATATGTAAAGACTTGCGATATGAATGACCTTGAAACTCACTCAAGGTCATTAGTAATGGCGCCATTTGATAGGTCGCATATGATTTCCAGTTAGTCTACCCTTCTATTATATCACTATTTGTCTATCATGTATCTTATACCGTCTTCAAGATATATAACTGATATATAAAAAAAGATAAAGGGGTAATGTGGCCATTAACATATACCGTTTGGGGTAATCTACCATAAATAGCTGGGCTACGAATGTCGATGACAAATGTGTATACCGAATTTGAAATGCCTAGCTTCATCCATTGCAAAACGATGATGAGAGACCCCAAAATTAAAATAATAGGCCACGCCCAAAATCGCACATTTTCCTACCCACCGTGTATTTGACTGCCTCGTTAGTGGTGATGCTGTAAGTAAGTAGGTTAGAAATTCATCAAAAGCTTCGGTATCAGCAAACTGGAATTCTCAGGCTACCAAGCCGTATTGATTGCGAGAGGATAGACTCAGTCATTTCGATATAATTAATGCCGGTGAGTGTGTACGGCGTACACTACAGACAGTCAAATGATCCATAGCACATACTTCGCCAACGTAGCGTCGCGCGGTAAAAATGGCAGCTGATCAGCAGGTACACGACCTCCACTATACAATTACTTAGCTGCGAAAAATTGGGCCTTCGGCGGATAAAGGGGCTCATGGTAATCCGCTGGCTCTTCTCACAGGCTCGGCTCTCACCTCGCCTCCGCAATGACATTACATGGCTGGCGAAAAGTAGTTTATACGACGAATGCGACCCACAGTGTGCGGCGTTTGACAGACAAGATGTTTAAATTTTCAAAAGTAAACTGCTAGTTGCGCGGGCAGAGGAGATCGCTTGACGATGTCTGCACGACCATTAACGCCTCTGATTACCTAGTCTGTTTGGCGGTATATTAGTCGGCGTATTATCTATTTTGCTGACTACTGGCACTATTTTTGCTAGAAATACTGAAAGGAGATGCCACTTTACATTAGAAATGTCCTTACTGGAGGTCGTACCTAGCACTTTAGCAACATTTACCTCACGTGACAATGAAATTCGACCTTGACCTTGACCTTGATTTTCCAACTTGACCTAAATAGACAAGATGATCAAACATTATTATGCAGCGCGCGGTCTTTAGTAACCTAATTCAGTTATCGCATCAATGACGTACTGTTGAAGGGTACGTGGGCTTGAACGAGTCGTTGTGTCCACTTATCTGCATGTGTACCTATGTCTTGATTATGAAGAGGATTTGATAAGTAAGTAAATCAGTAGAAGCACATCAGCATTAATGATGAGCACAAATGGGACTCATTGCAAATTCAAGTTCACATAACAACATTGGTGATGAAGTCAAATGTACCTCAAAAAGGTATGTTGTGAGGATACGCGGGAGTATGTGTGGTCGGAAACGTTTCAATGGATTAATATCGATAGAAAATCACTATAACGAAAGAACTGGGAGTAGCCAGCACTCACAAGAGTGCAGAGACCCACGCCGACAATGTTTTGGTGACTCGTGACCTTGACCTGTGACTTTTTGACCCCAAAATAAATGCGTTTCCACGACTCATCGTGGAACATTTGTATGATAAGTTTGGTGATCCTAGCTGCATCGGCTTTAGAGATATCACGCGGAAAAAAACAGACACAGACGAGGCGGCAAAAACCGTACCCTATCGACTGCCTTCGGCGTGGTTAATAATTAAAATCGACGCACCCATCACATAGATATCGCTGAAAATAACATCAGCCGAACTATCAGAAGTAACTTTTTCGTATAGTAAGATTGAGCTACTTTACAAAGAGCATTTAACAATTGCATAGATCACCTAAATATCTAAATCTTTAGTTTTATGAGCTTTATAAACATTTTCGTGAAACAGTTTCATTATATGTTCAGGTTCAGATTCAGATTTCATTGGAGTTATAGCCCGAAGGCTAAAAATCACAACATTCAGAATAACAAACTAAATTAACAAGAGTACAAAAACAATTACAATATCAAACTTTTGCACAGATCTGACTATTGAACGTGTGCGTTTTCGGTCCACCCTGTATACGTATGCGCCGCTACTAAAACAGATAGGTTACTAGTGCAGCTTTTTCTACTTTCGTTATTACTGGACAGGTGAACATCGTCACAAAACGCACACCAGCCGCCACAGTGCGTTTTGGCCAGCACGTATTGATCGATTATGGATTAGAAACCCGAAGACGACCACCTTAAGACGAGCTACATGTAGTAGGCTATACGCAGACGTCGCCGAGATAGCGAATTACGGTAGTCGGCCTCGTCATCAGTCATTGTGATGCGGTTGCAGATGATGCAGAAGGCGCAGCGTTGCAGGTGTTTCAATCAGATAAAAGCGATGTAGACCACCCAGATAACCGATATTAATATGCTCTTTGTGGATAGAATATGTAACATAAAACATTCGCTAAATAGGTTAGGTTCTGGTCGGGTTTGTTTGTTTATTTGTCGATTTCTCTGTTAACAGGATTATTTCAGATGCTGACGTAATCCGTTCGTAATTTTAAAGAAGATTTCGGTGAGAAACGATCGATCGAAAATTTTTGCGGTACATGTGACCGACATCCACGAATATTTCTTTCTCGTTTCAGTTACTTCACCGAACGGAAGTTTCGTCCGCACCCCATTCTTATTTTCAGTTCGCTAGATTTTATGCACCGTAACGAAACGGCGATACGATACGATACGATACGATATTTACGTGCGCTAAAAAGCTGATGAGTTGGCCAGCTTAGTCTAGCGCACGGCACAAAAACGAAAAATAAGGAAAAACTAAAAACAAAAACCTATTAGCTCAGAAGAAACGGCCCGGAAAGACAGTCCGTGAAGGCAGACCGGGAGGAAGGGGTGAAACTATGGGGGGTAGGATTTGTGAAACAGTTAGGTTTTAAGCCGGGAGTGAAAGAGAGAGGAGGGAGTTATGGACGTAATTATC
>Ga0209780_1001304_pt1 | contig 16116 bp, 9 predicted proteins | sample WorMetexBAHAMAS2_FD_187384 | JGI IMG/M metagenome (GOLD analysis project Ga0209780, IMG submission 187384) | Marine gutless worms symbiont microbial communities from Max Planck institute for Marine Microbiology, Germany - Inanidrilus exumae... | ecosystem: Host-associated > Annelida > Digestive...
CCCCTCACCCCGTGAAAAATCTGCCCCCTACAATGTCGTCTTTTATCAAAAATTCTTTGACCATTTGTTCAGTGTTGTAGTAGTGGAGTCTGTACTGGGGTGTGTTGGTGGCCCAATGGGGCCTAGGCTGGGCGTCATTCTTACAGTCAATAGGTTGTGGATTTGACTGCCAGTCAGGGCACAGCCACGCAACGACTGTAGACAAGTTGTTCACACCCTTTCGCTGTCACCAAGCAGTATAATTTGTACAAAAACTCAGCAAATGCTGACATAAGTGACTGGGTCGAATTGCGGTGAATTCAGAGGACACGATAATGCCTAGAAGGCCAGTCATTACTAGGGTTTTTGAGGTCGTGTGGCTTAGCAGCTAGTTGTAACTAAATTAGTTTGCATAAAACTGTTAATTAATTTATGGGGATCTGCGCCTCAGGAGAAAAACTTGCAAGAAGCGACCGGTATACGTCGTCGGTGGGTATACCCGGTCGCTAATAAAACAGTACAGGCTATGGAAGAGGTGCGGTCTTTAACTCCCCATCTATAACACTGGGAGTAAGCTCACTGCTGGTTGAAACCCGTCCAAACAGAGATGAATACTGCACCTGTATGTCATGTATGCTGACTGAGGTATTATACTTTTGCCTTTTTGAACCTTACTTCGTTATTCTATTAGTTTGTCATTGAAAATTCCATTTGTCTAGCAGTTTTGTTGTAGGTAAAGGTGAGTGCTTCCCATACTCGTTACCGAGCGTTGGGCCCGGACCTGATCCCGGTGTACTGGCATTCAGCCTGCAGGTGACTATAAGTCATCCATCCGGCGGTAGGCTGCCATTACTTTACGCAAGGCTGCGGTTATCTTCCAAGCCACAGAGCATCATCACCTCTTGGTCGGTACCAGTGTCACCTGCTCGGTGACAGAGGCACATAGGTGTGAAAAACGTGCCCACGGTTGTTACACAGTTTTTGCCCTGAGTACGATTTGAACCCACGACCTGTTGATTGCAAGTCCAGTGCTCTACCCGTCGCGCCACCGCCGTTTTGTTGAAGTGGAGTGAAAATGTCTAATGCATACATGGAATAAGTTTGCCCGTGTTTTTCAGAAAAGTCCAAGAGACGTCAGCAACTTTGACCACCAGTTCACAAGTGAAGCTGTTCAGCAATCTCCAACTGACAAGTTGTTCCTGATGAACCTTGATCAGAATGTCTTCGGTGGGTTCTCGTACGTCAACCCAGAGTTTGTCATCAACGTGTAGTCTGCCTGAGTTACTTTGTATACTGTGTGAATTACGCCTGCATCGGTTGCATTTCAGTGTAAGAAACAACGTGTTAGAGACTGCACATGTTTGTCGGTGATATTTTGTTGAGATGTTCACATTTGCCAATTTATTTTGATTTTATATTGTACAGGGTAGCACAAAAACTCGCTATTTAATTTAGTTGTTTGCAGCATATGTACGACATACAAAACAACAGTTGCTATAACATGTGTGCAGTCTCAGTTATTCTGTTGCATGGCAATGTAGTGGTTAGGGCATTGCCTTCGTGACTCCAAGGTTGCGGGTTCGACTCTTGGCCATTTGCTTTTTCAGGTAACAACCTTAGGCAAGTGTTGACACATGTGCCTTTGTCACCAAGGAGTAAATTGGTACCGATCAGAGGGCAGTGATGCCCTACAGCTAGAAGGTATTAACCATAGGTCTGGCATCATGCTGGTCGTGCATCAGAGACTTAAGTAGTATATCCACCTACGAGCTCCATAGTCTAATAGGGGAGATGAGAACCCTACTTATGCTTCGCAAGGCGCTAGGTCGGATTTACCTTTTTGCCTTAGTCATCACCTGCTGCAACGGTTAATGATGATTGCTTGTGACATTGTCCTGTCACCTGATCAATTATGTTATGGCCAGCATGCTGTTAAAACTTTGTTATGTGCGCTGTCTCAAAGATGCTGATGGTAGACAATCTTTCGCAATGTCTCAAATGAAATATTCCACCAGATTCAAATGTTGGCTGTTCAGAAGCCAGTTTTCCAGTTTAGTGAAGTGCGATGTATGAGCGTACAGTGATGCAACATTCTGCTGTGAGTGATAGGCCAGTGTGCTCCTAACGATATATGCCATTGTCGTCTTGGCTTCCAAATGTCCAATAGCAGGACACCTAACACCTGCCCCATATGCGCCCCGGGCAGTAATGCGTTCTGACTGATTTGTTGATTTTGGCGCCGTTTAAATTGTTTGTTTAATAAACTTCCTTCCGATTATTTTCTTCCTTCCAGTTACTTTCTCCTTTTTTTATACTTTCTTCCTGACTTATTTACTTCATTACTTGTTTATTTCCTGACCTACCTATCTACTCTTTCCAGAATAGGCCCATTCTGTTTCCTGGCTGGAGATCATAGGAGGCGACCAGGCCAGAATTTAGTTTTCTTGGGTTCATTTTGTGTTGTAGTATATTTTGTTATGGATGTGTGTTTGCTTTGTTGTGTTTCTCTTAGTTTTTCAGTACTTAGCCAAGAGATTGGCTGGGAAGAACGTCTCTGAAATGACCTATTTTGTAAACCTTCAGCTCAATCAACACCTTACACGTTTCACAACATTATCGTGGTAATATAAATTGCTTGAACTGTCTTTACCTCTGTGCTCTGCAAATATAAACTTTTATGCCGGGTTAATGATTATTCATCACATATTAACAGCTACAGTAGTGTTTCATGCATATTTTCTTCAAAGATAACGTCATGACAAATATTAAACATAATAATATCACAAAAGAACTAGGCTCTTTGGCAGTAATTCACCCTGATTTATTTGTGGATTTCATCACTATATTTACTTAACTTTCTTCCTTACTTCCTTCCATATACTTTCTTCCTCACTCGTTTACTTCCTGACTTATCTGTTCCTTCCAGAATATACCCATTCCATTTCCAGGCTGGAGAACATATGAGTTTGTTGTGTTAATTTTGTAGTATGTATTGTTAGGGATGCATCTTTGCTTAGTTTTCACAAATATTTTATTGATTCAGTCCTAAATGGCTGAAATGTTGAAAACATTCCCATGCACATTCAGAAGAAGTTGAGATCAGTGGCACATTTTCTGTGCCACCCTGTGGAGGTGATACAGCGTGGTTATGATACTCCAGCTTGATTTGTTCTGCATTTTGCTTTATTACATCGTCACTATTAACATTTGTATCTATGTAATGAATACAATGAAGCATTGCTCCATGTTCTTTATATTAGTGCTAAAGCAATACTAAGTAATGCTAGCATTAGTCAGAATCATGTATTTCTCTATGTTAGCTATGTAACATTAGGCTAGATCAATGATTGTGTGTATATTGAAATAAAAATTGGTTGAACATTCTTTTATCATGAACTGTTACTTCTGAACACTGGTGAATGAACGAATGATCTTTTTATTGGTAATGTTTTATGCTGTACAAACGTTTATGACTTCTTTCATTTTACATTTTACTGAATGTTGCCATGTATTTTCAGTATAGGAGTATTGTCGTTGTTGTCATTATTATTAGCTGTTATTATTGGAGTCACATTTTATGGTTTGGAAACGGTGTAGATCCCACCTTTCAGGAGATCTCTAGCATCTTCTCCTGAATATTTTAAGCACATAGTGACTCTATCGAATTTATATGCACTATACAAAAAAAACTCTTACATATGTATGTATAAATGTTCAAGTTGCTATCAGCAAGGGCATTGCAGACAGTAAAACTTTGCTCAAACAAAATCATCCAGTTCTTAACTGGGGGTACCAGCTAACACAGGTTGTTCTGCGTGATGGCCATAAAGATTTTGCTACACGTTTAATGATCATGCACATTTTTGCACTGACTTTACAGTAGTTTGCAGTGACTTCACAGTGTCAGTACAACTGGCGAAACCACCAGTGGTACTGAAAGTAATATACGTTTGACGTGGCCACGTGGGTAACACAACATGGGTGCTGTCGGGGAGTTTCACAGAGACTGGAGGAGAGTGGTCAGCCTGTAGTGGAGCTGCATTTGTTTTGAGAACTAAGCATTTGAGTTACTGTAATTTTTTTTGCTTTTACACATAATTTGATGACATGTGCTAGAGCGTATTGGACATCTATTGGTAAATTTTGCTATGTTTTCATTTCGCTGTTTTATTTTATTTTTATTTCGCTGTGAGTGGAGATGTGTCATGCTGATGCATGTGCCAACAGGTGAGATAAGCAGTGAAAGACTTATTCATGACTGGTGCTTGAACTGAACACACTTAGCCATTCTTATCATGTTGATCACCTGGACTGCTGATATGCAATAACTGTAACAAATCGCACTCTGTAAATAATCTACCTAATTTCAGTTCACTTATTTAATCTAAATGTACTATTATTGCTATATTTTTCTTTTTCAATTATCTTACCCCAAGAATTAATACTCAGTAAATCTTAATATTTATAATATAATTCTACCTTAAAGGAGAGATATGACCTAAATTGTGTTGAAAGCGCCGTTAAACTCCAACAAACCTGTAAAACATACTAACAGGATGTATAGCATACAGTCGTTGACAATCATCATTAATGTCGACAAATTCCAGTTGCTTTACTAGCAAAAATGTCAGATTTTATCTAAAAATGTCCTTTTGTATGATAATTTTTCCTAATTTCAATTTACTTATTTAATCTAAGTCTACTGTTACTGTTGTATTTTTCTATTTCAGTTATTTTACACCAACAATTAATACTTACTAAATTTTAATATTTATAACATAGTTATACCTTAAAGGCGTGATATGACCTAAATTGTGTTGAAATTGTCGTTAAACATCAACCATCTTGTGTGATAAATTATAATCCTAAAAGCACCGGCATGGTGTTGATAGTGCTGTTAAATGTGAATCCACCAAGTTGGTGGTGCTTTGGTCTATGATTATGCAGTGTACAGTGTGACGTTGTTGGAGATTTGTGTTTTATTTGTAAGTTTGGGTTGGATAGCATACAGTGTGTGTACTCTGTTGGACTCTGCTGTCGTTATTGTAACCAGATATTTTTTACTGTGAGAACTGTGACCTTGACCTTGATTCTTCTGCCTTGGTGATGCCTTGGGCTAGCCATTGCTGCCTGTACCTAGCTGCTGCTTCTGCCACGTTTTCTCAGCTGATTTTCCCTTCTGCTATTTGTAATGGTACTTCTCCATGTTTGTTGTGGTTTGCCTCGTTTCCTCCAAAATCCTTCCATTTGCTGGTGAGGACGAAAATATAATGTTTAGTTAGGTTAGCAGTTAATTAGGGGTTAATTTTCAGAAGATCTGAACAAAACCCTTTTATGTTATTATTACCCACACTGGCTGTATAGCCGCCGGCATGGGGTAGGGCGTTCAGTTGCGTCTGTTTGTCTGTGCTGTAAAAGGAAAATGGCTCGAGCTATCAGCACCGAAATCGGTAGAAATATAGTCATGGCAGGACCATGGCACGCAGTCACTCTTTGGTCAAAGATACAATCCTAACCCTAATCTATGGTTACAGTTAGCTCTAAAGTGAAAACGACTTGAGCTAGCAGCATCAAAGTCTGTAGACATATAGTAAATGGTAGGACCTCGATATGCAATGACGCTAAGGTCACAGGTCAAACCCTAACCCCCAGGTTAGGATTTTAACTATCGGATGGGGCAGGATTCGCCCAGCGTGGGTCTGCATGTCGATATGACTGCACATTTCTCTAGTTATTATAAGCATCTTTTATAATTTTTACAGTTCACCAGTTTCCTACACAAAATCACCCAAACAACTATTTTGCAGGGAACAGATTAACGGCATTATAGTGAAGTTCTTGCAAGCAGAACAAACCGAGGAAAAAACGTTTTATGGGCATGCATGAAAAGAAAAAGGCCAGCAATAGTGATGTGCCATTATCAACTTTACTATTTAGAAATTTAATCACTAAAGTGTTTGAAGATTAAATGCACAATAAATTTTAATTGAGGCAGCCTGGTTGTTAGGTCATCTCCTCTGAGTCGACCTAATAACGTGGGTCTCAAACGTCCGTCCGTCTGTCCGTCCACAAAGTTTCTTCGATTTCGATGAAATTTGGCATGTAGGTAGTGGTCGACGAGTGATGCATGACAGTATGCAGTATGACCCGATCCAAGGTCAAGGTCACGAGCCCTTGACACTCGGAAATTCGACCATTTTCAAAGGCTATCTCCTCCCCCATTTACGATGGGACAGGTAAATGACCACGGATTCTTAAGCTGTGGGAACAATACCTAAAGCTTATCGGGGCCGCATTTTTTATTTTTGTCCTAGTTTTTTGTGTCACGTGACTGAAGTTGGCAGTAAGTAGGAGTCGACCGTCAGTCCCGTATGGGGCTAATTTGTTCTTTTTGTTGTTCATCTAACCGTTTCTATTAGTTGTCATCCATGGTGACTGTAGCTAACAAGAGTTTGCATTATGCTCTGTATTTACATTACTGCTGTGTTCTGGTTTTCTCTGTGCCCAATCTCTGTTTTTTGTTGGTGAGGAATCTTTTAGCTGTTGTGTGCAAAATGAGTTGTGTCATTCCATGTAGCTCTTTTGTTACAGTTGGTATTGATTGTTGTAGAACATTGATTTGTATGCAGTGTCACAGTGGTGTAATGGTATTATGGTAACATGCCTGACTGTAGTGTGAGAGGACCCAGGTTCAAATCTCACCGCGGGCAGTTGTGGTTATCACGACAGCCACTGCGATATACGGCCTTAGGCACGGGCTGCACACCCTTACTGCAGTGCCTAGGTCGACTCAGCCTTCTTCCCTCCGTGAGACAGCAAAATGAGTATCAGCTCTCGGGCTGAGTAACAATAAAATGGCGATGGTGGATGTGGACGGTAGATGCCATTTCTTTCTGGTGGACTCGCAGTCCAAGTCGGTTGGCTTGGTCTGAGGGTTGGCGGCCACCTAGGTGCTGAGTCTGCATTCATCAGATGAAGCGGGTGAACTCTCGCAATGGCTTTGCCATGATGACAGTACCATAATTATTATCTCGGTTATTATTATTATTATTATGAAAATGTTATTCCAGGTAGCTCTTTTGTTGCAGTTGATTGTTGTAGAACATTGACTTGTCGGTTGCAGTTCATGTTATTTGTAGCCATATGGTGTTGATTTATCTTGATATTGTTGCTGCTGCCTTTTACTTTCTAAAAATGTTCACTACTGTCCATTACGTGTGTGTAGAACAATATAATCACTAGCATCATGCAACAGGTAACCTGTTAGGGCGTTAGACTAGCAATCTAGAGGTGGCCAGTACGATCCCCAGCTATTCTGCAGTCATGCAGTAACCTAGGCAAGTTGTTCGTACGTGTCTCTGTTCACCAAGCAATATAATTTGGTACCAGCTGAGGGCAGTGATGCTCTGGAACTCTGCAGGCCTAACAAAGTATTGTCAGCCTACTGCTGGGTTTATGATTGACTTATACTATAGTTAAAGGCGCAATATAACCTGTGTGGAAAGTGCCGTTAAACACTAGCCAACCAACCAACCTGGGTTTTTGATTAACGTCATTTATGTACTAAACCAAGATCGGCACCGGTCTGTGGTCCCAAGAAGCTGCGATTACCTTTTTATTTTTCTTGTTAACAGAATCACTAGGAAAGTTGTGGGTTGGATAGATTTTGGGAAGAGGTAGGCATAGGATCGATTAGATTTTGAGGATAATCTGGTTCTTGTTAGTAATCTGTTGTCACAGGGCTCGAATGACAGTTGCTAGGTGGCGCCACCATGTGCCTTCATGGAGGTTTCAACCCTCAAATTTCTTTAGTGATAGTTTTGATTGTGACTTAAACTAAACTACATTTCGCGACCGACATCTTTGGTGTCCATTCACACATCTTGAGGTTGAAAGTTTAACAGTGAGACTACTAACAGGCCGGTTTTCGTTTGTTAAAATGTGTTAGGCCCCAAATCCAAAAACAGACCTTAGGAGTAGAGTGGTAATTATTTTTATGGATTTTCATCTCTGTAATAAACTGTCTGGATTAAATACCAGTAAAGTGAAGAAAATGCAGTCGGTTTCTTTGTTATCAGGAGTTCATATTGTGACTAATGATGCACTCTGCTCATAATGTGTTGTATACTGCTGCTGTACTTAGATGTCATGTCCCATTATTTGTTAATTTATTCATTCTCGTTTCCCAGAAGCTGTGAAATGGCCCAGTGATGTTTTTTCAATCAGACGAGTTGTCCAATTTTGCATTCCTTTGCGTGCTTTTGTCTAAGAAAACAAAAGCAGACACAAAAACCGAATTTTGTATGCTTAGTTATAATACATGTATTAAGTATAAACACAATTTATTATTATCCACACATGCCGATAAGCAAGGTGCATCGGTTACTGTTTGTGTTTTTTGTTTGTACGGTTACAGATTTCTCCACTGAGGATAAAGCTAGCGGCGTCAAATTTTGCAAGGCGGTTCATTGGCGTTCAAGGCAGGGAATCTTCCATTTTTATGAAGTTTGCTCCCCAGAAGCCCACAATCGGACGAATCTGCCAGCGTGCCACCACCTCCACGACGATCACAACGATTACCCTTTGGCTCCTGAACACATGACAGCGTATGGCATGTGGATGTAGGATCGTCGTGTGTGGATATACGTCAGTCCCTGAAGACGGACGTACTTATTATTATTATCATTATTCTTTATAATTACTGCTAAAAACTATAACAGGCATTGGGTCTAACTTCATATCAACAGGTATCATTCGCAGTGGAATGACAGTCATCACTAGAATGGTCTATAAATATTTACTAAATGTACTAAATAAATAGAATACAAGTAAAATCACAGTTTATATCACAATTGCCATGGGCAGCTGTCTGTAGAGTATTTGTTGGCATGATCCCAAAAAAATCGCAGTGCAGATGAAATGCAGTCGTCCATTGTATCTTGAGTAATCACAGGAAATTGTACATTTCGCTGTTTTCTGTCGGAGAAATTCTACAAACAAAATTTTCAGTGAAAGTATTCTACAGTAGTGACTGCAAATACTGACAAACACAACATCGTTATCATTTTAATGCCTACGCCTGCCGACTGTCAGCGAAGGCATTGTGTTTGTTTTCGGGCTGTCCCATTCGTTCATCCGTACAGATGTTACCACGACATCTCATGAACGCATCGAACAGTCTGGATAAAACTGACAGGGAATATCCACTAGCCCCCACTCATGACGTGATTCTCGAGTTCAAAGGCATACACACTGTCACTGGGACGTCGAAGTCTATGTTTACTAGTATAACAAATTTCTACTAATAAACGCTGCTATTCCTGTGTGTAATGCTGTGTGTGCGTCAAATGCCTGGGAGGAACTTACGATGGGAGGAGCTATGGCAAGCGCCAGTGATGTTAATAAGGCCACAAGTCGTAAGGCCAAGGCCATAGAACGCAAGGTCAAGGACCTTCAGCACAGCCCAAGGCCACGCTGCTACCGTACTAGGCCAAATTAAAACTAGTGACACCACTTACTTACTGCAGAGCATCAAGTTAATATAATGATAAAAAGATAACAGTCATCACGTCTGCAGTAATTTTGTGATTTATTGTTAGAATATTATTCAGTAACTAGAAACGTCAACGGCATTTGAATCAAATTTGATAAACATCTGTTATTGTCGACGATAAAACAGTGGCATGGGGCTTGGCCTTGGCCTTGGCTCTAAAGTTAAGGCTAAGGCCTTGATATTGATAACAAGGTCCTAAGTCCTAAGCCTTGAATCCTGAGTCCAAAGCCAAGTTCGGCGTTTATAGTCCTTAAGGCCAGGCCAAGGACTAACATCCCTGGCAAGCGCCAGCCGCTCAGTTACGCGAGAGACACCCGTTCGTTCATCTAACAGCCGCAGAAAACCGTAAGCTAACAGATTAGCTTGGAAAAACCTCTCCGAAATGACCTAGGCTATTTTGTGTCGGGTGGGACGTAAAACCATCAATCAACCAGGAAGCACGCTATATGCTGCTGTGGGTGTCACACGGGTTGTCTACCACACAGTACGCAAACTTCGCACCCTTGCAAACAGTATAAGGGAAAGGAGGAAGTAGAGGACGGCGCGATGTTTGTGTATAGTACACATTCATGCGTGCTACAGGCATATTCTGAACTAGTAAATGTAAATGCAGACTGAATGATCAGAGAGATTCACAAACTGGCTCAACGTTGCTCTGTTTGCACTATAAGTGAAAAATCTTTCAATAGTATTGAAAATTGGCCACTCTTGAACTCGTAGGCTAATATGGCAATAACAGTGTGGCCTAAATGTTCATATTATAGAGGCCAATAGATAAAGATGTAATGACACACTGACCACTTGTCTGGAAAACCTGGAAAATGTCAGGGAAATTGACAACTGTCTGTGGAAAAAAATCTTATTGCTAACTTCCAAGTTTGATGCAAGAGCAGCATTTAGCAGACTGCTGCTGGTCTGTGTTAAAGATTTCGCTGCAACGGCTGCACATTTAGTGATCATGAACATTTTTGCACCGACTTTACAGTACTTTGCACTTTTTGCAGTGAATTCAGTGTCTGTACAACTGGCGAAACCGCCAGTGGTACTGACAGTAGGCCTAATACGCTTGATGCGGCCCACCGATCTAAAAATAGATCGGTGATGCGGCCACGCGGGTAAAGCAACATGGGTGCTGTCGGGGAGTTTCACAGAGACTGGAGAGTGGTCATGTAAATGAGGCGCTTACACGTGAAGTAAAACTGAAACAAAACTAGGGCGCTGTTGCGTCGAAATTGTTTTATTTCCGTTTTGTTTAATATGCTAATGCCTGAAACAACTATGAAACTGTTTCAGTATTTTATTTCTGTTTCATTTCACACGTAAATGCCGCTAAAATATAACTATTTATTTCAATTTTATTTCAGTTTTATTTCACATGTTAGTGCCGCATAAGACCGATGTCACACCTGCAATTTTGTTGTGCGATTTTGTCGCTCCACTTTATCGCGTGACAAAATCGCAAGTGTGGCATGTCATGTCGCACGCTGCAACTTTGTCGCATAAACAAGAATTGACCAATCAGCGTTCACCGCATTTTCGTGACAAAGTTGCACAGAACAGAGCGCTGCTCTAATCGGAAAAGGATTTGCGCGACTGTTGAGAAGTTGCGCGACACGCCATGTCACACTTGTGATTTTGTCGCGCGACAAAGTTGCGCGATGAAATCGCGGCGATAAAATTGCAGGTGTGACATCGGTCTAATGATGTTGTGCATATTAATAGCTCGATGAGTCGGAACATTACGATGATAGTTACATGTTGCTGAACGCTCTTGTTTCTTTTCGATGAGATTCCTCTTCCACTCTGGAACGTCTTTCCATCGCTGTTCTTCCTGCCTCTTAGCTTCCTGTTGTTTCTGTTAAAACCATAAAACACACAGGAAGGAAATTAACACGCTATACACGTTTAGCGTACCGGTATCTCTAAGAAGTATACTTAACATTACAATATACTTGTACGGTCCAGGTCCATACGGTAAGAGCTGTTACAGTTCTGAGAAGAAGCGCAAGTCAACGATTAATTTTAAAAAATCTGAAGGTTCACCGTTGCCTCGGAAATTATCGATGCGTTTTTCTTCTCAATGTGATCACGTTTCCACGGCGGACAGTCGGGCGGTATGACTTGATAGCCCAGCAGCTGAGTGACATCTACAAGTTTCAGACAAAATAGCACCATATTAAACTAAAGCCGATGACACATGATCCATAAAATTATTATGCTATTTTGGTCAGTGCGGTGATTTTGGCCGTTTTTACTGCGCGACGAAATGCTGGTATATGCTGTCGTCGTGTGTCCGTCTGTCTGTCTGCCACACACCAGTACTTTACCAAAACTGCTAAACGTAGGATCATGCAAACAACGCCACACGATAGCCCAGCGATTTTAGTTTTCTGTTGCCAAAGATCTCGGCGAAATTCGTACGGGGTCACGGGTGTGCCAATTAGAGGTAGGGTAGGTTAAAATCGGCTATTTTCGACCAATATCTCGCTATAAAAAATCTCAGAAACAGTGCAAGGTAAGCACAAAGTTACAATGGCGCTATTTTCAGTAAACTTGAGTGACCCTAACTACCCCAAACTACCCCATTTTCGACATTTTGTATCGCCTTTCGTATCTTCGTAGTGAGTGGATATCGAGATGTCAAATTTGGTAGATAGGTCGATGGTAGCAAGTTCTAGCCCATGAATGACAAACCATCCATGAAAGCGGCGTGGTTATGTCATGTGAACCATTTAAACTTCGGTGGGCACCAACCATATCTCTGTAACGGCTGCAGGTAGAGTTATCACGTCGATAGTCTCAGGAACGTGCCTATTCTTGAACTACTGCACTTACGTTGACACCTAAGTTGATTAGGACGTAAATAAGAAAGCATAAGGAAAGAAGAAAGTAAGGAAGGAAAGAAGGTAAGTAAATAAACAAACACACAATTCATATAGCGCCGAAATTAACGCCGTACGGGGCGATGGGATCTTTAACGATAGTGGTCAAAGAATTTCGACGAAAGGCCGCATCGCCGAGGCGCGCGGAGTTTTCACGGGAAAAAGTTAATGTGACACCGGCCAGTTGGTTGCATTGCAGTCGACTGCTGTCGTCGCGCTGATGCCGTTATTGATTTTTTGCTGCGAATAAGGCAGTGACTCACAATGTTTTTCACTGGGCCGGACAATCCCAACAATGATCCTTCTCCTTGGGGGATCTGAACCCCGATCTAATATATAGTTCCTTTGGCCCACCCCAATCTACTCTCCAATCAAAATCTCGATCGGTTCAGCTGTTTTTGCAGGGTTTTGCGAATCGGAATGTGAGCAACAGAGACAGACCATGCAACTCCGTCTGTAGCAACAGGCAACATCTTATGCACGGAGTGCATGCCATGCGGTCTAAAAATTACTGGTGAGTCACGCAGCGAAAAATTGTGGAAATCGGCGAAGTTACGTTCAAGAGTATGCCAATACTGACACCTTTTTTACTACGTGGGCGTGGTAAACTTCCCCGTTGTTTTGTGCAACCCGGCATAGAGGCAGGACTTACCGAGGTTGTCTGCCGAGTGGCTCATCTGCTTGGCTTGTGAACTGATCACAGCGGTGTTTTTAGAAGGCGCCGTTTTCTTCACCGGTACCGGCGGTAACTGCTTCACTGGCGCTTTTGGCAGCGGTATATCACTGGAGTTTGCGTAGTCGTCGTCATCGTCGTTTTGTGTAGCTTCCACGATCGCTTCTGCACTGCTCGCTGCAACGTTACAACAATGTACCTTACTGCTGGATGAATCTCAACTATCAGTAGGATACACGCGGTGCGGCTAACCGATGCATCGGGGCCTATCGGCGCTATACCGGCCTATTAAATCACTTACATCCTTAAAATTTCGTGTCGGTAGCTGTATATTTACTTCTCGTTGTGGATCACGATAACGGCAGATTATGCAAAAATGAAGAAAATTAGGAGTTAGGAGTTAGGGTGATGGTTAGGGTAAGCTGTCGATATCCGCCGACAGGCCAATGCACTAAGCAGCCACACCAGATACATAATAATGAAATCATGTTTGACGACTTAGGCGAAAACAACTTAGGTTACATCAAATGTAGACTCAATACTGAGTTGCCGACAGCTTTGTATATTCACATTACTTAACTGAGTTAAATATGCCAATAAAAGTCTAATATTTTTGCACCAAAACTGACTGTCTTATTTCCACTGAGACCAGTGGTCGAACTAAGAAAAAAGCAGTGGGGGAGACATCGGTGCGCCGAAAGCGCCGAGACTTCGACGCCGTGTATTACCGATACATGGGCGTCAACAACCGCATCCCCCCCGATAATTCCAGCATTGACTGATACCTTTTACGTAACGAAATTTCACTTTAATACTTTGCAACTTTATTCAAGCCTTAATGTATGGTGGCACGCTATGGTGTGGATGTTAATATTTAAATAACCGTCTAACGTACGTTAGAATTTCAATTCTTTATAGTTTCATTAAATACACTTCATATAGCTGCAACAGATACTGAATTATCTTAAAGATACATGCACATTAGTGAGAGGAAGATAGCACAATTTCTCAACTGTTAGTGCATTTTTATGTGATACAAGAACATAATTTGGGTGAGGTGGGACAGTGTACGCATTAAGTTGCTAAGGTATGTGCCGTATTTCATTGTTATACACTTCATATAGCTGCAACAGATACTGAATATTGCACAGCGGGTCACTCATGCTTTGAGACACTGTGTAAATAGGTTGACAGTGACGTAAGTCATTCATTCGTATCTATACAAGCTGTTCTGGCAGCCATGATGTAGGGCAAGGAAATGTAAGCATTTCGCAGCACTAACAGTTAGCTCGCCGATCTGGCGCTAGCAATTAGCTTTTCTTAAACCGACCGATCATTCAATTTTATTTAAATAACGTGACAAATCTTCACCAGTTAACTTTGCATGTACGACATCATGCATGCAACATGAAGATCGTATCGTGACCACAGATTACTGTGACGTCACTTCACCCCATCTATTTAATACACGTAGCAACTGCAGAGAGTGAGTGATCACTGCTTGGCCGAATGCTGACCTGCCAATGAGTCGCGGCCTCTGATAGCGCTACCGAGCGCCGTCGGCCGCAGCTGAATACCGCCATGAAGCTGATCGACCAGCGCAGATATCGGATCCTTCTGACTGGAGCCATCTGGCGGATTCACTGTCAAAGTATCAAACAATTACTCGCTTACTTCAGTCCGTGTAAAATTTTCATCACCTATACGCATTAACGCCACATTAGTGCACAAGTTGTCACTCGGTGCATATAGGCAGATAAAAGATCATATGTGCTCATCATAAAAACTATGAAAGAATAGATTAAAAAACAACTATAATAATTAAAACGCTGTCGTGTAGCGGTACGCATAATGTAACGGTCTGGCGTCCGTCCGTCCGTCAGTCTGTCTCTCTGTTTGTCCCATCTTTTTTCTAACTTTACGGCACGCGGCGCAAACTCAACGTGACTCATCATGGGCAGCACGCGACGCGGCCAGCGTACATTTTCGTCGGAGTATTACGAGGACGGTTATATTTGTTTATAAACGTGTGCGATATATCAGCTCCAAGAAAGAAACTGGGGATAAGTGGTGGCGGCTTACGGAGTAAGTGAATAAGAAAACCGAGGGGAAAAAGCTAACCCCCTGCATGTTCACCTGAAAAATGGCTATTAAGTTAAAACGGAGTTAGCGACTGAGTAATTTGTTGTGTGTTATAAGTGATCTCAAGCTTACTTTCTAGTCTCTACTTCCTATGTCAGAGTCACTCCCGGTGTGTAAAACACACGCGTACAGGCCAGAGACACAGCCCACCAACGAATGGAAGAACTGCTAACAACGCAGAAAACATGTACGTGGAGAACAGTTTCAGTAAAAAGTGAAAACATTTGTATTTGGGAGTTAGTTTATTACGGCGCACTGTGACTGTTGGTTACTTGCGCCTCAGAAATATTCTTACTAACTGTTAAGTACAATCGTTAAGTTTGCAAAAGTTATAAATTACGTATATACAGACAGGTGCGTACTCCATGAGACGGGTAGTGAGAGTACGACGGACGGTACAGCATTGCCGTGGGACTTGCCCACTTTTCTTAGTTTTTATGACCAACCCCTCCCTTTACCCGCAGTTAGACTAGGTTAACCGGTATTGTTACTTATTACTATTTCCTGGTTCTGATGACTTCAGCTGATCTTTACTGCTGATTAGTGCGACGAAAGATGGGTTGGTGAACCCAGCCGAATTGCGCATACGTGTTCGATGAATGGCATGTTGGGTACCTTAAACATGGGTAGAATAGAAGCACGTAATTATACAAATAGTTACATTACAGTTAACTTTATGTACCTCGGTCAGCTGCAGGCCGCAACTTGGCGTCTCTAAGAGCAGCCGCTAAACCGCCAACTTGTGCGTTCGTACCAGGAAGTACGTCGTCGATGGTCGCATATGGACACTCCTGCTCCTCTTCGGTCGGTGGTAACGGAAACTCGCTGTCATCATTACACTCATGCTGCGCCAACTGCACTGAATCCGGCGGCGGCGGCGGAGGTGC
>Ga0209780_1001305_pt1 | contig 16116 bp, 6 predicted proteins | sample WorMetexBAHAMAS2_FD_187384 | JGI IMG/M metagenome (GOLD analysis project Ga0209780, IMG submission 187384) | Marine gutless worms symbiont microbial communities from Max Planck institute for Marine Microbiology, Germany - Inanidrilus exumae... | ecosystem: Host-associated > Annelida > Digestive...
TTATTTGATGGACTTCGACTGTTGATTATGTAACATGAGTGACGTTATGGATTACAGAAAACAATAATTGGATGCGATTTCCTGTATTTTGTTGTAGGTATAGACTAACAGTAGTGAAATCAAAAATCCGGATCCGGATCCGGCTCCGGCCGGATATTAGGTGCCGGGTATCCGAATCCGGTATCCGGCTAAAAATCAATATCCGTCCATCCCTAATCATCAGTGGAGGTCAACTGCAAACTATCAGCTGAATTAAGTCAAACTTCCGTTATGCTTCACCTTGTCTCTTGAATCAGCTCCCTTTGTCTCTTCGTCTACCTCATTCTGGTACCAGTTCTTCCATTACCAACTCACCTATTCCTTCATCCATCACTTGTTCCTCTTCTGATTCACCACTCTGTACATCTATAACTCCCTCTGTCTTTCACTCCCGGCTTAAAACCTACCTCTTTTACAAATCCAACCCCCGCAGTTTGACTTTTTCCTCCCGGACTGCCTCCACGGACTATTGCATGGACCGTTTCTTCTGAGCTATTCGGTTGTTGTTTTTCCTTATTTTTTCGTTTCTGGCTATCTTGTCAGCTTTTGAACGCACGTTAATCTACCGTATCGTTGATTCTAAATTCTCAAAATTTCTAGGAAAAATATTCTTAAATGAAGGAAACCTAGCAGTTGTCTCACGAACAACTGTGGCAAGACTAGGGTAAAGCATTCTTACGAAGTTTGAGAAACATGTCCTCCAGACCATAACTACCTTGATTTATTCCATGACCCACTTTCCCGGTCCTACGTCGCCTATGGCAGTCGGTAATCGTTGTCTGTGTACAGCGAGTTACAACCCATTATTCCACTCCAAACACTCTAAAATAAACAATATTATTATTATTATCCTTATTACAAATTTGTATAGCACACAAATTCAAGCAAGCTCGAGTCGGAGGCATTGGGGTTGCTTGGTGAGAAAAATGGACTAGCCGGTGACGGTAAATAATTGAGTTTTGAGATGATGTTTGAAGGAGCCAATAGACTGTGATGGCCTGATACTGAGTGAGATGGAATATATCTGATTAAACATTACACTGCATTAAAAAAATCTCAATTACATCTCAAATATCTGAATAAACAATAAAATTTACAATAAAATTAGCTCTCACTACTGCATACGTTTCAACCTCTGTAGCCTCATACTAAACTGATGCTGCATTTGGCCCGTAGGAGGCCTAAACGGTTTATTGCAGACTCTGGTCCACTGTGCAGCCATCAACCAGCGTTATCAACACTTGCCTACAGTGACTGTGTGCCTAACTCAAGAGACCTAGTACATAGGTCATGAAATATGTACGTTACAACACTGTCTGGAGTGGCCTATGCTTGTTACACTCACATATTCCATCCCAGACAGTGTTGTAACCTATACGTACTGTTTATGCTAATTTAGCAGTTTCCAGACACTGTAAACAAAAAGCACCAAAGCGTCAGTCAATTTATGTCATTAGCCGCTAACCACCAATAATAGCTGCCAGTGTGTTCAACACCGTAGTGTAATCCCAACTTACAGCCAACTCCAAGTTTCCCATACTACTTCTCCGTGGTCTTGTGACTTTGAAATGTTTTGTTGTCCTCTGGTTCTTGTGCTGATGAAAATGACGATGCTTTAACGACGGTGCTGACTGGCGTCGTGTAAAGAAAGCTCGGGCAGAATGATGCTTTGCTGCAATAGCCAAGTCATGTGCGGCGTTCACTCCCGTGTTCTGCGTGGCATCCTGCATGGACGAATTTATGATTGCTTAACACACAACACACACGCTAGAGAAACGAAATAAAAACAAATAATTCCTACACTTGTGTTGCTCAAATACTAGTAAAATAAAACAACTGGAACAAAATTACAACTTGTAGAACATACCGAAAACAATCAAAGCATACAATGACACATGCCAATGTGAAACACAACACATATGCTTATTGTCTACTGCATCTACATTTCAATCACACAACAGTGAAATAATCACAAAATAACTGCATGCATATCCGATCTGCAAATCATCCAAGCACGTAAAAAACTGACAACTGGTCAAAAACAAAAGTGACTTCAGCCACGTAACTTGCTATTAAATGACAAGTTGCATCTTCATGGCAAAAAAACAATCTGAAGACTTTTTATTGAATATATGAACACTTTTTTGCTATACCAGAAATATCTTCTTCGTTAGAGTGCTTGTAAGTAATTTTCTTTACAACATTACACATTTCTTACATGAAACCGTAATCACTAAATTCAGTTACAAGGTACAATATATAACAGAAAAAAGATTGACAAATCATGATGGAACAGACAGCACAGCACACTGGAAAGGCTCACATCGTGAATTTTTGTCTCCATAAGTACAGAAAATTTTGAAGCCAAGCATGCAATGTGACTACTGGTAGGTAAATACAATAAATTCTAACCAGGTTATAGTCACATTCTGTCTGTGGCGAACTGTTCCCTCTACTGCCCCTCTCCGTATCCTAAAACAATTCAATACAGCTCCATCATTGATTCATTATCCAACAAGAATGGTAAATTAATCAGCGTCACCTTACAACTCACAAACTGAAAAAAAGTACATATGTGTATCATATCTCGTAACTTATCTCGTACTTTCTCATTCAATGCTGTATATTTTCACCATAGCATAAACAGAAACTGCACTGTCATAATGTGCACACAAGCTGTTTGCATAAGTTAATAACGCCAGTTATAACCAATGTACGCATGAATTATGGTCAATTACAATTGTGGTACGACAAAACAAGGGTCTCTGCTGCCGTTGACAGACCCACGCAATGCACAGCCTCAGTGCATGTTAAATATTCTGTATCGCATCATATGGTAATCGAACCATTTCTTCTAGGGAGGAAGGAAGGAAGGAAGGAAGAATGAGAACGTGCATTTCAAAAAGTAATGTAAGTATCATACGCATTACGATTTTGTGCACAACCATACCGATTCCTGCATTGTGATTGGCTGCAACATCGGGCAAGCTAGCAGACAAATAAATATGTTAATTTTTTTGCTGCACTCGCATTGCAGCAGCAGCATAATTGTGAACACAAAATTGCACGATGTTGCAAGATGTCACACAGTCTTTGCCTCACATCGCAGCAACAAGTACACCGTGAAAGTGGATGGAGCAACCTCAAGTGCAGGCTTTATAGTTATTACTATTCGCAAATTCATTAATGCAGGCAGCCTACTCTGGACCACAGCGCTGAGACATTATGTAGGTCCAATGCACTAGCCCAAGACAGGAAGGAAATTGGTTAGTGTATGCATGACATGTAGGGTGAAGAAGGGTTAAGTAGGAGTGAACAGTTTGTGGGTATTTCTATAACACGCCCCCTTTAGGCGTGGCCTATTGTTTGGCTAAGCCCCAATTGGCGCTTATGCAGCGCCAGCCAGTGGACGTGCCACATCTATCTGCTTCGGCTCACGTCAGCGCAGTTAATACCTTGACATTGCTAATAAAGGCAACAGCAACGGTCAGTTTATAGAGGACATCGTCGCACCCTCTTTTTCCTGCCTGGGATTATTTCCCTGTTCATCATGCATAGAAATTATTAGAAATAATTCTCAGGTAAGCAGACATGCCCGGGCTGAGGTTTGAACCCCAGCCACTGAGTGCGTCATGCTCTACTGCACATAGTGCCCGAGTTATTTTGACCACTGGGCTACATGGGCCGGTCTAGTTATTACTATTATTACTAACACAATTTACGGGGATTTGCATCTATCAGTGGCAAATAGAGCAATGGTGACATTATGTTACGGTTACCATTTAGCTGCAGTGACCAGCAAATCAAGTTGCTTAATCTATACTCGACAGCATTACGGTAAACTTGTAACAGTCTGTAAGAAACATTATTGGCTATGATGCTTTTGTCACAAAAAAAACCGCATCTAAGATTTCCACCACGTATACCTAGATAACGAACATATTTCCACCTGCTGACAATGTTTACACTAAGAGTACAATGTCATTGTCAGGAGACTAGTAACTAATGAACTACACATTATTGATGATTTACCGATAGTATGTAAGATTTCCGACCCTGAGAGTTAGAGCTACTGATCACAGTCTGATCTGCAAAGAATGGTCTGGAAATCAAAAACACAATAATCTGAAAGTCAAAAGAAAGCAGCTAGCAAGTCATCCAACCACAAATTAACAATCACTAATAAACTATGAACAACTTCACATATTATCGGTGCACTGAAATTGTTGCTATAGACCAAACTGTCATAGTTATTACTCTATTAAGACTCTGGATATGTAATCAATTCGTCAGATTCAATATGTACAATAATAAATTGGTAGCTTCTATTCACTCAAGCTAAAATATACTAGCCCTAAATGCTAAACATACACAATTCGTGACTAATTTGCAAGAACACTAGGGCTCATCTGAACAACACAATTAACAAGTTTTTCATTTTCATAAACCTGCTTCTTTTGTTTTCACGTAAATTTAAAGATTGTCATTGCAGAACTCCACAAAACACGTACCACTTCACTGAAGCAACATTAAGCAAAATTCTCTTGTTATAATAAACAAAGACTTTGCTGCTGTATAAACAGATTTGTATAAAGGAATGTCCAACTAAGACCAAGAAACATGACATCCAGAAAAAAACACAAAGCACTATATACTTACGTCAGCTTTGGCTTCGGAGTTGAGCGAACACTAATTGTATCAGCATCAACATCATCGCTGTCACTGGGATTCTCAATGTCGTCAAATAAGTCGTCATAGCATGTGTTTTCTGGGTGTGCACCAAGCTCCTGCACCGACTCCAACACCTGAGTACAGAAACTGCGCTTCAATAAGCAGCAACGTCTTCTTAATACAGCCTCTGAATTAACATCCATTTTCTAAATGAACCTGATTCCATCTTCGTTGTCTTCCTCCCGGAAGAGAAAGTTTGGGGATACGGGTTTATTACGGGCCCTTCCTGCCACACCGAGACAACAGTGTCAAAGAATGTCAGTAAACACAAAGCACCAATCCCAACCAGTGGTCTGGTCTCACCCATTCTTCCTCTATCACTGGACTCCACAGGTAAGAGGTATTACTCTATTTATGCCAGCTCCATTACCAGGCAACGTCTTCATCACACAACAGTCCACAGATTACATCTGGAAATATTATCTTGATAGACCTCTGCAATGCATCACTGCATCATTCCTCTTCCTCACTTCAAGGATGAAAACGACTTAGTAATAAGACAAAACTTACAAGCACCACAAAATCAATAACCGATAATTATCTGGTAAGGTGGCAGACTTGTGTTGTGCAAATGTTTACTGACGTACAACACAATTAATACATTTTTTATCAGTTTATCTTTACATAATTTCAAACATTTGTCCAGTTTAATTTAATATAAAGCGGTAGTTGTACTACTCATATGACTGACCTCATCAGAAACTTTAAACCGACGTAATAAAGCAACAAATTTTTCCTTCAAATTCCTTTGCTGTGCACATAAACATCCACTACAAACTGCAATAAAACTATAAGTGAATACAGACACAATATAAACTACAGGTGTAATATACAGGTACAAACTACTAGCAGTGAATGTATATAATGCAATGAAGGTCAAACTGCTGCTTCTGGTGTCTCAAGTATTATTACCATAAAATCTTGAGTATAATACGCCACGTGTATTAAATATGCAGGCCACTTAAGGCCAAAATTTCTTGGAAAAATGAACACTTCATGTCTACAATATGCACCTATACTTTGACGGAACCAGTCAGAAACGCCCACTGTGAGGTGTTTCATTCCCTCTGCAGTGCAATATTAGCAGATTGTTGATTGTCTAATTGTGCCTATCAGGGTCAACATGATTAATCGACTGTGACCATGCATGGCCGTCCATCATGACTGAATACAAACACAGCTGTGTCAATAAGAGAGAGTTTGCTGGCACAGGAGTCGAGAAGTGGCAGATACGTAATACCCAAGGATGGCACCCGTGAACTGCAGCAGTTTACTTGGGACACATGCAACAAACACTACCATCTACCATTCCCCTATCAGACTGTTATCAGCAATGGTCATCTGTAGTAGGAGCACTGATAGTAACTGACACATATCATTACAGCTGTGAGAATCACAATGGCCACAGCATGGCTGTGGCCATGGTTTCACCATTAACATACCACGAATCATGTCAAGTGGGACTGTGCTACAGTCGTCCGCACGCTGTCAGCCAATGTACAATGGAGCAAGAGCTGTAAGTCAACCCTGTATGGTGATCTGTGGCCTAATTTCACTAACAGAAAAAATGACATGCTAATCAGCTCACACATATAATGCACATCCCCTCTTGAGAGGCAGAATAATGGTCAAAATTGTGCACATTGTACGAGATTTTATAGTACTTTCAGTTTATGTTTAACCTGTGAAGCATTCAGCAGTCACTTAAGGTTTGGACGGTTCTCTGAAAAGCAAAACAGGGAATTCTGAAGCAGGTAGTATACAGGCCTAGTCTGTCACCAGAACAACGGTGTCAAAGCACTGAAGGAAAAATCAGGCCAATGGAAGCACCAGGCAGAATCAGTACCATCAATTCATTTATTAACGTGTGGTGAGATAATAAACAAGTAAGAGAAAATAAAAATAAGTACTTAATAATCAAGTATTTATTTACTCAAAATATGTTCAACGTGTTGTAAAAACATCCCATGCTAGTAAGCAATGAATCATTTAGTGTGACATCAATGGGCTCATACGTAATGAATACTTCACTTACTTGAATCTGCGTTGCAACTGCAACACTGTCAATACAATCGTTCCTACAGCAATATGATACGAAATTACGCCAGTGTAAGAAATGTGAAATAACACACCTGTGATGAAAAATTCGACCTCGTTCCATGCAGTTTGCTCAGGTGTGCTGGTCGCTCATCACCTGCGTCGATATCACTTAGGTCGTCATTTGACGAGAAATCTTGATAGTCACGAGCGTCGTCATCATCGCTCATGTCACCAGGAGAACGATCTGGACAACATTCAGTCAGGAATATTTGCTTGTATTTTGCACAGACAAGCAATGAGTGTGGAGTGTTTACTTCTTATGTAACATTATATAAATCACATAAAGCAGGCTGATCAAACGTGGCTCAATTTTTGCGACAAATATCCATTCAACATCAGTGCCTCAGCCTGTCAGTCATGCTTCTTATATTACATTGCAACTCCTAGTTCAAGTCCAGTCTGTTAAATTCATGCCATAACAATCTCCAAAAATTTGCTTTAAACTCTCTAATGAAACAGGCCAGCAATGACCACAATTGATTGATTGAGTTAAAGTTTTATGACACATGGCACAAAATAGGTCATTTAGGAGACATTCTTCCCAGCCAATCTCTTGGCTTACTACTGAAAAAAAGATAAATACAATAAAAGCAAACATGCATCTGTAACAAAATTTACTACAACATCAAATAAACCCAAAAAAAACTTAAGCCAGGTTTGGTCACCTCCTATGACCTCTGGCCTGGAAACAGAACAGGTCTGTTCTGGAAGTAGGTAAGTCAGGAAGTAAATGAGTAAGAAAGTAAATAAGCAGGGAAGAATGTACAAAGAAAGAACAAAGTGAGGAAGGAGGTTAAGTAAACAAACAAAGAGTTTATATAGCGCCTAAATCAACAAATGACTCCGGGCACATTACCACCCCGAAGCCCGTATGACGGCATACGGGGCCACTAACCACAAAAATACCAGTCAATAAAAGCCAGTATTAGATCTCAAATAATTGCTTCAAACCACTGTTGTGCACTACTGTTAACACAATATGTCATCCTCAGCAAACCCCGCCAAGTGGCATACAACATCCTGTCATCTCTGTTGGCCTGCTGCAATCTTCCATGCCATGGCCAATCCAAAATTAAGCAGCTTCACGTCACTCTGCACTTCCTGCAGCGAGACAGAATGTGATCCTAGTGTTTTCACGATCGATCCTGGAATGCTTTGTATGGTACGTGCCAAAATGCATCAGTGATCTTGGAAGCTGGTAAGCTGACTTAATTCTCCACTTCATTGTATTTATGGTTTTGCATATGGATTACTATCACAATGATCACATCAATCTGTACAAGCCACACGTCCAAATAGGCAGAGGCGGCTAGCTCAAATAATGTCTGTTACTAAGTGTATCCCGCTATATGTAACATACATGTATATGAAGTGTCTTGTGCTGGTACCCCATGGCAAATCTTTCAAGATGACGCATACAGCAGCATGGGTGTGAATATAGCCGTGGTACATGCTATGGGAGTTTCACAGCACAGCATAGCCTGACCTTAGTGTCCACTGAAATCGATGATCACCAGATATGTTAACCACAACTACACCTGCAGTTCCGCTGCGACCTGAAGACGGCACTGTTCCAGTCATCATACTCTTCGCCATAGTGTTCAGCTGTGTGACAGACTGTAACTTTAGTATTGTAAGGTGCCCTTGTAACAGACTCTGTCTCGTGAAGTGTCACCTTAATCTTCACATTGACAGTACATTACATCACATTACACCTCGATTTAACTTAATGTCAACCAAGTTAGTTAGTTAGTTGAAGTTTGACAAAATAAGCAATAACAAATGGATCTGGCAGGGAAAGAAAACACATACCGACTTCATCGGAAATTGGTAGACTCGTTAACGACATAACCATTACTTGCGCAATAATACTTGACTGTTCCTTCGTGTCAGAGTACAGATATAACTGCTGATCGATAGTCTTCTGCAAAACCTACAACATTTAAAGAGATGAGTGCACCGGCAGAAATACAGTATGCCTCTGGACCATCAAGAATGTAATGTAATGTCTGACAACTTATGTTGTAGGCTACACAAGCAACTTAAGAGAGCTTTACAATCACAAACTATCCTGTTGCGCAAATAAGATTTTTAATAAATGAGTTTTCAAAAGTTTCTTGAATTGTTCCAGTGATGACAGTTGGTGCAGTGAGTCAGGCAGACTGTTCCATGTGCGCGGCGCGGCAACAGTAAAGGCACGGTCGCCGATCGTGGATCGTCGCATGCACGGCACAACCAGTTGAGAAGTTGATAATGATCGCAGCCTCTGCCTTGACTCAAGGTCAGCGACTGGCTGGAGTAGTTCAGACAGATACTACAGTGCTAAGCCATTGAGACATCTGAACGCCATGTATAATAGTCAATAACACAGCATATCACATTTTGACACTGAAATAATTAGCAACAGATACGCACAGCTTGTATTAGTGCATTAACCAAGTACTTACTTAAACGTTGCTAAAATGACTCAACACTGAGATATAACCAACCTGAGACATGTTGATCTGACCAACAGCCAGCGTTTTATATCCAAGAATCATTCGATTTTTGTAACGTTTTCGTCTCTGTAGCATTAACTGCAGCTCATTGCCGCTGCGTTTCATGAAGTGTGGATACTGTTAATAGCATAGTAAACATCATAAATCACACTAAATTAATATGGAATTCAATACAACACAAAGTACTAACACTGATAACACAAGACAATTATTATTTACGCACAGCTACACACATATGAATAAATGCAATAACAAGGAATAAATAATAAATCACATAATTTTCAATCAAAACTCAAACAAAATTCACCTGACCTGCATTGAAAATGATAAATCCAATTCAACATCCAACAGCCCATTTGGTGGAATGATAATCTCATTTGATCTCAAAATGTGTCGAGAACTCTAAGACAATGACATCATACAATGAAACCTTCAAAGAGTACACTATTTACTCAAACCTCAAACTCAGTGTTTTTTAGTTGGCCATCTCATTTTAGTCATAGTTTTTATACACTCGAAATCCTTTTTATTTTATTTTAGTCAAGATCGTTAATTTTAGTCATAGTTTTAGTTAAAGTAGACGATGATGTGTTGTCCATATTTTAGTCTGCTGTTAGGTTTCAAATATCACAACAAGTCATGTATATATAAATTTGTAATGTCATTCAAACAATAATATGCAAGAATGAAGCACTGTGTACGGTGGAGATGGACAATATTAATGACAACAACAACACAAATAATGCAGATTAGTGTGCTCAATGACCTCAATATTTGCCAGATGGACGCTAGCATTATGTGCCAAAATTTGCATCAGGTATTTTAATCAGAACTAAAATACCGTCAGTTTTTATTTCGTTCTAGTCGATTGTCTTGATTTTCGTCTTAGTTTTAGTCTCGTCGACAAAGATTAAAAAGTTTTCGTCATTTTTGTTATCGTCATTGTTGATGAACGCAACACTCTGATGCTATAAGACACAATTACTGTATACTTCTGGTACTATAGTTTAATATTACTAACATTCATCTACACTGAAATTTGCTGCTTGAAAGATATTTCACAGAATTTAAAAGCACAATAAAAAGCACATATACTTTGTGACAGTTTGACTGCACATCCTACCAATAACTATGTACAGAATGATAAAAAAAACTTGACTGTTTTCTGAGCAGCTAAAACTTTCTTAACTGTCAGAAGAATAATAAATGTGCAATTACCTCTATTTATGAAAATAAAATGTATAATTACCAGTGCACTGCAGCTGCATGGAACTACAAGCAGCACATGTGTATCAAAGGTACGCACAAAGTAAGCATATCTTGATATAAACAAACCTGCATTTTTACAGCTATTATAATTGACTGCAGCTCTGCCTCCAGCTGTCTCAATAATGAAAGATGAGTTAATGTCAGACTGCAGAGTCTATTAAATAAAAAAACACACTGACAACAATTAACTTAAGACATAATCAGGCAAAAAATGCCAAGGCAAAGACCTTGTGAAAATGTAGCACAGTAGTGATTTTTTTGTTTGAAGTGTAGGAACAATTACAAAAAAGTAAGATTTAATTAGTACATAAATTTATACATCAAATTTTGTAGGTAGGTTGATGGCAGCAAGTGCTAGCCCACAGATGGCAAACCATCCAAAAAGGGACGTGGTCAGGTCACGTAAACCATTTAAATTTTGGTGTGCAACAACCATATCTCTGGAAAGGCTGATCGTCTCAGGCGCTGCTAACTTAGTTTGCTGGTGAGTGTCTTAAACTTCTGATGGTCGTCGGACAACTGTTGATCACACCCGCCGACGAGATCTGTATTCAGCAACTAGGCTGAGTAGAAGAAATGGTTTAATTACCACGTGATACGGAATATTTAGCATGCACTGAGCCACTGCGTCGTACGGGTCTGTCAGCGGAGACTCTTGTTAAACATTACCAGTACAGCAATAGTAAATTAGTAGACAATGTGAAAAACAAATGCAGTGTTGAATATTATAACTGAAGATTTGATAAATCAACCACACCTGTTGCACAATCTACCAATAATAATAATAATAATAATAATAATAAATTGCATCCATTTCTATATGTCCATAAGGTCATCCATTCAAAATTGTCGGCTTGGAATTATCTGAAACCGAGTTAATTTTATTAAGAGCATGGAGAAGCGCTCTTTCTGTAGAACAGTGAGTTCTATATGCTGACTGAATAGAATTAAAAGTTGGTACAGGCGCAAACATGACCTTGGAAGCGTGATAAAAACAGTCTTCAGGTAATTTGGAAATGTTATAGAGGTTTGAGACAGTGCGATAGTTTGCTGGGTTAGAGACCATCTAGACCAGGTTTTTAACAACAGAGTGACAACAGCTGTCTGTCTTATATCTTAACGGAAATATTCCCTGCAAGAACTAAACACTGGCTAACTGAGCAATAATGTCCGCAAGAGTCAAGCTGCAGATTTTGATAAGGATGTAGGAGAAAGTCAAGCGGAGATGATTTTGGAGGTGTGCAGTTTATCAGTTTAATGACCTCAGCAGGTGTGGCAGGAGTGGGAGTGTCAAATGCAAAGCCAGAAATAGAAGCCTCAAGGATAAAAGGAGCTGTCGGCTACCTGCAGTTCCGCTGAATATACCACCGGCCCACCAGACTCCACCAGAACTGTCCCCACCAGTAATGCCGCACCGGCCTCCACTGGCACTGACCCAAAGGTAATGACACCTTTAAAACGGTGGTGGAAATTTGATGGTACTTTGCCTTTGTCCACCTTCATCAGTAAGTTGTGACGTCAAATTGACCACCGCCATCTCTTAAGAGACAGGTGGCTTCAATAGTCATCAGACGAGGTATTCAGTATGATTAAATAGTGATGTGATGATTGTGGTTTTTCCTGTCGATTCGATTTCGATTTTTTATAAGGAATTCAATTTCTATTCATTTCAATTTTTTACCCCAATATTTGGAGTTAGAGATATAAACTCCTCTGTACTTGGCGACGTCGGCGTGATCGGATTTGCGGAGATATAAACTCCTCCACACTCTGCGTGATCGGACTCGTGGGGGTGTAAAACCCATTCTGTGACCTCCTGCGCCGATCGACGGTCCCTCTATGGCGATACGGTATCGGAATTCAGTCACATTTGCTCAAAAAATTGCAATATCGATTCCGATTGATTGTCCTAAAAAATCGTGATTTCAATATTGACCTCAATAATCATCACATCACTACGATTAAAACGAAAAGAAGTTCATTATAGTACCATTAATTCTAATAAAAGATCTCAATCTTCAAATAATATTGCGTACAAATCAAGATCCACAGTTCACAAAACTGTAGAGAGCCTACATCCTAATTAATCTGTCTCACAGCCGGTGTAGCTGGTTGGACTGGTGAGAGGGCGTCGGTGGTCTGCTCTGGCATAAGGGAAATTACGGCTGACAGCTTTGTCGTCTGTACAGAACGATTTCTGCGCGTGACGATTTCACCACCGTTTTAAAAGTCCCCGTATTGGAGTTATTGAAGTAACAACAGAATGGTGGGTATAGAAGTCGCCGGTATAGCCAGCTAGGCCGGTGGCTTTGGTGGGGCCTAGCCATACGAGTACAGCTTTATTCACAATCGAGATTTTAAAGCTGTTATTTAGCTTAAGGCCTATACGAACGTGGGCTAGGTGGGGCCGGTGGACGGTGGTATATTCAGCGGAACCCGCAACCGGGAAATTCATCGAGTTGTTGCAAGAGAAAACAACATCGTATCCACCTGGGAATGCAGCTAGGTACCGATTTGTCTACTTCCCAAGTAGAATACAATTTCATCGGTACAGGTTTTGTATTCGCAGAACAGAAACCGCCTCCTCCCTCCGCTGACATTTTTACAATAAAAAACCACTCACATACAATCGACCAAAAATCCAAAGACTATATAATTACAAATTACATAAATGCCTGCGTCAGTGCGTCTAGACGTCAGAAACCCGACACGGAATTTGACTAACTCGACGTGAATTTTGACTATGTTAGACAGTGATACTCCAACGGAGGTTTTATCGATCATTGATCCAGATCCAGACCGTAAATGTTATTTTCCGTCTCTACGGACGGAGATCAACTGTAACAATTCGCTATTTTCCGTCAGCGCATTTACTGTTTTACCCACCAGAACACTATACCCCTCTTTTCTTATACTACCCCAAAATAAACCCTTTTCTATACTTTAGACAGCTGAATGTATGATTAATTATATTATTTATCGATGCTAGTATGAGACCGTGCCAGAAAATTTATCTGGCCCACCCTGGCATGGGGTACATATACTCTGCACGAAAAATTCGTATTTTAACATCTTGATGCAACCAAAACGTAAACAGAGGACTAAGTCTGAGTCGGTAACCGAAAACCGAAACCGATATCGCAATATTTTTAAAGAACTGATACGGATACTGGCATCGGTATTTAAGAAACCGAAAAATACTGACAACCGAAGAAAAAATACCGAAAATACTGAAAACTCGGTTTTTGCTAATGACACTATTTACTATTTGAACTATATGCGTTCTTGTCGTTAAAGTTAAGAAATGAATATGTAAATATCCATTACTGTCACTGCTGTTGTCTACTGTACTCGAAAAATTGTCTTAACAGTCCCAGCACCACAGGACTTCAGTCTTAGAGGAGTTAAAAGATAAAAGATTTGCAGTCATCCACGAAGAGATCGGTTGAAAAGCATTTTATATTTTTTTGTATTTATTTGCAAACTAAGTTAGGCCTATACTATGATGGTCATGGTGCAAGTCGCCGACTTAAGTCACGAACACTTTAAGTCAAGTCGAGTCATGAGGTAGTGACATAGTCGACTTTCAAGTCGTTTTTGTACCAAGCAAGATGGCGTCGGTCGCCATCTTGAAAAATCGAAAAATCTCATTATATCGGCCTCGGTTCGAGCGATTTCGACGAAATTTGGCACACTAATGCACTTATCACAACCTGGTATTGGTATTGCTTAAGGTTCGATAGGCGGGAAAGGAAGGTTTTGGTGTGCTGCATTCAACTCAGTTAATCGGACATGAAGCATGTCTATTTTATTATTTTGAACCTCGCGTGAAAGTTCATTAATACCAGATTTTGAGTTGAAGTTTCCAAAACGCACGAGGCGAGGACATCAGCACAAGCCATTATCTTGATCGTCTATCACAGTGGATGGCAAAGAAAGCATCGCCCCTGTAACAGGACAATTGACTAACAGTAAGACAGGAAGTTCGTACAGAAAAAAAGGAAGACCGATACCGACTTTAAAAACCGATACCGACCAAGCTCTAATCCAGACGTGCTTTAAACAGGTCATCAGTTGCAATTTCTACCTCCACCACCCCACAGCAGAAGCGAAGGGAGCTGCCATCACGCCTATGCCTAATATATCTGCACCCAAAGAACATGCTGATTTCAGACCTATTTCCATAACACCAGTTCTCACTAGAATCTTGGAAGGGATCATTGTAAACCAGTTTATTTACCCAGCTATCTTCACTCCCCAGCAACTATATCATTTAAAGATCAGTACGCATTCCGCCCAACTGGCTCTCCAACTTCATAGCAATAATATCTCTCTTACAGTCTTACACACAGTCACAAACGTGCTCACGACCAATCCATATGTAATCGTTCTTTCTCTTGACTTCAGTAAGGCGTTCGATACCGTACGCCATGCCACCTTCTGTTTTCTATTATGTCTAATTCTGTCTTGTTTTTGTTTGTATTATTCTGTATTATTCTGTACTACCTCTCAAGATGAATATAGTTGTTCAATGAAAAAGCTAGCTCAGCTCAACCTCCCTGACAGTGTATATAACTGGCTGACAGAGTTTTTAGCGGCCACATACACACTGCAATATTTTACTTTCTTGTCAACATTCCTGCCAAAAATTATCAAAATCGGTTGATGTAGGTCGAAGCAGGGTTGTGGTCTCGGTCTCGACGTCTCGGTCTCGAGACGGTCTTGAGACGTACTAACGTCTCGTCTCGGTCTCGTGAGACAGACGTCTCGGTCTCGGCCATTTACGTCTCCTGCCCAAGACCAGTTTTCGGCCAAATTGTGCAGGCCACATTAATAAAACTGTGCTGTGCCAGCGTGGGTCCTCGAGTACGCCAAATCAACGTTGGAAACTGTTCAGTTACGTTCACACTCTACGCCATCGTCGTCAGCTAGAAGTATAACACTCCAAGATGAGACAAAACCAGGAACATCGAGCGGTGCCAGCGTGTCATTCGTTGCAGAAGAGTCAGAGTGTGCTCCACCTCTGTCGAAGAAAGCCAAGCTGTTCAACTTCATGTTGCCTTCTCGTACAACTGTCCGGGCAACGCCTGAACAACTCACATTTGCTGACACTAAGCAACAATAGTCACTGTACTTGTCTGATGAGGAGGTTTCTGGGCGTAGCCTAGACGTTCTGAATGACAAACGATTCAGTGCTCTGAGGCCCTTAGGGCGAAAGATTTTCACTGTTCCAGCAAGCTCTGCAGCTAGTGAACGAGTCTTTAGCAGAGCTGGTCTAATTATGCGTCCGACACGCTCACGCCTGTCGAAGGCCAATTTGTCAACACGTGTATTCCTGAACTGTAATGACAAGTTACAGTTGTAGTCTCGTATATATCAGTAGCTCGGCTACTAGCAGAATGTGTTGTGTAGTCGTGTAGAGGACCATTACCATTGATAAAGAGCTGACTTGTACTGACCTGACATGTACTGCTATGAG
>Ga0209780_1001306_pt1 | contig 16113 bp, 15 predicted proteins | sample WorMetexBAHAMAS2_FD_187384 | JGI IMG/M metagenome (GOLD analysis project Ga0209780, IMG submission 187384) | Marine gutless worms symbiont microbial communities from Max Planck institute for Marine Microbiology, Germany - Inanidrilus exumae... | ecosystem: Host-associated > Annelida > Digestive...
ACAGCATATACTGTGTGGCATGGTGGTGCAGTGGTTAATGCCTTGGGCTTTCAATCAAGAGGTCACAGATTTGACAACCAGAGGTTACACTTTTATTAACCACCCTGGCCAAGTTATGTCATGTGCAATGTGCATGCCAGTATCATAAAGCGCTGTAGTTTGGTGCTGGCTGAATGGCGACAATGTTTGTGGCTTGGAAGTTAAGCAGGTCTGGCAGAATGTAATGGTAACCTGGTGCTGGGTTGATGACTAACATTCTGTGTAGAGATTGCTCAGAATCCTACATTGGTGATGAGAATAGCACATCTTCAGTTTTTAGGCTTTATTGCGTCAAGCATATTTATTCTTATGTTGAAAAAATCGTTTATGGGGCAAACTTGTTTAAGCCAATCACGTTGCATTGTCTGGGCACGTGATCTCTAGCAGTGACTGCTACAACAGTTGTTGCTATTGACTGATTGGCAGATAAACCCCACCTACTTGATTGCACAATTGACAGTAAGTACTGTTTAGCATTCACAGCTCTCATCCATCTATCACTGTCAAAGCACTGAAGAGACAAAGCTCTATCACCACTTTGTACATCTATAACTCCCTCTCTCTTTCACTCCCGGCTTAAAACCTACTTCTTTCACAAATCCTACCCCCCTCAGTTTTACTTCTTCCTCCCGGACTGCCTCCACGGACTTTTGCCTGCACCGTTTCTTCTGAGCTACTCGGTTTTTATTTTATTTTTTTCCTTATTTTTCGTTTTTGGGCCGTGTGCTAGATTAAGGTGGCCATTTCGTCAGCTTTTGAGCGCACATTAATCTACTGTATCGTATCGTATCATATCCTTAACCAGTGGCTTTTCATCCACAACCAGCAGACTCCTGATGAAAGGGTCACTGTTCACCTTATACCAGTGGCTGGCATTCTTCTGTCTTCATCCACAACTGGACTCTTGATGGAAGCTGCACTGTTCACCTAAGGCCAGCTGTCTGACGGCAGTACCTGTGCATGAGCTGTGATTAATATTTTGTTGTGTTTGTAATTGCCAGGTTGCTGTACAATACATCCTAGATCAGCAACAGTCTGCTGCTTCTCACGAGGAACATGCACCACCATTGCTTGATCTACGTCCTGATGATGAGCAGTAATGAACATTACCTTATCACAGTGTTTTATAGGGCTGTAGTATCCTATATATATAAAACCGAATCTGTATGTGTTTGTGTGTGTTTGTGTTTCTTTGTTTCTTATGCACAACCACACTTTAGAGTGGATCTGCACAAAATTTGCCATGTGGCATCGTTATATCCTTGAGATGGTCATAGGGGTTAGCGAGCGCTCCTCAAACCCGCAGGCTCGTGCTCTACACGCCATCCGTACACCACTGCAAATGAGTGGCGAGCTCCATCAGGGAGTTTGGAACTAGCGGCCAGCAACTGTGATGGATTGAGCACTTGAGCACCAAGAGTCACTGAGTGCCGTAGGTGCGAGGCTGGAGCACTAGTTATGTAATATTATCGTAATTTTAGTGTCGTGGATATGTGGCAAGACCAGCAGAATACGTGCATCCGTCAAATTAAATTCGTTGTAGATGTAAATGCAGATTTTTGCAATGACTCATCACAAATAAGCTAAGAAACTTCAAACGAGAGTTCCGAACAACCGGCAGTGTGTTATCAGAATTTAACAAGAAACCCAGCTATCACAGAGGTACCGCGTGATGCACTGTGTTGCTATCGTAAATTCGTGCTGTGTTTAATGAGCTATGGGAGTTACAAAGGGTCCAAATAGCAAAAGAGCAAAAGTGACCTTCAAGTTCATTCAAGGGCACTGGCGATGGTTCCATTTGATAGGCCAGGTACAGATTTTTATTAGTTTTCCTTTGCGACTATGTCTTTATCTTGCACCATTTCCAAGATATTACCACTTTTTCCCCAAAATTTAAAGAGGCCAGGTGACTCTGAACACATCCCTTTTGAGAGTAACACTTTGTAACGAAATTTGCAGTGTCTAGCTTGACCAATTACAAAGATATAACTGGGGTCGAAATTTAAAAAATGGGTCACTCCATGCGCCTTTTAGGGGTGATTTATCACTATAGCTAGGATTTGATAGTTTACCTACATGCAAAATAAGTGGGTCACATGACCCCGACCACGACCCTTTTAAGTGTGATTTGTCATCCTTATGCTGGGACTTGACATAGCCTACATGTAATATATGCAAAATTTGACCACTCTAACTTCAGTCGTTCTGGAGATGTAGTTGGTGCCCACCAAAATTTAAATGGTTCACATGACCTAACCACACCCGCCGTTTCAGAGATGGTTTGCCATCCATGGGCTAGCTAACTTGCTAACATCAACATACCCCACAAATTTGAAGTCTATCTCCAGTCACTACGAAGATATGAAAGGCGATACTAAATGTATATCAGGTGGTTTGGGGTAGTTAGGGTTATTCAAGGCACTGGAAATAGCACCATTTGATAGAGCTTATACGAGTTTGTATTAGCCTTCCTAACGATGTCCTGGTTGCACGGTTTCTGAGATACAGCAAGATATTGGTCGAAAATTGCCGCTTTTAACTTTCCTTATTTCTATTTGGCGCCATGTTAGGGTGAGCTAGTTAGAATTTTGCGGAGAACTTTAGCGTCAGAAAACTAGAATTCCTGGGCTATCGTATGGCATTGTTTGTGTGATCCTATCTTTAGCCTTTTTGTGCAATAACGGCGTGTGACAGACGACGGACAGACAGACACACAACGACAGCATATACCGCGCTAGCATAGCTTCACTCTGTAAAAATTGTACTTATAGCAAAAAAAAACAAAAAAAATGCAAATGATTTGTGAATTTACCAAGGTTTAAAAAGACTTGGGGTTTTTTCCTGGTTTTATCGGGCACTGGGTTTGTTGGTTTTTATGGGGTCTTTCGGTGTTAATTTCGATTGCTAAATGTTATTCGCATCAATTAAATCCAGAAATGGAAAATGATTGTGCTGTGTTTATTATGTTTATTGCTTCTGTGCAGGAACAGTGTTAATTTTTGTTAAAATTACAATTGAATTGAACAAGTACCTCACCTGTCGCTGATAAACCCACGCGACACGCTGCATTATGCATTATGACAAACGGCAAAATTTTAAAACAGTCACATGACCATAACTGCGCCCTTTTGTTGTTGATATGCCATCCCGTTGTTAGAATTGATGTAGCCTACTCGTGTACAAAATTTGACGACTTAATAGGTTTAGCCATTCCAGTGATATGATTGGAGCCCCCAAAATTTTGTAATGGGTCACATGACCTGACCATCCGGGTTAGTTTGTCATCCGTAGGCTGAGACTTGCACATTCAACCTTTAGATCACATTTGTAGTCTTTGCGATCGCCAGTCATGATTTGCAAAGATGCATAAGGCAATGCAGAATGTAGAAATTGAGGTGGTTTAACGTGCTTAGGGGTCACCCAAGATCATTGGCAACATAACCATTCGATAGAGCGCATACGGCTTTCTATTCAAATTATTAGAAACTATGAGGCTATCTCGTACCGTTTTCGAGATATTGCCACTTATTTTCCAAAAAAACATAGAGGACACGTGACGGTGACCACGCCCCTTTCAGGGAAAATTTGTCATTTGAAGGCTGGGACTTGCAATGATCAACATGCACACCAAATTTGAAGTATCTAGATTAAGCCGTTCCAGAGATATCTTAGCGGAGCTAAAAAATTAAAAATGTGTCACGTGAAGTGACCACGCCCATTTCCGGGACAATTTGTCGTCCGGAGGCTGGGACGTGCTATAGTCGACATGTACACCAAATTTGAAGTCTCTAGCTTAAGCTTAACGGGACTAAAAATTTAAAATGGGTTACGTGACGTAGCCACGCCCATTTCAGGGTCGTTTTGTCACTGTAGGCTGGGACTTGCTATGTTCAACCCACATACCAAATTTGAAGTGTCTATGATTACCTGCAACAAAGAAATGAAAGGCAACGCCAAATGTAAAAATTCTTGTTTTGACCCACCCTTTGGGGGACTTAGGGGTAACGCACAGGGTTCATCTATGGCTTGATGTAAAGCGCGTTGTCGACTTCCTATTAGCGATAATTGAACTTTTCTTGCTAGCTCTCACGTCTGCGACACTATTAAGCGAAATCTGTCGAAATCGGCGTTCTTTGAAGGGGTGGGTCACTATGAGCATAATTTTTTGCAGGGGCGTCGATCCGTTGCCAAAACTGGGGGTGTTCAAATGCGTGCGCCTGCCAGATACGCAAAGTCAAAAACGACATCATAACGTGATGTCACAAAATGACGTCACCCGCACTGAACAAAATAGACTAGGGATGTAGCGAATAATCGGTTATAATCGACTAATCGATCAAACTTTTGCAAGGAAGTGCAATACAGTTTATTAAACTGTAAATAGTAGTAAACACTGTTTTAATCGTCAAGTCAACAAATATATACTTTGCAAGTGCAAACAGTTTACTGGTAAAAAGCACATATTCTCTGGAAAAATCTGGGGGTGATCAGATACGGGTGAACACCACCCGCCGAAATTATGGGGCTGTTCGAACACCCTGAACACTGATGGATCAACGCCACTGATTTTTTGGTAGATGGGGACGTTACCCACAATCCATCTATGGACTGTTACATAGAAGAATGATGTAGCTACAACTTTGCCGCTTGAAGTTTTTACACAAAGAAACTTTGTTGCAGACTTTTTACGACAGAAGTTGAAATTTGTTGGAAAAATATAGCAAAATCACGTTTTGTGCCACCCATTGGGGGATTTAGGGGTAACGTACACGGTTCATCTATGGCTCATTCGAAAGCGCGTCGTCGACTTCCTATTAGCGCTAATTGAACTTTTTTCGCCAGCTTTTACGGTTGAGGCGCTATTGGTCGAAATTGTGCTGTTTGAAAGGGGGGTGGGTCACTTTGAACGCAAATTTCAGCGGAAGGGGTGGTCATCCACCAACGAATTTTGGTATCAGAAAACTAGAGTCCCTTGGCTATCGCATGGTGTTGTTCGCGTGATCCTACGTTTAACCATTTTGATACAATACCGGCTTGTGACAGACAGACAGACAGACATACACACGATGGTGGCTATTACCCGAGCATCGCTTGCGCCGAGCGGGTAAAAAGTTTAAAGTTGAATTTAGTTTACTTAATATGAGTATAAGCATAATGATAATTTGTATAGATTGATACCAGTACTTTAGAATATCTAAAAATGCGGAGTAATGTTCTACTAATTGGTTGTTTAAACTTCAAAATAGTAAAACATGTTACGAAAGGGTATAATTTAGTTAGGTTTGGGTTGGATTTTTTTGCCACTTTGTTTTTAGATGGTTTTACCCCCAAAAGACAGGAGGTTGTTTTAGATATATACCCGGGTATCTGAACCCTGGCTGATAGATATTTTAGTTGTTTGTTCAACTTTGTTGACAGCTATGCTGTTTATTTTGTAGCACGCATCACATTTTGTCCAGTGTCATGAGACTGGAGTCTGCTTTGACGAACATCATTGAGCCTGACTTTGGTGTGTTGGATGAACTTCTCAGCCGTGGGGTGCTGACTCGCAGACAGCTTGCTAGAGTTCGCAGTGAGAGAACGGCGTATGAACGAAACGAGGCCATGTTGGATCTGCTGGTGTCAGAAGACCAGTGTGACCAGTTTGTGGCAGCGTTACAGCAGACCGGGCAGCAACATGTCGTGAATTTTATCACGCAAAATGGAGGTCAGTAACTCTATCATGTTAGTCGATGTAAACTGACTTGGCTCTTTCCATCCATGGTGTGGTTTTGAATAGTGTGGTTACGTGACGATGGACAAAGTTACACTACACTGAGCCCGGTTAATGCTAAGGCCCCATTCACACCGGAAAGTTTCTTTTGAACGTCAAGTTTTTCAAGTTGTACTTTCGAAAGTGTGCACATTCACACTGGAAAGTTACTTTCGAAAGAACACTTTCCTGTGTGAACGGTCCATTTTCGAAAGTTTATTGCTTTCGAAAGTCACTTTCGCAAAATAGAACATGTCATATTTTGCGAAAGTGATTTTTGAAAGTGATGAACTTCCGAAAGTGGACCGCTCAGGAAAGTTTCACCGTCGCTTTCGAAAGCGAGACCGTCGCTTTCGAAAGTGACTTTTGAAATAAACTTTCCAGTGTGAAAGGGGCCTAAGAGGAATAACCAATTGTGGCTTTATTTGTAACTGTACCACTTGGGCCAACTGCCACACTCTGCAGGATAGGAAATAGTAAAATCAAGGAGCATGTGACAGTTTTTTTTGGTTCGAAAGGCAACTGTAGATCTGGTGTCATACTGGTCGTGCATCATACACTGGCATATTCACATATAGGATCAATGGCCTAAGAAACGGACATAAGGTCTGGACAAGACAACGCCTTTTTGACATTAATGCATATTTTGCATTTTATTTGCATCCATTTGTCTAATAATATAGAGCACTGCATCATCACAATTTCACACATTTTCACATCAGTGAAGTTTATGAACTCGCTGTCAATATTACGGAGGTGGTAACGATTACTCATAGCAGAAGGAAAGACTTGTGTACAGTAATTTGTCACTTCGTTTCTACTACCTCAACTCAGTGCATGTATACTGTAGTAATTTATCGTCAGTCTATACTACGTACAGCAATCAGTTTCGGTAGTGTGCAGCTGCGTTCTTAAAACGTACTTGGGCTGATTAGTACCAGGCTGATTAGTTGGCTTGACTTAAACCTCGGTACAGCAGGAGACAAGTAATGATAGGAAGAGAAAAACCACAGAGTGAAGGAGGAAACGGAAGAAACAAACTGGAGGTGTATGAGTGTAGGGATAAAGGACTTTTTAAAGATTTTTGATCATTCTTCGCTGTTGGCTACTCAAGCTACAGTCCTGTGTACAAAACTGTTTATATCTGACTCGATCGGGCACATCGAACCAATGCAATTCACCGTGCAGAAGTCACGTCAGACCAATACTTGAGGCTCTGTACTGCAGGAGACAAGTAAGGAGGAAATGCAGAAACAAATGGAGGTGTAGAAATGCGGACATAAAGGATTTCATCTCAGATTTTTGACTGGTTTTCACTGTTGGCTAATCAAGGCTGATATTAGTATCCAGTCTTGTGTGCAAAACTGTTGACTGCAGTTTGCCTTAGTTCTACTGCAATATTGTTAGTCAACACCGAGGGTATTAGAAATTAAAAATGACTGACTGTGTGTTTTAGTTAAGTCACTCACTCATATTTCATTGTGTAATTGTAAATACAGATATTGGAGCTGAGTTGGGTGACGTTCGTCCTTTAGACGAAGCTCGGATGCGCTTGATGGCTGTGAATGGTGTTCAGTTGCTGGACCTCATTGACTCTAGCGATGCCTTTGTCAGTGAGCTTGCTAGTCCTTTAGTCGGAGTTATCACGTGGTCACAGCGACAACACCTTGTGGAAATGGTTCACTCACGTGACCGCAACGACAAACTGCTTGAGTTTCTTACTCGCAGAAGTGTCGCTGACTTCAAGAAATTCACCACAGTTCTCTCCATGTACCAGTCGCACCTGGTACCTTTGTTAGTCACTGACGGAGGTGAGACGTTCTTGTTGTGTAGCTGTGTCTCAGTCACACACGTGGTAGTATGAGAGTGTTTTGAGGACGATGATCAAATTTAATGAAGAAGTGCAAAATTTACTAACATAGTGCATTGCACGGTCCCTGTGGTAGCTGAGCTTCTTGTTTGTTCTATGTTTGTTTTTCTATATTATGGTTGTTATTTTACAAATCAAAGATGGCAGACGGCCGCCATGTTAAAAATCCAAAAATGGCCATATCTCAAATCAAATCAAATCAAAAACACATTTATATAGCGCCATACGCCGCAAGCGAATCAAAGGCGCAGCTGTTAAATTTGCTACAAAAAATTCTCTATAATTTGGATTTTTAACATGGCGGCCGTCTGCCATCTTTGATTTGTAAAAGTTGGAAATTTTAAATGCCAGATATGTTCAGAGGGCCATTATGTGTAACCGTGCCAAATTTTGTGCCAGTCGGTCAAACTGTTGCCATGATATCATGATTTTTTAATTTTTTAGCATGGTGACTGCCGTCAACCTAATAAAGTGGGTCTAAAATGTCCGTCCGTTCGTACGTACGTACGCCCGTCCGTCCACGAAAGTTTCTTCGATTTCAATGAAATTTGGAATGTAGGTAGAGGTCGATGAGTGATGCACGACGGCATGCAGTATGACCCGATCCAAGGTCAAGGTCACGAGCCCTTCAAATTTGCAAATCCTTCATTTTCAACAGCTATCTCCTTCGCCATTTAGGCCTACAGTGGGAGCTGGCAACTGACCACCGATTCTTAAACTAGTGCACACTATCTAATTTTGATCAGGCCAGATTTTTTATATTTGTCCCAGTTTTTGTGTCACATGACTTTGAACTTGGCAAAAACGTCATTTGTGAAGAGCCGACTGTCAAATTTCAAATTTGTAACGGTCGGACCGGTCAAGAGGTCGAACTGCGTCATCGTGCCAAATTTTTTTGAAATTGCTCAAACCGTGGCAGAGATATGGCGATTTTTTCGATTTATCAAAATGGCGGCCGCCCATCTCTAATTTTTGGAATTACAAATTTCTAACTGTGGGACGCATCCTGAGTGTTGAATCGCGTCACCATGCCAAATTTCGTGGAGATTATTTTTAATGGTCGGAACGGTTGAAGGTCGAACTGTGTCACTGTGCCAAATTTTATCAAAGTCACTCAAACTGCGGCCGTGATATGGTGATTTTTCGAGATGGCGGCTGCCGCCATCTTGGATAAGATGGAGGCTAGCGCCATCTTGGATTTTTGAAATTTCAATTTTTTACGGTCAGAATGGTCAAGGAGGTTGGGCTGTGTTGCCGTGCCAAATGGTCGAAATCGCTCGAACCTCGGCTGATATGTGACGATTTTTCTACTTTACAAGATGGCGGCCGCCATCTTGGATTTCAAAAATTGTAAACTTTTAACGGTCGGAATGGTCAAGGAGATCGAACTGCATCACTATGCCAAATTTTGTCGAAATCACTCGTACCAAAGCCCAGATATGGCGATTTTCGAATTTTTAAGATGGTGGCCGCTGCCATTTTGAATTTTTCAAATTGTAAATTTTTAACAATCGCAACAGTCAAAGGGGTTGAACTGCGTCATCGTGCCAAATTTCGTTGAAATTGTTTGAACCGCAGTCGAGATATGGCGATTTTTCAATTTTTTTTATGCCAGGCTACCCGTACGAGTTGACGCGACTTTTGGGTACGAGTTGACTAGGTTGAGTATGAGTTGACCTGGGTATGACTTGACCAGACACCGCCGCTAACACAGGCCTGGCGCTACCACGCAACCTGTGATCATTGATAAAATCACACGTTATGTGTGTTACGTGTCTAAGTTGGTCACTGTTTGTTTCTTCTTTTTCTTTGCTTTGTTTGTATTTATGTTTTGTGTTACTATGTTTACTGACAACCACTAGTTAATGAATAAAGATTTATATATACACCATGTCTGGGAAAAAAGGTGGCAGTTCATCGGTATGTGAACGGCTGTGCAACGCTGTACCTGCCGAACTACTGTGTTCCACATTGCACGTCGGTTGCGTTACACAGTGGTAGAACGTCGGTCTGTGACCGGCGAACTTTCCCTGTCCTATGCTTGACCTGCAGCTGATGGGTAACCACTTATGTAGGTAAACCGTCTGCTACAAGGTCAGCCAACTAGGCCAACTCAGCCTTTTATCCTTTTGAGGTTGATAAATGAGTAGTGAGTTGTAATCGGATGTGCACTACCTCGCTTGGGCAGTCGGGTGGTGCCATCTGGTGAATGCTTACGGAGTAAAGGCAGGATGGTTCATTCCATTCATGGATAAACGTGTGGGTGGCAGGTAAAACTGTGTGATCCCTCTAACACTTGCCATTCCCGAGCGCATTAGAGGTGGTTTACGACGATGCACATTTACTTTACTTTACTTTACTTTCCGGTCACCGGTGCTGACTGTCTGTGGCATCTGCGTTTTGCCAACCGTCAGTACCTTGCTACTGGCTCAACACGTATTACGGCCGTCGGGCCTCACAGTATGGAACTCTCCTGGATTTCATCCGGGACCCGGACGTCAGTGCAGACTGCTTTAGTCGTATGCTTAAAACGTACCTGTTCGCTCGATACACTTGTGCATTCAGCGCGTTAGAGGTTCTCGGCGATAACCACGTTCTATAAATTTACTTATTTGCTTGCGTACCATATGTTTGCCTCTGACTTTCCTAAATGCTGACCGATTTTTTTGAAATCCCGTCACCCACAGACTTACTAGTGAATTCTGTCAAAGTTTTGATTAAACGTCCTGCCACACGTTCAACGCGTCACTACCTACGTTGTGAAACGTTGCTCAAAAATCGCCATGCTCCAGAGATGAATGGTGCAAACTGTCATGCGAAACGCAGACATTCGAAAAATATTCGTCCAGTGATGTTGGCACAGTTTCGTTCACAATAGCCACACCAGAAACTCCACAGAATTACCAGCTGCAGCAGTAAGAAGAAAGATATCACGACAAAACGCCTGCACACATCATCAGTCACTCATGGCATCATCCCTTTCCCTATTTGGGTGGCTACTGGCTGGCTGCGAGGGTTGAGGTTTAATATATTGCTGGCCTTTCTTTACTGGGTAGGGATAGCTCTCCATCGCTGACTTTTTTCTCTGATATAGCCATATTTGTGCTGAATGGGGACGTTAAATTCCCAAATAACAGTCGGTGAATCACAAGTGGTCGACAGAACACCAGTTTGATACTTGTCGATCACGTAATCAAGGTCATTAAGGGTTGTTATCTAATATGATGATTGATGATGTTATATTGCACGCAAGTTGCTTGAGACAGTCAACTTTCTTACCCATAACTTTGCCAGATATCGTCTGATTTTAAAAATTCTTTCAAGGAAGACTGAACATTAAATTTGTAACAAAGTGTCAGTGAAAGATCCCACCACACCTGAATGGCGTTGCTACAATACCTTGGGATCTATCTTTAAACACCATGTTTCAAATTCTTGCTGTTTTTCTAACATTAATATTTCACAAGGTAGTGTAGCAAGACGTTTGAGGCATGGTTGGATATTTTATTACAGCTTTAATGCTAATTTACTGCTAAGTCTGCTGGTTAAAGAATTTGAAAATCGATCAGTATTTGGCAAAGTTAGAGGCAAAAAATATAGTGGCACCTTTTTACCGGACACGGTGAATATATTGCTGTGACGTCACTTCGCCCTATGTATGAATGGCAATTAAATGGTAATTTATGCTGTTGAAAAGTTTAATGAATTTCTGTAGCAGGGAAATATGTCAAAACTTTACTCACGTGTAGTTGTGTGATGTTTCAGTAATTGTTGGTGTGGATGCTGAGCTGGATGAGTCATCAGTTGATGACGTGGTTCAGCTTGAAGACAGAATCGTGTCCCAATCACGAGCTTTACTTTCTGCCGGTTCCCAGGATCAAATACGGCAAGGACTCGATGACTTTAATGAGATCTTACGTCCTTTGGGCTTAGAGACACAGCTGGTTGTACTGTCACGTGCCAACAGCATTGCGCTGTTCTTCCTCTGTATGACGTTGTCAGCAGTCATGAGCCTGCGTGATCTCTGGCACACTGGACTACTCAGAAACATTGTCCAGAAACTATTTACTTTCTTTGCAGGCAGCACTCGTCAAGTCCAGGTGAGGAGACTCACTTGGCCACTGACTGACTATGAACGATGCTGCGAGTTTTTCCATTCTTTGCAAGGTAATCAAACGATCTAGTCATTGATTATCTGAATAATGTTACAAAAACAGCAGTAACACCAACTGAGGTATTTGTATTGAGCCCACTACTAGTAGACCGAGGGTGCATCACAAAGCAAATCAGTCTGTTCTATGGTGTCCATGAACAGACTCAAATTAAATGACGTCAGTTCGCGCCGAGATGAGTCTGTCGTTCGCAGCAACTTCAGGTATGTAGACATCTTGTTCCGTGCTCGCGGTGGGGCAACAGAGAAAGCCTTATGCCAATTTGTTGACGATTTGAAGACTGAATTCAAAGATTTCCCTTGTCTAGCCGATGTGATCTGATTAGCTGAGGTTAGCGGGACAAAACGGTTGCATTTGCCTGTTATAATAATAATTATAAACATATTTGTATAGCACCATAGGGTCGTAACTTCAGAGGCGCTTGGGCCAGGTAGTGTGTTAGTGATCGGTAGGTGTATGAGAGAAAGCCTGAGAAAAGAGGTGAGTCTTTAGCCTAGATTTGAAAGAGGTTACAGTGTCACTGTCCAGAACTGTCTTTGGCAGCGAGTTCCAGATGGCTGGTGCTGTGCAGCGGAATGCGCGCTTTGCGATTGTTGTCTTGATGAACGGTCGATACAGCGCCGGCGTGGTCAATCGTCGTCGCAGATTGTGGACGTCCTCTCTGTCCTGGAGTAGGCGATGGAGGTAGGACGGCGTCGACATGCTGCGGACCTTAAAAGTCAGCAGAGCCACCTTGTAGTCAATTCTTTACCAAACGGGCAGCCAGTGCAGCGTGTTCAGCAACGTTGAATGAGCTTGGTCAGCTGATGCCTGACCCACTGACCAGTTGGTGAGTCTGGCCAGCCACACAATGTGTGACGCCAGTCCCAGCACACTGACGTCCGAGCAGCGTTGTTCTGCACACGCTGCAACTTCCGGATGGTGTACCTAGGTTGGAGCACGGTGGACCACAGCATTGCAGTAATCGACCCAAGACAGGATCAGACTGCACGCCAGTGTCTGTGCAAGGTCCGTCGTCAGAAGGTGTCAAATGTAACGGATGGCCTGTGCGTGGTAATTGCATGATCGTGCCACTGCCGAGACGTGCTTACTGAACTTCAGACGTTGGTCAAGCACGACTCCTAGCACCTTCATCTCCTCGGCGACTGGCAGATCAACCCCTGCCACGGACACTGATGATGACACAGACGACGTCACCGCGTGCAGCTGATTATTCGTTCCGACGATCAGCGCTTCTGATTTGTCCGGGTTTAGCTGCAGACCGTTCTGTAGATACAGTACCACTATCTTACGTCAGTGGTACACTCGGCGAGAACGGACAGCCCGGCGGTCGTGTTGTCGGCGCGCCTGGCGAGATGGAGCTGCGCGGCGTAATGGTGATACTGTACGCCGTGGTGAGCGATGACGTCGGCTACCGGGCTGCAGTAGACTGCAAACAACAGAGGGCCAAGCACAGACCCTTGCGGGACTCCTACGTCGACTCCGATGGTGGGTGACTGATGCTGACCAATCTTCACGAACTGACTCCTGCCTTCTAGGTAGGACTGGAGCCAGTCAAGCACTGTCACTCCGAATTCGAGTCGAAGACGATCGAGGAGCAGCCGGTGGTCGACTGTCGAAGGCCGCGGACAGGTCGAGGCCGATTAGCACAGTGACTTGCTTCTTGTCTGCCGCTGTAAAAAAACTCCGTCAAGGACCTCTAGTAGTGCCGTCTCAGTGGAGTTTACTTTGCTGATTTAAGCAAGTAAGTAAGCGATGCTGAATAACTTCAAAAAATCATTATAGTTTGTTTACTTTATCCAGCCATTGGGAATACTCAAAATATTGATAGCTTTCTTGCTGAAATGTTGTAGCATTATTATGCACATTGCAGAGTAATCGTCCACAGGGTGGCCCATAAAAGTTGAGCATACACGTGTTTAGATTGTACACTTGGTATATCGCTGTTAAGTGTGTCATAAATACGCTAATTTGTTTGCAGTCTTGTGTCACAATGTAGCAGAATACTTTTAATTTATGCTGTTAATTTTGAACTTAAATATTCTATGTAAGTCTATTATTATGACTTCACACTGTCGCTCAGTCACTCTCTGTTTGTGTACATTCAGTTTTTTCTCAGTATTTGTAGTGTGTGCTACAAAAACCAAGAAAGATGCAGTTTGTTTAAAAATCCCATAGGTTGACGCAACTGTAAGTAGCCTACAGGTCGTAGCCCATGGGATTGCCTGGCACTTAGCATGTTAAACACCCAAGCACTTTCTGAGCATTGAAATACCACAGAAAAAGTATTTAAATTGTTTAAAACTTGAAAATTAGCATTACTACTTAAAGCTATGATATAACAAATGTAGTAATTTCTGCACAAAAAAATATTAATTTTCTAAATTATGAATTGCTGTTGACAACTGTGTGCATGCGTGTGTGTGATAGAAAATCGAGATTATCGCACAAATGTTCAGGTGTCATCAGGGTTGCAGAGCAAGTCAGAAACTATGACGGTCTGTGCTTTATGTCACAATATTTGACTGACTTGTTACTAACTGACTTGACTTGAACTTGTCTGAACTATATCGTGATTGCTATGTTTAGAAGCTGTCACTGAGTAGTGAAGACCAGTTAATTTCACATAACCATGGCAATGTCTTTTGACCAAAGTTTACCAAATTATCCAAATGTTTAGCCGTAGTAATTTGTTCAGCGACGGTGTTAACGTAACGATCTGAGTCGCGATCCATCTACTCGTTGTCGAATAAGAGGGGCGACATTAAAAAAAGACAATCGCGAGCAAAACATAAGTCCGCTGGCGGCATCGCGATACTGAGTGGGCTAGTGCCGAGTGAACGGCATGTAAAGTCCAGATGATGTTGTTGCTGTAGACGCGGAGTGGTCTGCCAGTGGAGATGTTGGAGACAGTGCTGATGAGAGCGTTTTTGATGCTCTATGTCATTGACTTTGAGACTGATGATGACCGCTGTCCATGCAAGTCGAGAAGTTCTGAGAGGCGAGCTTTCACTGTGTTGACGTCAGTGTGCTGGGACTGGCGTCACACATTGTGTGGCTGGCCTGGCTCACCAACTGGTCAGTGGGTCAGGCATCAGCTGACCAAGCTCATTCAACGTAAGTGTGTATATTCGCTTTAGTTAGACGTATATAACTGATGTGTATTACGTCTACATTGACTGAATTTATTTGTTAATATTCTGCTGTAAACGTATTTTTGACACAGCTGGTGTTTTACTGACTGACAGCTTTCACAGCAGATGAGTGGAAGTGAGTTAAGCAAACAGTGAGAAGAAATAATGACAACATTGGTAAAGAGACTTTTCACTGGACATCGTGACGTCACAGAGAAAGAAGACGAGAAATGAACACTTGGAAAAGAGATCTGCCGTGAAGCAGACGTTGAGAGACTTCAACAGGAGGAGCTGGAGTGAAATGGATGCAGTGATGTACATGTGTCGTTTTGTGTGACTGTGATTTAAGAGACCGTCAAGGCTCAAGTCAACTATGCAGCAAATTAAAATAAGTGTGTTTAATGAAATATCGGCTTTTATGGATCATATTTTAGTGTATTGACGTACTTTACTGTTGTGTTGTTGCTGTTATAGGCTCATGTCGTCCTTTCATGCGGTCAGCTCCGCAGCATCACGTGTATGAGACAGGTATGGCAGGTGTCAAACGTGAGTTTTTATGTTGCGCTTGTATCGTGACATAATTTTGTTAATTCTTGTCAGTGTTTTCATTGTTAATGCCATTTATATAGAGTTATTGGAAATAATCTTAATACGACTCTACGGTTCATTTTGAACGAAAGTGAACCGATTTGGATGAAATTTGGACATTTGTCAGCCAAATGTTGGGGGCTGGCCACGGCGAACTTTGAGCGCGATCCGCGCAGTAGCCACAGTTTGAGAGGGAGCCGAAAGTTTTTTTTCTGTCAGTTTAATAACGCACGCTTTCACCGATTTCCCGTCGGACAATTTTCACAAATTTTGCGCACAACAACGTCGATCGATGTCGTGATGTAAACTTTCCGAACAGAATTTTGAAAATTTTATTATAAGGGGTCGTTTTTCCAAAAAAACGCAAAAATGTCTCGAAAATGTTCCGATTCTGGCGACTTCAGGCCGCCATAACTCCGGAATGATAACAGATCGCCGCATACTCACGGCCAAAATAAATCCATACGGGATGTCTAGTTTCCATTTTTATCGTTGGAATCAACTCAAACTCATTCCCCTGCCCTCCACACTCCGAACACAAACATAAGTTCCCCAAAC